>Ga0256840_1003441_pt1 | contig 12763 bp, 10 predicted proteins | sample 355202metaG_FD_185969 | JGI IMG/M metagenome (GOLD analysis project Ga0256840, IMG submission 185969) | Hydrothermal vent microbial communities from Mid Atlantic Ridge, Atlantic Ocean - 355-202 | ecosystem: Environmental > Aquatic > Marine > Hydrothermal vents | place: Atlantic Ocean: Mid...
CGACCAATATCATCTTAAAAGCATTTAAAGATCCAAATTGCCAGAGTGTTTTGGTAATGGTTCAAAAAGAAGTTGCCGTAAAGTTTTCTGCACAAACCAAACAAAAAGAGTTTTCAGCTCTTTCTGTTTTGGCTCAAAGTGTAGGAAAAGCGACACTGTGTTTCGAGGTTGAGCCTGAAGCATTTGTCCCTGCACCAAACGTCACTTCTGCCGTGCTTTTAATAGAAAAAAACCAGTCACGAGATGATGAAAAGTTTGAAGCGTTTTTGAAAATTGCATTTTCACAACCACGTAAAAAACTTTCTAAGAACCTCTGTACTACTTTTTCTAAAGATATTGTAAACGCACTTTTTTCAGAACTGGAGCTAGACTCCAATACGCGACCTCATGAAGCTCAGACTCAGATTTATCATCAATTATATAATGCCCTAAAGGACAAACTAGATGGAAAACAACAACCAAAACGCAAACTCTCAAAGTCAAGAGCAAAAAACTCCTAACACTCCAAGAGAAAGACGCCCAAACCCACATAGACAAAACAACACACAAAATAGACCACAAGGCGAAAATAGCAACCGCCCTAACCCAAACAGAAAACAAAACCCTGCAAACCCTAACAAAAAACCAAACCCAAAACAAGAAGTAGACGGTAACGTTCAAGATAGACCTGCACCAAACGGAAACAAAAAGCCAAACCCAAATCAAAACAAAAACCGCAACACTAACAACGGTGATAGACGTCCAAACACGAATAACAACAATAATGACAGACGTCCAAACAGCAATAATAACAAACCTAGACAAAACCGAAATAACAACAGACCAAATAATAATAAAAATGGTGGTGGCAACAGAAATAAAAACAAACGTAGAAACATCACCACTGTTAATGATGAAATGAGAAAATACTTAGAGATTAATGACAAAGTCAAAGAAGCAACCATGAATCCTTGGAGAAATGCAGACATGTCTGTACAAGGTAAAATCCGTTTCACACCACTAGGTGGCCTTGGTGAAATCGGTGGGAACATGGCAGTCCTTGAGACGGAGACTACAGCTATCATCATCGATGTGGGGATGTCTTTCCCTGATGAGACTATGCATGGTGTAGATATCTTAGTCCCTGACTTCTCTTACCTGCATACGCTTAAGAAAGAGAAAGATGTCTATGTGATTATCACACACGGTCATGAAGACCACATTGGTGCGATGCCTTACCTTTTTAAAGAGTTACAGTTTCCAATCTATGGAACACCTCTAGCTCTAGCAATGATAGAAAACAAGTTTAATGAGCATGGACTTTCTCAATATACAAAAAACTTTAACTTTGTCACCATGAGAAAACAACACCAAATAGGTGACATGAAGATAGAATGGATGCACAACACACACTCTATCATAGATGCATGCTCATTGGCTATTGAGACACCTGCTGGGATTATTATCCACACGGCAGACTTTAAAGTAGACCATACCCCTGTAGATAACTATACTATGGACTTACGTCGTTTTGCTCACTATGGTGAAAAAGGTGTACTTTGTCTTTTCTCTGACTCAACTAACTCACATAACCCTGGGGCAACGAAGTCTGAAAAAGTGGTAGGTAAGACCTTTGACACGCTCTTTGAGCTTGCTAAAGGACGCATACTTATGTCTACCTTCTCTTCCAATGTCCACCGAATAGTACAAGCAATGGAAAGAGCTGTAAAACATGGAAGAAAAGTTTGTGTTATAGGGCGTTCTATGGAACGTAACATCGAGACAAACAGGGCCTTAGGTTTTGTAGACATTGAAGATAAACACTTCATCGAAGTCCATGAAGTACCAAAATATGCCGACCATGAAGTACTCATCGTAACCACTGGTTCACAAGGTGAAACCATGGCTGCACTCAATCGTATGGCAACGGATGAGCATAGACACATCAAACTTAAGCCTTCAGATACGGTTATCATCTCAGCATCTGCTATTCCAGGCAATGAAGGTTCAGTCTCAAGTCTTTTAAATAAACTTATGAAAGTAGGTTGTACAGTACGCTATAAAGAGTTTTCAGACATACATGTCTCTGGTCACGCAGGACAAGAAGAGCAAAAGCTTATCTTGCGTCTCATTCAGCCTAAATTCTTCTTGCCAGTGCATGGAGAGTATAATCACATCGCAAAACATGCTAGAACAGCAGTAGAGTGTGGTGTAGATGAAAGAAATATCTTACTTATGGGTGATGGAGACCAGATAGAATTAACAACCAAATACCTCAAAAAAGTAAAAACAGTAAAATCTGGTAAAACCTACATAGACAACCAAAATAACATGACCATAGAAAATGACGTTGTCCTTGACAGACAAAAGCTAGCAGAAGATGGTATTATTAATGTTGTTGCTCAAATTTCTCAAAGCAATCAAAAGATTGTGGGAAAACCTGTCATTTCTACACATGGTATCGTGGCAGACAAAGATGACAAGAAGTTCCAAAAGGAGATTGAGGTGCTGTTAGAAACCATGTTACTAAACATGAAACCAGAAGCCCTTAAAAACCATAAAGACATCGAAAATGATATACGTGCAGTGGTTAGAAAACACGTTGTACGAACTAAAAAGAGATACCCACTTATCATTCCTACTATTTTCATCGTATAGAAATATGCCCTTGTTTCAAGGGCTCTTAAACCCACCCACTATCTACCTAATCAACACTATGCTATAATCATACAATTCCAATAAAATCAATCAAAAGTAGCATTATGAATCTTATCCACGTCGCACAAGAAACTTTTCAAACTGAAGCAGATGCCCTAATAAAAGCTTCAGAACGCTTAGACCAGACCTTTCTTGATGCTATTGAACTTATATTGGAGACTAAAGGCAAGCTTATTATCACAGGCGTTGGTAAATCTGGTTTGGTTGGGGCAAAGATGGCAGCCACCTTTGCAAGTACGGGAACCTCTAGCTTTTTTCTACACCCAACAGAGGCACTTCATGGGGACCTAGGCATGATAGGCAAAAATGACACCCTACTTGCCATTAGTTCCAGTGGAGAGAGTGAAGAACTGACCAAAATTTTACCTCATATTAAACGCTTCAACATACCGCTTATAGGACTAACAGGAAATAAGCGTTCTTCACTAGGCACCTATGCAGATGTTGCCCTTGATATAGCCGTAGACAAAGAAGCTTGTCCTCTTGGCATCGCTCCTACAACATCCACTACGCTCACAATGGCACTGGGTGATGCTTTAGCTGTAGCGTTGATGGAAAAAAGAGGATTTAAAAAAGAAGATTTTGCCTCTTTTCATCCGGGAGGAAGCTTAGGTAAAAAACTCTTTATTCGCATCAAAGACCTTATGCGTACTGAAGATTTACCCATTATCACCAAAGAGACAACCCTAAAAGATGCTATCGTCACGATGAGTGAAGGAAAACTAGGTCATATCCTTATTGTAAATGAAGAAGCAAAATTTGTTGCCTTACTCAGTGACGGTGACCTAAGACGTGCGTTAATGAAAGATAACTTTTCACTAGATGAATATGCTATCACCTATGCAAACCAAACACCCACATACTACACCAACACAGAACTCCTTGCTTTCGAAGCATTGGAGATTATTGAGGAAGGTAAAATACAACTTTTACCTATTACCACTGATGAGAAAAAAATCATTGGAGTACTTCATATACATGACTTAATCAATGCAGGAATAAAATCAAAATGAGACTCAACAAATATATATCACACAACACCAAATATTCACGTCGTGAAGCAGATACGCTTATAGAAGCGGGAGAAGTAACACTTGATAAAAAACCTCTCAAAGAGTTTGGCTATGAAGTACAAGACGATGACCGTATCTTTGTCAAAGGTAAAGCGGTTAAAGTTACCAATGAACTTACTATCATCGTGTACAACAAACCAAAAGGTGTCCTTGTGACTAAAAAAGACGACAGGGGGCGTGCTACCATTTACCATAAACTTCCAGGCAAATACAGACACTTTACACCCGTAGGTAGACTAGACTATGCCTCTGAAGGACTTTTGCTCTTAACAGACGATGTCGAAGTGGCATCAGCACTTATGGAGAGTGGGCTTGACAGAACCTATAACCTCAAAATAGACAAAGCTGTCACAAATGAGATGATAGAGGCCATGAAAGAGGGACTAGTACTTGATGATGCACGAGCAGGAGCCCATGAGAAATCTAAAATCTACGCTATGGAGTTTGCTCCCTTTGCACACTTTGAAGTACGGAGTGAGGGTAAAAATTTTACAAAACTTCGTGTCACCATCACAGAGGGTAAAAACCGTGAACTTAGACGTTTTTTTGCACACTTTGATGCCAAAGTACTTGACCTCAAGCGTGTAGCCTTTGGAGGCATAGAGCTCAATAACCTGCCAGAAAATAAAACCCGCTACTTTACACGTAGAGAGTATGATGATGTACATAAGTTTATGAAACGATGGAGAACAAACAAAATAGCTGCTGTGAAAAATAAAATAAATGCCAAGAAACAAAAAGAAGCGAATACTGAAAAAAATAAAGACAATAAAAAATACTCGCAAAACAAAAAGTTTAAATACAAAGACTAAGCATGGTGAGCCTAGCCCTAAAGTATCGTCCTAAAACCCTAGATGAGTTGATAGGGCAAAAGCATCTTTTGGATTCTCATGGTGTACTACGTAAACTCATTGAGGCTGAGGCACTTCCTCATACTTTTTTGCATGGACCTCCTGGTTGTGGAAAGACAACACTTGCCAGAGTTATAGCCAACCAGCTTGGACGTCCCTTTTATGAGATGAATGCCACCACCCTTAAAATAGAAGAGTTACGTAAGATATTTAAAAACTATATCAATGCCTTAGAAAAACCTCTCATTTTCATAGATGAAGTACATAGACTCAGCAAAAACCAGCAAGAAGTTCTTCTACCTTTTATGGAAAATAACGCAGCACTCATTATAGGAGCATCAACAGAAAACCCCTACTACTCTCTTACTGCTGCTATGCGTTCACGTTCGCATCTATTTGAACTTCAAAGTATAGATGAAAAAGAGATGACATTGTACTTAGACAAGGTGTTACGCTTAGAAAAGATAAGCATAGAACCAAAAGCAAAAGAGTATCTAGTTTTTTCCAGCGGAGGTGATGTACGTGCGATGTTAAACCTCCTAGAAAGTGCTGCTACCGTTGCTTTACCTGTCACACTAGAAAATTGCAAACAGATACGTCCCCACGCGATGCAAGCAGGAAGTTCAGAGAGTGAAAGCCACTATGAACTCACTTCTGCGATGATAAAAAGTATTAGAGGTTCTGACATAGATGCTAGTGTCTATTACTTAGCACGGCTCATTGAAGGAGGTGAACCTGCAGAGTTCATCGCACGACGCTTAGCTATACTTGCTAGTGAAGATGTGGGAAATGCTAACCCCCCTGCCCTTAATCTGGCTTCCTCGACCCTAAACATCGTCAAACACATAGGCTATCCTGAAGCTAGGATTTCTCTCTCGCAGTTAGTCATCTACTTGGCTTCCTCTCCCAAATCAAACGCTGCCTATATGGCTATCAATCATGCACAAAATGACATAAAAAATGGAGCTATATACCCCATACCTAAACACATCAAAACCCATGCAAAAGACTATCTCTATCCGCATGATTTTAATGGATGGGTCAAACAGACGTATCTTCATAAAAATTTACACTTTTATGAAACAAAGCAAATTGGTTTTGAAAAACAACTTTGGGACTGGCATCAAAAAATAACCAATTCTTAACTCTATTTTCACAATTTTCCACGATTGTATGTTATAATTTAGCTAAATCACTCTAGAGGAGAATAGTATGAAACATACGATAGTTAAATTTACTTTTATCGCTCTCACAAGCTCAGCCTTATTTTCAGGATGCACAAATTCAGCTACACCCAACCCAAATAGTGGTGCCCAAACAGGAGCTGTAGTGGGTGCAATAGCTGGTTCTGCTATCGGGTACAACAACTCAGGTCGTCACAGTAGAGGAGGCACTGCTATCGTTGGTGGACTTCTAGGAGCTGCAGTAGGAGCAGGCATAGGAAATGCCGTGGACAACAGCAATCCACCCCCTCAAAATACAGGTGGATGGGAATAAATATGAAAAGGAATAGCATGAAAAAAAATACTATAAAATTAAAAAAGGGACTCATCGCTTCATCTGTAGCACTCTTTATGTTAGCAGGTTGTTATAACCAGCCAGGATTAGTAGAAGATGGTAGCTATAATCGTACAAAAACTGGAGCAGCCACTGGTGCTGTAGCAGGAGCAATGATAGGATACAACACCGGTAAACGTGATGCAAAGAGTGCCATCATCGGTGGTCTTTTAGGTGCTGCCCTAGGTGGTGCAGTAGGGTATAGTATGGACGAACAAGCCAACGCTATGGCACGTGCCTTAGGTACAGGGGTAAACAATGACCCACTCGCAGCTCTTGACCCTAATAATACCATCATCGTTTCTAAACATCCAAACTATGTAAAGATTATGTTTAGAGACCGTATGATGTTTGCAACAGACTCTGCACAATTACAACCAAGTGCAAGAGCTAAAGTTCAAAAAATAGGACGATTACTTGCAAATTACCCACAAACTGTCGTAGGTGTTGCAGGGTTTACCGACAATTCTGGTAGCTATGATTACAACCAAAGACTTTCACAACGACGTGCAGATACCGTAGCCAATTTATTGACCATAAACGGAAGACCGTTCACAAAGGGCTGCTCATTCAATAAAGCTATCGCACCCAACAACTCAGCAAGAAACAAAGCACTCAACAGACGGGTTGAAGTCTATCTCTACGCAGATAGAAATAATATGACAGACCCTTGTCGTTAGCTATTTTAAGGTGCTAAGTTCATGCTTAGCATCTTCTGCTGTAATACCTCCAGTAAAAAACTTATCTTCAATAGTGGTGATTTTACTTTTTAATTTACTTTTTAAAGTATCTCCTCTTACCCTATCATTAACAAACTCTTTCATACTAGTAAAATCAGGGAAAAATGCTAAAAACTCTTCTTTTAAAACAGAGTGGTTCCATGCATCCAACTGTATCTTTGCACTTGCTCCCGTCACATCTAAAACATCTTGACCGATGCTGTCAACTGCTTTATATTTATTATATTTTTCTTCTTCATTGTAACTATTATTCCTGTAAGCGTCATCTTCAGCTTGTATATCTCCTACAAAGGTAGTCACAAAATAAAGAAAACCCAAACCTATAGCGATAAATATCATTAAACTCTTGTCCATCATAATCCTTACATAATTTTAATAGAATAAGTATACAATAATTTATGTTATCTTAAGAATAACAGCGTATTATGCAAAAAGCCTAATAGGACTAAATTAGTCTTATTTAAATTGCGTATCATTTTAGAAGGAAAAATATGACTGTATATCTAGACAATAATGCCACAACCATTGTTGACCCTCATGTGTTTGAAGCTATGGAACCCTACTTTGTACAAAAGTATGCTAATCCAAATTCACTACATGCATTTGCATCAGAGACACACCCTGCCATAAAACTAGGTATGGAAAAAATCTATGCAGGCATACATGCACCTAGAGACAGCTCTGTTGTCATTACATCTTGTGCAACAGAGAGTAACAACTGGGTACTCAAATCCATCTACTTTGAGTACATCATCACAGGTAAAAAAAATCATATCATGATTTCTGAAGTAGAACATCCTTCAGTTATCTCCACTGCAAAATGGATAGAAAGCATGGGATGCAAGGTCACCTATTTACCTATAAATAATGAAGGTATCGTAGATATCCAAGCAGTCAAAGAGAACATCACAGACAAAACGGCACTTGTCTCCATTATGTGGGCTAACAACGAAACAGGTGCCATCTTTCCTGTAGAAGAGATAGGCGCTATCTGTAAAGAACACGATGTACTGTTTCACACAGATGCCGTGCAAGCCATAGGAAAACTTCCTGTTAATGTACAAGCCTTTAATGTTGACTACCTAACCTTTTCTGCTCACAAGTTTCATGGGCCAAAAGGTGTCGGTGCGTTGTATATGAAAAAAGGTAAAGAACTACTACCTTTACTTCATGGAGGTTCACAAATGGGTGGTTACCGCTCAGGTACACTCAACGTTCCTGGCATTGTAGGCATGGGACAGGCTATAGAAACTGCTGTCTCTGCACTTAAGTTTGAAATGACAGAAGTTAGAGAAATGAGAGATGCTTTTGAAGATGAACTTCTTAAAATAAAAGACACCTTTGTAGTTACCCCTAGAGAGAAAAGAACGCCAAATACGATTCTTATCTCTTTTAGAGGTATAGAAGGGGAGTCTATGTTGTGGGACTTAAACCATGCAGGCATCGGTGCGAGTACAGGTTCTGCCTGTGCATCTGAAGACTTGGAAGCAAACTCCGTCATGGAAGCCATAGGTGCAGCAGATGACTTAGCACATACAGCGATACGCTTTTCACTAAGTCGCTACACCACGCAAGAAGAGCTTGACTACACACTTACAGCTGTTAAAAAAGCAGTGGAAAGACTTAGAGGTATTTCAAGTTCATATGCCTATGCACCAGAAGGTCACGAGTCTGGCTTAGATGCACATCATTAATCCCTTCGACAAGCTCAGGGAACGAGAGTAAGGGGTCTGGTGATTTGTGATTTATTTCGCAGAAATACATCATGAATAACCTGACTCCCGTGATAAAAATATAGACCAAACAAAGGAAATAACATGGGAATAGATAGTTTAGTAGGTGGTACCATCTGGGATGAGTACAGCCAAAAAGTAACAGACCTTATGAACAACCCACAAAATATGGGTGAAATTACACAAGAAAAAGCAGACGAAATGGGTGCAAAGCTCATCGTAGCTGACTTTGGAGCAGAGAGCTGTGGAGATGCTGTGCGTCTCTACTGGGCTGTTGACCCTAAAACAGATAAAATTCTCTCTTCAAAGTTTAAAAGTTTTGGCTGTGGTACAGCCATCGCATCTTCAGACACAATGGCTGAACTTTGTAAAGACAAAACAGTAGATGAAGCTGTAAAAATCACCAACATTGACGTGGAACTAGCCATGAGAGACACCCCAGATACACCAGCCGTACCCCCACAAAAGATGCACTGTTCGGTCATGGCATATGATGTCATAAAAAAAGCAGCTGCACAGTACAAAGGTGTAGACATGGAAAGTTTCGAAGAAGAAGTCATCGTTTGTGAATGTGCCAGAGTCACACTCTCTACCCTTCAAGAAGTCATCCGCTTAAATGACCTAACAACCATAGAACAAATCACAGACTATACAAAAGCGGGTGGTTTTTGTAAGTCGTGTATCAAACCTGGTGGCCATGAAGAGAAAGAAGTATACCTAGTAGACCTACTAAGTAACTACGAAAAAGAGAAATTAGCCTCTACAGCTACCCTAGGCAATATCAGCTCTGCACCACTAGGTGACTTTGGCACTATGACCATCGTACAACGTCTTAAAGCTGTAGAACAAGTAGTTGATGAAAACATCCGTCAAATGCTCGTTGCAGATGGTGGAGACATGGAAATCTTAGACATTAAAGAAAATGGTGAAAATATAGATATCTACATCCGTTACCTCGGTGCATGTTCTGGCTGTGCCTCTTCAAGTACCGACACACTAGCAGGCATAGAAAATATTCTACAAACAAAATTAAGTGATAAGATTAGAGTGTTACCACTTTAAAATATTCACACACAAATTTTCCAATCTAACTAGTAGAATTTAGGTTGGAAGTTTTATTTCACTATCACCTTCTCCACCATCAACTGCAAAGTAACATTCCCTCTAAAGTGATTTTCATTCACCGTATAGACTACATCTACTACTGAACCTACCTCATACACTTCACGTGTCTTAAACTGTACTCCTGCCATGATTATGCCTTCTTGTACAAAAGAAAAGCGTAGGTGTTCACCTTCTTTGCCTATGGTATCTGCTTGGAGGATTTCTACCTCTTTAGAGATAAACTTTGGAGTGGGGTTTCCTTGTCCGTAGGGTTCGTACTTTTTTATGCATGTTGTAAGTTCAAAAGATATCTCAGAAAAAGAAATATCTCCTAAAATATCTGGGTCAATGACGTCTTTCACATAGTTGTTTTGAGCATAGTTTAAGTTTATCTGTGTTTTAAAAGCTTCTAAGCTACTTTCTCGCATACTAAGCCCAATGGCTGCTTGGTGTCCTCCAAACTTCTCTAGGTGCATTCTACAGCCATCTGTGATGGAAAAAAGGTCACACGCTCCAAAACTTCTACCAGACCCTTTGAGTGTCCCTTCGCCATTGTTGCTCAGAACAATACAAGGTTTCTCATGCTGACGTGCTACACGAGCTGCTACTATACCTACTACCCCTTCATGCCACCTTTTGCCCTCCACTACTATCACGTCATCTTCAGGATTTACTTGAGCCAGTGCTTTTGAGGTGAGTTCTTGTTCTGTGGCTTTACGCAAGGTGTTAAAGGTGATAAGTTTTTCCAAACGTACTCTGGCATCATAGATATTTTTTGAAGCCAAAAAGTCTACTGAAAAACTGGCATCTTCCATACGCCCAGAAGCGTTAAGCAAAGGAGCCAAGAAAAAACCTATGTCTTCTGCAGACAAGTTCTCTTTTTGGGAATGTTCTTTAAACGCTTTTATCGCTGGCTTTGTACTATTATTAAGAGCCTTTAATCCTGCTTCAACCATGGCTCTGTTAATGTGCTGTAGTGGCATCATATCTGCGATGATGGCAATAGAGACAAGTTCCATATAAGACATCATATTTATTTTAATACCCAATGCATTCTTCAATGATGCAATGAGATACCATGCTATTTGAGCACCACAGACATCTGAATAAGGAAAAGTACACTCCTCTTGTTTTTGGTCAATGATGGCAAAACATTCAGGTACTTCAGGTGCTAACAGATGGTGGTCTGTGATAATAAGCTCTATACCTTGCTCTTTACATAGCTTCGCGGCGTACACCGCTGAAATACCATTGTCAACGGTAATAGCTAAATCTGTCCCCAAAATGCGTGGAATAATGTTAGCTGAAAGTCCATACCCATCTTTAAAACGGTTTGGTATGATCCACTCTATCTTATAGTCTATCTCTTCAAAAAAGAGTCTCATGAGTGTAGTAGAGGTGACACCATCTACATCATAATCACCAACAATAGTAATTTTTTCTCTGTTTTTTATGGCTTCTACTATGCGTTTTGTAGCTTTGTCCATATCTTTAAAAGAAGAAGGATGAGGAAGGTCTTTTAAAGAGAGAAATCCCTCTTTAAAACGTTGTTGTAAAAGTGTCTCTACGTCGCTTAGTGTTAAACGTTTAGTCATCTTTATTTTTATGTGTTTGTGAAGCATTTACAAATGCTAAGATAGCAGGGTTTGCATTTTGAAGTCTTGAAGTAAACTCTGGATGAAACTGCACACCTAAAAACCATGGATGGTCTTTTACTTCTACAGCTTCTATGAGTCCATGAGATTCACCTGTGATATCCATACCATTTGCTTCAAATGCTTCTCTATATTTAGGATTAGCCTCATAACGGTGTCTGTGTCTCTCAAAAATTATTGGAGCATCATAGGCAGCACGTAGGTTTGAACCCTCTTTTGTTTCACATTCGTATTCACCCAGTCTAAGTGTCCCACCCATAGCTGTAGTTGAAGTACGTATCTGTTTTGCACCTGCAGCGTCTATAAATTCATCTATAAGAAAAACGATAGGTGCAGAAGTCTCTTCATTAAACTCCACTGAGTTTGCATCTTCAAGTCCTAAGACATTTCTAGCAAATTCGACCATGGCCAGTTGCATACCCAGACAGATACCTAAAAATGGTATTTTATTTTCTCTTGCGTATTGAATCGCTTTTATTTTACCTTCAATACCACGTATACCAAAACCACCAGCAACAAGTACACCATCACAGTCATTGAGATACTTTTGGGCACCATCTTCATCTACTTTTTCAGAATCAACCCATTTGATGTTCACACGGGTATCAAGATGAGAACCACAATGAATAAGTGCTTCCGTTAAAGATTTATAAGATTCTTTTAAATCCAAATATTTACCAACAAAAGCGATTTTTAGTTCATCTTTAGGCATAAGTATTCTGTTTACCAAAATACCCCATTCATCCATTTTAGGAATGCAGTTTTCAAGTTCTAAGTGTTTACAAATAGGTGTCAATATATCTTGTGCTAAAAAATTTAAAGGTACTTTGTAAATAGTAGCAGCATCTTCAGCTACAATAACAGAGTCTTCTTCCACATCGCATGAGTAAGCAATTTTTTGTTTAATATCTGAACTAACTGGTACTTCTGCACGTAGGACTAACATATGAGGAGCGATACCTATACGTCTAAGCTCTTGTACTGAATGTTGTGTTGGTTTTGTTTTAAGTTCACCTGCTGCTTTTATGTAAGGTAAAAGCGTTACGTGTATATTCATAACATATTTACGACCAAGTTCATGTTTTATTTGTCTTATGGTTTCAAGAAAAGGTAAGCCCTCTATATCTCCTGTTGTTCCACCTAGTTCAACAATAAGAATATCTTTTCCTTCACCAGCACGGTAAATACGTTCTTTTATTTCATTGACTATATGAGGCACAACTTGGATTGTTTTTCCTAAGTATTTACCTTTACGTTCATTTTCTATAACTGTTTTATAGACAAGTCCAGTGGTAAAGTTGTTATTTTGAGTAAGAGAGGTATCTAAAAACCTTTCATAGTGACCTAAATCTA
>Ga0256840_1003442_pt1 | contig 12763 bp, 14 predicted proteins | sample 355202metaG_FD_185969 | JGI IMG/M metagenome (GOLD analysis project Ga0256840, IMG submission 185969) | Hydrothermal vent microbial communities from Mid Atlantic Ridge, Atlantic Ocean - 355-202 | ecosystem: Environmental > Aquatic > Marine > Hydrothermal vents | place: Atlantic Ocean: Mid...
TTGGTGGTGACCCCGTCCACCATCCCGATTTCAAGCCCTTTTTTTATCTCGTCGATATTGGCGGTATCAATAAAGAATTTCATCTCTCTCCTCTATGGTATGGCCGGCTCTGCCGGTAGAAAAGTTTATGTATCTCAAAGTCGCTGCCGACATCGGCAAGCGGTTACCTGCCGGTCCGGCTGGCGGTTTCGCCGGCCGACTCGTCGTCCTCCATCTTCCCGAACCGACGGCGGCAGGCTTCACTGCAGAAATAGTAGGTGGTTCCCCCGCGCCGAAGCTGCAGGGCCTGGTGCTGCGGCACCAGGGTGTGACATACCGGATCCTCGACCAGGACGTCCTGGACCCGGGAATCCCCCTGTCTTCCGGTTCGGCCGGAAGGCGGCGAACCTTTAGCCAGGCCGCGGACAAGACGCCAGGCGATGTAGAAGAGAATGGCGAGGATGACCAGACGCACAGGGCTCATCCAGTTCCTCGCTGTTGTCTCACGGCCTCGATAACCACGCGATCCGACGTCCTTCTTTTTTGGTAAAAGTTCAGCAGCACGCCATCTGCACGCGCTCGCGGCTGGCCGCATAGCACGGACTATAGCGGCCAGCCACGATCACGCACAGCTGCCGCACTGCTGAACTTTTACCAAGATATTGCTCTTTTTCAGGTAGTTGCTGATAGCGGTGAACTATTACCTTTTTTGTGTACCTTCTGTCATCTGCCGCACTCCCACCTGTATTATATACCTGACAGGCGAAAAGTCTAATTCAATCTCCGGCTTCAACGCTTTTGCCGGAGGCGATTCCAGGGTCTGCAATGCCGCGGTATTCCACGCTGCGGCAGGTATGGTCGCACCGACGGGGCCGGCGGGATGAGGGCCAGGCGCGCTGCTCGATCACCGCGCTTTCCGGCCTGGCCAGGAGCCGCTGCAGGGCCCGGGCAACCGTCAGCCCCAGGCCGGGAATCTCCAGTCCGGGCACCAGCTCGGCAAGGGGCGCCAGCACGAACAGGCGGCGATGCATCTGCGGATGGGGAAGGATCAGGCGGGTTTCGTTGTGGATCAGATCTCCGTAGAGCAGCAGGTCCAGGTCCAGGGTCCTGTCCCGGTGGCCCGGGTCGCCCGGCACCCGACGGCGGCCGAACCTGGCCTCCATGGCGAGCAGACGATCAAGGAGGACCTCCGGGGCCAGCTCGGTCTCCACCACGCCTGCGGCATTGATGAACCAGTGCCGGCTTTCCATGTCCACCGGTTCGGTGCGGTAGGGCCTGGACAGGGCCCGGGTGGTGATGCCCGGCACCCGGCCCAGTTCGACCCACGCCTCCAGCAGCAGCTCCATGGAATCGCCCAGATTGGAGCCGAGCCCTATGCACACCGGGTACATGGCGGATCAAAAGAGTTCCGAACAAAGGCTGCCGGGCCGGATCAGAAATCGGTCAGACCCAGGACATCGAACATGGTATAGAGGCCATTGGGCCGGCCGGCCACCCAGGCCGCCGCCAAGGCGGCGCCGCGGGCGAAATTGTCACGGCTGTGGGCCCGGTGGGTGATCTCGATCCGCTCACCGGCACCGGCAAAGTAGACCGTATGCTCACCGACGATATCACCGGCGCGGATGGTCTGGATACCGATCTCGCGGTCGCTGCGCTCGCCGATCATGCCGTGCCGTTCAAAGACGCCCACCTCGGCCAGGTCGCGGCCCAGGGCATTGGCTGCCATCTCGCCCAGCTTGAGGGCGGTGCCCGAAGGGGCATCCTTCTTCATCCGGTGATGGGCCTCGACGATCTCCACGTCATAGGCATCGCCCAGGACCGAGGCTGCCTTTTCCACCAGCTTGAAGAGCACATTGACGCCAACAGCCATGTTGGGGGCCTGGACGCAGGGGAAATTCGCCTCGGCCGTGGCCTTGAGGGTGGCCAGTTCTTCGGGCGAAAGACCGGTGGTGCCGATGACCATGGCCTTGCCGTGGTCGGCGGCCCGGCGGACGAATTCCATGGTCGCGGTATGAAAGGTGAAATCGATGATCACCTCGCCCCGGTCGATGACCGCGTCCAGGCCGGCCTCGATGGGGACACCGGTGGTGCCGAAGCCGGCGTTTTCACCCACATCCCTGCCCACGGCCGGATTGTCGGCATGCTCGAAGGCCGCGGCCAGCTCCAGGTCAGGATTCTGCTGCACCATGTAACTGATGCGCTGCCCCATTCTTCCGGCAGCGCCGGCAACGATTACCTTGGTCATTGTCAGTTCCTTTTCAGAAAATCAGCGTAAAAGTATCTCTATTTTTAGGCGGTTGCCGGGCTTTTCAAATCAGATCGAGATCGGTCATGGCCTTCTTCAGCTTCTCCAGGCTGGGCGCATCCATCCCGGTCATGGGCAGCCGCACCTCGCCGGAACGGATCCTGCCCATCAGCTCCAGCGCCTTCTTGGCCGGTGCCGGGCTGGGATAGCAGAACATGGTGCCCATGAGCGGAAACAGCCGGTAATGGATCTCCCTGGCCCGGGCCAGGTCACCGGCAAGGGCCGCCTCCATGAGATCGGCCATGCCGCGGGGATCGACATTGGAGGTGACCGAGATGACCCCCTTGCCGCCGATGAGGACCGTTGGCATGGAAGTGAAATCGTCACCGGAGAGAACGATGAAGTCGTTCGGGCAGACCCGGATCACCTCGCTGACCTGGTTCAGGCTGCCGCTGGCCTCCTTGATGCCGATGACGCCCGGCAGTTCGGCCAGCCGGGCCACGGTGGCGGGCAGCATGTTGGTGACCGTGCGGCCGGGCACGTTGTAGAGGACCATGGGAATATCCACGGCCTCGGCAATGGTCCGGAAATGCTGGTACAGTCCCTCCTGGCTCGGCTTGTTGTAGTAGGGCACCACGGACAGCACCGCATCGGCGCCGCTGGCCCTGGCCGATTCGGTCAGCTCGATGGCCTCGAGCGTATTGTTGGCGCCGGTGCCGGCAATGACCGGTACCCGGCCGGCAACGGTCTTGACCGTCAGCTCGATGACCCGCTTGTGCTCGTCAAAATCCAGTGTTGCCGATTCACCGGTGGTCCCGCAGGGAACCAGGCCGTGGATCCCGCCGGCGATCTGGAACTCGATCAGGTCGATCAGCCCCTGCTCGTCCACCTTGCCGTCGAGCATGGGGGTAACGATTGCAGTAAAGGCACCCTGAATCTTTTTCATTGTTTTTCCTCCTCACAGATAGAACCGGCTGTCGCGCCGGCAGTAACAGTTCGTAATGGTTCACCGCCATCGACGCTTCAGAGCAGTGCCTCTTCGTTCAGTTCGCCGCGATAGACCACGTGGGCAGGCCCTTTGAGAAAGACATTGTCCGCGGCCGGCCCCTCGGCCAGGTCAAAGAAGATGGTCAGCCGGTCGCCGCCCGAGGTGACGATCTCCACCGGCGAATCGGCCCTGCCCAGGATCGCGGCCACCAGGGCCGAGGCCACGGCGCCGGTGCCGCAGGCCCGGGTCTCGTCCTCGACGCCCCGCTCATAGGTCCGCACCTTGAAGGCGCCATCCTCCTGCTGCCGGACAAAATTGACATTGGTTCCCGCCGGCATGAAGGCCTGGTGATGACGGATGCGGCTGCCCAGACCGCAGACATCGGTGCCGTCGATATCCTCCACAAAGACCACTGCGTGCGGCACACCGGTGTCCACGCAGTGGAGAATCACGGTGGTGCCGTCCACCTCCACCTTCTGCTCCATGCGGAAACCGGCGGGCCGGGTCATCTTCACCGACACATCGAGCCCGGCGACACCGGCCTCGATGACCCCGGCCAGGGTCTCGAACCGCATCCGCGCCGGGGCGATGCCGTGCATGTAGGCGAACCGGGCCGCACAGCGGGCGCCGTTGCCGCACATCTCGGCCACCGAGCCGTCGGCATTGAAGAACCTCCAGCGGAAATCGGCCGTATCCGAGTTCTCGATCAGGATCAGCCCGTCGGCGCCCACGGAAAACCTGCGCCGGCAGACCAGGCGGGCAAACTCCTGCATGCCTTCGCTGGCGATGCGCGGCCTGCGGTGGTCGATGATGATAAAATCGTTGCCGGTCCCGCTCATCTTGACAAAGGGCAGCGGCAGGTCCGCGATCTTCATTTGCAGTCCAGCTCCACCACGAATTCACCCCGGATCAGGTCCTCGTAGTCCTCGCGCATGCGAATGACCCGGAAACAGTCCCCTCCAACCAGCACCTCGGCCGCCCTGGGCCGTGAATTATAGTTGGAGGCCATGGAGAAGCCATAGGCGCCGCAGCTCATGATCGCCAGCAGATCACCCTGCCGGACCTCGGGCAGCATCCGGTCCCGGGCCATGAAGTCGCCGCTCTCGCAGATGGGCCCGACGATATCCACCTGCTGCACGGACCGCTCTTCCTGCACCACCGGGATGATCTCATGGTAGGCGCCATAGAGGCTGGGCCGGGCCAGGTCGTTCATGGCCGCATCCACGATCACGAACCGTTTTTCCTCGTCACCGCCGGAGTTGACCTTGGTGTACTGGACCTCGGTGACCAGGATGCCTCCATTGCCGGCAATGACCCGGCCGGGTTCCAGGATCAGGGTATAGCCGGCATCACCCAGCTCTTCCCGGATGGCGGCGGCGTATTCCTGCGGATGCGGCGGTCGCTCGTCGTCGTAGGTGATGCCGAGGCCACCGCCGAGATCGAGGTAACGGACCCGTATCCCCCGATCCTCCAGCCGGCCCAGGAAGGCCTTTACCTTGCGCAGGGCCTCGATGAAGGGATCCACCTGCGTGAGCTGGGAACCGATGTGACAGCTCACGCCCATGATCTCGATATTCTCCATGGCGCGGGCCCGCTCGTACTCCTGCAGGGCCGCCTCCACCGGGATGCCGAACTTGTTCTTGGCCAGGCCGGTGGAGATGTAGGCATGGGTCCTGGGGTCCACGTCCGGGTTAATCCGCAGGGCCACCGGCGCCACGGTATTGAGCCCGGCCGCCACCTGCTGCAGCCGGTCCAGCTCCTGGGCCGATTCGACATTGAACATCAGGATATCGGCCAGCAGGGCCTCGCGCATCTCGGCCACGGTCTTGCCGACCCCGGAATAGATGATCTTCCTGGAATCGATCCCCGCCTTCAGGGCCCGGAACAGCTCGCCGCCCGAGACGATGTCGGCCCCGCCGCCGTGGCGGGCGAACAGGTTGAGGATGGCGATATTGGAGCAGGCCTTGACCGCGAAACAGGTCAGGTGCGGCATGCCGTCGAAGCCGGAATCAAAGGCCTTGAAATGGCGCTTCAGGGTGGCGACGCTGTACAGGTACAGCGGTGTGCCCACGGCATCGACCACCTCGCGTACCGGCACGTCCTCGCAGTAGAGCAGGTTATCCCTGTAGTGAAAATGATGCATTGTCGTCCCGAATCAGCCGACGGCACGCCGCAGACGGTGCCCTGCGGCCGGTTATTGTTTGATCATGACCTCCGGCGAGCTGGCGCTCTCGTTGGCCGGGGTCCGGTTATCGATGCTGGAGACCGAGTAGAAGAGCCGGGCCGCGTCCGCGGGCGGCTTCCGGTCAACGAACATGGTGTAGGGCGCGTCCACCTCGCCGATACGGGCCGGCGCCCTGTCGCCGGGCAGGCGGCGATAGACACGGTATCCCTTGAGATCACGCTCCTCCACCGGCTGCCAGAAGACCTTGACCCCCCTGGCCGTCATCACCGCCCGCACGCCCAGCGGCGGCGCCGGCGGGGTCCGGTCCACCGGGGTTGCGGCCACCGGCGCCGTGGAGCCGCCGCCGACCCTGCCCTGTTCGTAGACCTCGATGGCCTGGACCCGGTAGAAGTACTTCCTGCCGTTCTGCACCCGGGTGTCGGTGAAGGAGGTCTCGGCCACCGGTCTGCCGATCGCGGTAAATGAGCCACCACCCAGACTGCGCAGGATCTGGTACTCCACCCGCCCCGTGACCGGGCTGCCGTCGAGATGGGTGGTGACCGGCTGCCAGCCCAGGGTCACCCGGTGATCACCGGCAACGGCCTCCAGTCCGGCCGGGGCGCGCGGCGGGATGTTCCAGAGGAAGGAGACGATGTTGGAATCCGCCGACTCGGCCCACCAGCCGCTCCTGGCCCGCACCTTGAAAAAATAGAGATTGCCGGGCCGGAGCAGGGTCGCCTCGTAGGTGGCCGTCTTCCTGCCCTCCCCGGGCAGGACACCGCCGGGCAGCTCGATGGGCGAACCAAAGGGGATGGGGCAGGTGTCACAGTAGGAGTCCACCGGTACCACGGCCCGGTAGAGCTCGAAACTCGAGATCTCGGAGAGGTCCCTGCCGGTCACGGTCTCGATGGGATAGCTCCAGGAGAGGGTCACGCCCTTCTCGCTCAACCGGTAGCGCAGGTCGGTGATCGGTCGCGGCACCACCTGCTGCGGTGGTACCGGCCGGTCCTTGTAGCCGCAGCCGGCCAGGGTGGACAGAAATACAAGGAAAAAAAGAGCCAGGCCTGCGTGGCCGCGACAGCGACTGATTGTGATCTTCATACCATTCCCAGTTGTTGTTCAGCACGGCGCAGGGCCTCTTCCACCTGCGCCTGCGCCGTGCCGCCGGTGGAGACCCGGCTGTTGACCGAGCCTTGCACGGAAAGGACGTCAAAGACATCCGCCTCGATGAGATCGGAGAAGCGCTGCATCTCCTCCAGGGTCATGTCAGCCAGCTCGATGCCGCGCTCCTGGCAGTGGGCGACGATACGGCCGACAACGCCGTGGGCCTCGCGGAACGGCATGTTCCGCCGGACCAGGTAATCGGCGAGATCGGTGGCGGTCATGAAGCCGCCATGGGTCGCCTGCAGCAGCCGGTCCTTGTCAAAGACGGTGTTGGCGAGCAGCTCCGCGGTGATGGCCAGGCTGGCCTTGACCGTATCCAGGGCATCGAATACCGGCTCCTTGTCCTCCTGCAGATCCCGGTTATAGGTGAGCGGCAACCCCTTGACCGTCACCAGGAGCGAGACCAGGGCCCCGGTGACCCGACCGCTCTTGCCGCGGATCAACTCCGGGATATCGGGATTCTTCTTCTGCGGCATGATCGACGAACCGGTGCAGTAACGGTCGCCGATCTGCACGAACTCGAACTCCTTGCTCGACCAGAGCACCAGCTCCTCGGCAAGCCGGCTCAGGTGGAGCTGGGTCAGGTTCAGGCAGAAGAGCAGCTCAAGGACAAAATCCCGGTCCGAGACCGTGTCCATGGAGTTGGCGGAGACCGCGGCAAAGCCCAGCTCGGCGGCCACCCATTCCCGGTCGATGGGCAGGCCGGTGCCGGCCATGGCGGCCGCGCCCAGGGGCAGCACGTTCATCCGCCGGCCCCAGTCCGCGATCCGGTCCCGATCCCGGCCGAACATCTCGTAGTAGGCCAGCAGGTGATGGGAGAGCAGGACCGGCTGGGCCCGCTGCAGGTGGGTGTAGCCGGGCATGACCACGCCCAGGTAGCGGCGGGCGAGGCGGACAAACGCCTCCTGCAGCGCGGCCAGCAGCCGGTCCAGTTCCCGGCCCTCGTCGCGCAGGTAGAGGCGCATGTCAAGCGCCACCTGGTCGTTGCGGCTGCGGGCGGTGTGGAGCTTTGCCCCGGCCGGACCGATCCGGTCGGTGAGCGCCTTTTCGATATTCATGTGAATATCTTCCAGCTCGGGCCGGAATGCAAAGGTGCCTGCCTCGATCTCGTCCCGGATCCCGGCCAGCCCGGCCAGGATGGCGTCCCGCTCCTCTCCGGAGATCAATCCCTGCCGGGCCAGCATTCGTGCATGGACCATGGACCCCATGATGTCGTACCGGTAGAGACGGGCGTCATACTGGATCGAGGCGGTGAAGGCCTCCACGGAGGCCGCCGTGCCCTCGGCGAAACGGCCGCCCCAGAGCTTGGTGGATCCCTGTTCCTTTGGCTCACTCATGGGGCAGCTCACTTCCTGTTCAGGGCCTGGATCTGCAGGCGCAGCGAATTGAGGCGGATGAACCCGGTGGCATCGGCCTGGTTGTAGACCTCGTCCTCCTCGAAGGTGGCAAAGGACTCGGAATAGAGCGAGTTGTCCGACCTGCGGCCCACGGGCACGCAGTTGCCCTTGTAGAGCTTGAGCCGGACCACGCCGTTCACCGTCTGCTGCGCCTCATCCATGGTCTTCTGCAGCAACCGCATCTCGGGCGAGAACCAGAAGCCATTGTAGATCAGCTTCGAATAGCGCGGCACCAGGGAATCGCGGATGTCCATGACCTCCCGGTCCATGGTGATGGTCTCCAGGTCGCGGTGGGCAGCCCGCAGGATGGTGCCACCGGGAGTCTCGTAGACTCCGCGTGACTTCATGCCCACGAACCGGTTCTCCACCATGTCCAGTCGACCGATGCCATTTTCGCCGCCAAGGCGGTTGAGGCGCTTCATCATGGCCACTGGTCCCAGCCGCTCGCCATCAATGGCCACCGGCGTGCCCTGCTCAAAGGCCAGTTCGATATAGGTCGGCCTGTCCGGCGCCTTTTCCGGGGCCACCGTGAGTTTGAACATCGTCTCTTCCGGCTCGTTCCAGGGGTCCTCCAGGATGCCGCCCTCAAAGCTGATGTGCAGCAGGTTCTCATCCGAGCTGTAGGGATTCTTCTTGGTCACCGGCACCGGAATACCATGTTCCCGGGCGAAGTCCATGAGTTTCGCGCGCGAGTTCAGATCCCATATCCGCCAGGGCGCGATGATGGTGAGCCGCGGATTGAGGGCCAGGTAGGCCAGCTCGAAGCGCACCTGGTCATTGCCCTTGCCGGTGGCGCCATGGCTGACCGCGTCAGCCCCTTCCTGTTCGGCGATGCGTACCTGCTCCCGGGCGATGATCGGCCGGGCCAGGGAGGTGCCCAGGAGATAGGACCCTTCGTAGATGGCATTGGCGCGAAAGGCCGGAAAGATATAGTCACGGACAAACTCCTCCCTGAGGTCGGAGATGATCACCTTTTCCGCGCCAGTGGCCATGCCCTTTTCCCGGACCGCGTCCCAGTCCTCGTGCTGGCCGACATCGGCGGCATAGGCGATAACAGGACACTGGTACTCCTCGGCCAACCACCTGAGGATCACCGAGGTATCGAGGCCGCCGGAATAGGCGAGGACAATCTTATTGACAGACATGATTCTATAATGTTTCCAGATTCCAAACGATTGATGAGAAACCAGCGTAGCCGGAACACGATTTTCCGCAGCAATCCCTTCAGACGACCACCCCGTTGATCAAGGTGTCCAGTATCGCCTTGTGGATGTGCATCTTGTTTTCCGCCTGGTCGAAGGCCACGCACTGTTTGCCTTCCAGCACCTCTTCGGTAATCTCCTCGCCCCGGTGGGCGGGCAGGCAGTGGAGGACCACGGCATCGGGCGCGGCCTGGGCCAGCAGTTCGCTGTTGAGCTGATAGGGACGGAAGATCCGCAGCCGCTCTTCCTGCTCATCCTCCTGCCCCATGGAAGCCCATACATCGACATTGATCACGTCGGCGTCCCTCACCGCCTCGCCGGGGTCACGGAGCAGGGTGATGGGCTGGCCGGCCCGGGCCCGGGCCGCCTCGAGGACCGCCGCATCCGGCTCGTACCCCTCCGGACAGGCCAGGGTCAGCGGAAAACCGAGCACCGAGGCCGCCTCGATCCAGGAATTGGCCATGTTGTTGCCGTCACCCAGCCAGACGATCTTCAGGTTTTCCGGAGCCCCCTTCTGCTCGATCACGGTCATGATGTCGCTGAGGATCTGGCAGGGATGGTACAGGTCGGTGAGGGCGTTGATCACCGGTACATCGGAATACCGTGCCAGTTCCTCGACCACCTCCTGGCCGAAGGTCCGGACCACGATCCCGTCCACGTAGCGGGCCAGGACCCGGGCCGTGTCCTTGAGCGGCTCGCCACGGCCGAGCTGGGTCTCCCTCGTCGACATGAAGATGACCTGCCCCCCCATGGAGTACATGGCCGACTCGAACGAGACCCTGGTCCTGGTGGACGGTTTCTCGAACAGGAGGCAGATGGTCCGCCCGGACAGCTGCCGGTGACAGGTACCTTCCCGGCTCTCGTTCTTCAGCCGCATGGCGCGAACGATCAGCGACTGCAACTGCTGCTTGCTGAAATCCTTTAATGCTAACAGGTGATTTTTCATGGTTCAAACCATAACATATTGGTACTGCCCAACCGGCTGCACTCCGGAAAGTCCCCCTTGTTCGTATCCGGAACAGTCAGGCCAAAAATAGTAATTGATACAAAAAAACCATAACTTTGCAAAGAAATTTCGCAGAACGGACTGATTTTAGGCCCCGGAGACATCAGACGACGACAATGAGGGCGACACCGGCAGCCATCAGAACACCGGCCGAGAGGTGGTGCCGCAGGTTCCGTTCCCCGAACAGCCAGGCACCGTACAGAATGCCGAACATCAGGCTGGTCCTCTTCAGGGCAATGAAATAAGCGACCTGGACATGGGCGATGGCAATGAAATGAGTAACGATCATCACGGCCATGCAGCCGCCGACCAGCAGCAGGCCGAGCCTGCGGCGGGCTATGATTCCAAGCCGCTGACGCCGGCTGCCGAGGGCCCAGACAAGGGAAACCGTGCCAAGCAGAACCATGTACATCGGCCCGAAGCCTGCCGGCGAGGTGTACTGCATGGCCTGTTTGCCCAGAACAGAGGTCAGGCTGTAGATCAGGGCTACTGCCAGCATCAGGCGGGAACCACGCACCCTGAAGACAGCGGCAAAGGGCGACAGCAGTGGCCGGGGCCGGGCCGGATCGACATTGAGGAACCAGGCTCCGGCAACAACCAGGAGGATACCGGCAAAACCTGACAGAGAAACCCGCTCTCCCAGGACAACCAGGCCGGTCAGGACGTTGAAGACAGGTGTAAAGGCCAGATACGGCATGGTCAGGTGCAGGGGCCAGTCCCGGATCGCCAGCATGTACAGCCACATGGCCAGGAACTCGAACGGCAGCAGGATGCCGACCAGGAGCCAGAAAAAGGGATCCGGAGGCGGCGGAGGAAAGAAAAACACCAGTGGCAGCAGGAACAGGCCCGGTGCGCCGAAACGGATGATCACCAGCTCCATGCCACTGCAGTCGGCAAAGAACTTCTTGGTCAGGGCATCGGCCGAGGCAAGGCTCAGGGCGCAGAGCAGGCCCGGGGGGAACCAGTCGTATCCGGCAATGGTCATGACGGAAACCGTGCCTTTGCCCGGATTGAATGGAGGGAAAAACCGGAAAAGCTCAGGCTTCTACAAGCTCCATATTGCCAAAATAGCGCTGCCATGCATCTCTCTCGGCTGTCGACATGGTGGTCCCGGGGAGATCGGATGCGACCGTTCGGCCGACCCTCTCGCCCTTGGCCAGACCCCAGGGATGGTAGGCCAGCAGGGAATAGCGACGCACCCCGATGGTACGGAAAAGGGTTGCCAGCCTGGAGATATTGTCTTGCGTGGCAGTGTAACCCGGTACCAGCGGGATGCGGGCAATGACATCAACGGATTCCACGGCCAGCAGCCGTACCAGGTTGGCCAGGATGATCCCGTTGTCCTGGCCTGTTATCTTTCGATGGAGACCGGAATCCGCCAGTTTGACATCGAAGAGTACCAGATCCAGATTGTCAAGACAAGCGGCCGAAAAGGTATCCCACGAAAACAGGCCGCAGGTCTCGATGGCGGTGTGCAGCCCCTCCTGTTTCAGTCGATGCAGCAGTTCACCGGCAAAACCCGTCTGCAGTGTCGGTTCGCCTCCGGACAGGGTGATCCCGCCCCCCGAGGTCTCATAGTAGAGACGGTCCCGGAGCAGGATCTCCACCAGCTCCTCGACCTCGAACTCGCGCCCCACCCGTTCAAGGGCCATGGAGGGGCAGGCGTCGGCACACAGGCCGCAGTCCGTGCAGCGGGCACGGTTGATACGATCCCCGGTCGCAAGCCGTATCGCTTCCTCGGGACAGGCCTCGGCACAGTCACCACAGCCGATACAGGTGCGGAGAATGAAACTGACCTCCGGCAGCGACGAGATCAACTCGGGATTGTGGCACCATGGACAGTGGAGCAAACACCCCTTGAAAAAGACCGTGGTCCGGATTCCGGGTCCGTCGTGCAGGGAGTAACGGCCGATATTTCCGATCAGCCCACGTCTCACGGTCCGGGCATCATCAGTTGCAGGTGTTTTGCCATGTAGCCGAACTTGTTGAGATAGTTCAGGTTGCCCTCGGTACGCACCTCATGGCGCAGCATGGACCCTAAGATATCCTGGCGAGGCGAGAGAATGAAGTTGAGCAGACTTCTGCCGTTACGGAAAATCACGGTGATATGCGGGTCCTCGATCAGCCCCTCCCTGACCGTCATCCGGCCGTCTTCAAACAGTGCTGCCACCGTCACCTGACTGTCCTCGCTCCGGAACTGGTAACGCCCATTGAATTTCCTGATATTACGCCTATAGTCATGGTTAATGACAAACATGATCTGCATCAGGGTCAACAGGGTCTGCAGAAACTCCTCCGCCACCTCGGATTCAAGGCAGTTTCTGAACTTTTCCCACAATTCCTCCTGCACGGCGCGCGAAATGAAATCAAGAGCCATCAGTCGCCCCCATAGCCGTCAGGCTAAGGAAATCGCAGTGCAATTATACGAAATATTACAATACGTTACAAGGGTATGCCGATCCCGACCAGCCCCAGCCTCATGATGGCACCTTTTTTTGTCGGGAATGATTATTAGTCACTCCCAGCGGTTGAGTGTTACAGGTCGATGATATATCTTTCTTTATAGAATAATTTGTCCGTTATTTCAATATGTTTTGCCATCAGGAGAGTAGAAAAAC
>Ga0256840_1003443_pt1 | contig 12763 bp, 12 predicted proteins | sample 355202metaG_FD_185969 | JGI IMG/M metagenome (GOLD analysis project Ga0256840, IMG submission 185969) | Hydrothermal vent microbial communities from Mid Atlantic Ridge, Atlantic Ocean - 355-202 | ecosystem: Environmental > Aquatic > Marine > Hydrothermal vents | place: Atlantic Ocean: Mid...
AGTCAAGTATGAAAAATACAATATCACTCTTCTTAATTTTAGCACTTTTTGGCACTTGTAAAAAAGAATACAAAGCTCGAGAAACTATTAAAATTTCTATAAAAAATATTAAAATAGACAGTAGTAGCGTTAGGGCAATTGAAATTATAAACGATTCCTCTATTGTATATGTAGGATCTACAGGTAACATTGGTGTAATCACCAATTCAGGTGAACTTAATACCGTTAAAAAAATAGTGACAGATACAATTGTACCACATTTTAGGTCATTAGCCTATAAAAATGATGCTGTTTTTGCATTAAGTATTGGCAACCCTGCGTTGCTTTATAAATTAAAAAATGATAAAGTATCTATTGTATATAAAGAAGTTCATAAAAATGTATTTTATGATGCTATGAAATTCTTTGATAACAGAAATGGAATTGCAATTGGTGACCCAACGGATAATTGCTTATCGGTACTAATTACACGAGATGGTGGAGATACATGGAATAAAATTAAATGCATAGATTTACCTAAAATTTTTGAAGGTGAAGCTGCCTTCGCTGCAAGCAATACCAATATTGCAATTGTAGGTAAAAAAGCTTGGATTGTAACAGGTGGACTGAAATCACGTATTTTTTATACACCAGATATGGGTTTAACGTGGAATGTATATGAAACACCTATAATTCAAGGGAAAAATTCAACCGGTATATATACCGTAGATTTTTACAACGAAAAACAAGGTATTATTTGTGGTGGAGATTATACTGATAAATATGGAAATTACGCAAATAAAGCACTTACTTTTAATGGAGGTAAAACGTGGGAATTAGTTTCAGAAAATAAAGCTCCCAAATACGTAAGTTGTGTACAATATATACCTAATACACAAGGAAAAGAAGTTGTTGCTGTATCAACTAATGGAATTTTTTATTCTAAAAACGCAGGAAGAAACTGGGAAAAAATTAGTGACGAAGGTTTTTACACCATTAGATTTGCATCTAAAAATACAGCTTGGCTTTCAGGAAATAATAAAATTGCCAAAATGAACATTTATTAATTTTTTAAAATGAGAAAAATTCTTATTTCAATTGTAATTTGCGTACAACTTTTTAGTTGTACAAATCAATCTGAGTTAAGTAAAAAATACAGTTGCCCTTCTGATAAATTAGAAAAATATTCAACTATTTTAGATTTTAATAAGAACTTTAAATTAGACATACCAACTATTTGGAAAACAGAGTTGTACTTTAATAAATATCAATCTGAAATATTTACTGCAGATACTACAAAACAACTTACAAAATCATTAATATTGGTTGCTTCATTTAGTATAGGAACATTAGATTTTAATTCCCAGTTTTATAAGAAAGTTGATTCAATCCTACTCAAAAATAATTTACAAATAATTAACTCTGGAAATCAGCCATACCAATCCAAACCAACCTATTGGTATGTTGCAAAAGGTGTAAAAAACGGATTTAGTTATCACCAATTTAATTTGACGACCAAACGTTCAGAAAACACCTATTTTAATGTTTATTCTGAAATTTATGGAAATGAAAATATAAACGAGCGTATTTGCAAAACTATTTCACTTCTTGAAAAGGTAGAATTTTTGCAATAATTTATGAAAATTACATTGTAAAACCTTTGTCTAATTCTTACTTTTGATAAAAATATTAAAAAATGCAAAAAATAACAGATCGTTTCGTAAAGTATATCACAATTGATACGCAGTCAGACCCCGAAAATCCAGCATTTCCAAGTACTGAAAAACAATGGGATTTAGCACGTGTTTTAGTTGATGAGCTAAAAGAAATTGGAATGACAGATGTTACATTAGATGATAATTGTTATGTAATGGCAACACTTCCTTCAAATGTAGATTTTAAAGTTCCAACTATTGGTTTTATAGCTCATATTGATACCAGTCCAGATTATTCAGGCACTAATGTTAAACCGCAATTTCACCCTAATTATAATGGCGAAGATATTATTTTAAATAAAGAAGAAAATATAGTACTATCTCCAAGTTATTTTGAAGATTTATTATTGTACAAAGGGAAAACACTGATAACTACTGATGGCACTACCCTATTAGGAGCAGATGATAAAGCTGGTATTACTGAAATAGTTACAGCAATGGAATATTTGATTAATCATCCTGAAATTAAACATGGTAAAATTAGAATTGGCTTTACTCCAGATGAAGAGGTGGGTAAAGGAGCAGGTATGTTTGATGTTAAAAAATTTGGTGCCGATTGGGCCTACACAATGGATGGAAGTCAGGTTGGTGAATTAGAATATGAAAATTTTAATGCTGCAGGAGCAAAAGTAACTATAAATGGTAAAATTGTACATCCGGGTTATGCAAAAGGGAAAATGATTAACTCTATGCTAATTGCAAGTGATTTTATTGCAGCACTACCAAAAGATGAAGTTCCTGAAAAAACGGAAGGTTATGAAGGTTTTTATCATTTATATGCTATGAATGGTGAAGTTGAAAAAACCGAACTTCAATATATTATTAGAGATCACGATTTAAAATTATTTGAAGAACGCAAAGAAACCTTCCAAAAAATAGCCGATGATTTCAATAAAAAATTAGGAAGTAGTACTGTAGATGTTGAAATTAAAGATCAATATTTCAATATGCGAAAAAAAATAGAACCTGTAATGCACATTGTTGATATTGCTGAAGAAGCAATGAAACAACTTGGTATAAAACCTCTTATTAAAGCAATTAGAGGAGGCACAGATGGCTCTCAACTGTCATACAAAGGTTTACCTTGTCCAAACATTTTTGCTGGAGGTCATAATTTTCACGGGAGATATGAATACGTAGCTATTGAATCTATGCAATTGGCTACTGATGTAATTATTAAAATTACTCAGATTACCACCGAAAGAGCCAAATAGTATTTATATGTATAAATAAAAAAGCTCTCTTACTCCAAAGAGAGTTTTTTTATTTAACAAATTATTGATTATTGTAATTTTATAAAAATTATATTTAAAAACCTGAATTTGTTTTATACATTTGAGACTTCAAAAAAAAGAATGAATGGAAAATCAAACCTTAGTTTCACTAATAAAGAAATATGGAAGCCCTTTATATGTTTATGATGCCGAAAAAATCATATCGCAATACAACCGTATTACAAATGCTTTTTCAACAGTAAAAAACTTAAAATTAAATTATGCTGTTAAAGCAAATTCCAATATTAATATTTTAAAACTTTTTAAGAAATTAAACTCAGGAATTGATACCGTTTCTATTCAAGAAGTTCAATTAGGAATTAAAGCGGGGTTTTCACCTGAGAATATCATCTTTACACCAAATGGTGTTTCTTTAGAAGAAATTGAAGAAGTTTCAAAATTAGGTGTACAAATTAATATTGATAATATTTCCATTTTAGAACAATTTGGAAACAAGCACCCTAATATTCCTGTTTGTGTACGTATAAACCCACATATTATGGCAGGTGGGAATCATAAAATTTCAGTAGGTCATATAGATTCTAAATTTGGGATTTCAGTTCATCAGGTTCCACTCATAATGCGTGTTGTTAAAAACACAGGAATGCATATTAATGGTATTCATATGCACACTGGCTCTGATATTTTAGATATTGATGTATTTATTGCTGCTACAGAAATACTTTTTAATACTGCTACTGAATTTAAAAACTTAGATTTTATTGATTTTGGAAGTGGGTTTAAAGTACCTTATAAAGAAGGAGATATTTCTACAAATATTGAAGAATTAGGAGAAAAACTATCTAAAAGATTCAATCTGTTCTGTAAAGAATACGGTAAAAAATTGACTTTAATGTTTGAGCCTGGTAAATTCTTAGTAAGTGAATCGGGTGTATTTTTAGCAAATGTAAACGTAGTTAAACAAACAACATCAAATGTTTTTGCTAGTGTAGATTCTGGATTTAACCACTTAATTCGCCCAATGATGTACGATTCATATCATCATATTCACAACATATCAAACCCTAAAGGACGTGAACGCTATTACTCTGTTGTAGGGTATATTTGTGAAACAGATACTTTTGGATCTAACAGAAGAATTAGCGAAATTAAAGAAGGTGATATTTTATGTTTTAACAATGCGGGTGCCTATTGTTTTTCTATGGCTTCTAATTATAATTCTCGCTACAAACCTGCCGAAGTTTTACTTTATAATGGCAAAGACTATTTGATAAGAAAACAAGAAACCTTTGATGATTTACTTAAAAATCAAGTTATTATTAATTTAGATTAAATACGTATGAAATATTTTTAGTTTCTTTCTAACATTCGCAAGAATTAAATTAAAAAATATATAATTCAACAATTAATAAAACCTTTAACAAAGAAAATAGTAAAAGTTTCATAAAAACTTTGTATAATTAAAAAAATAGTTACTTTTGCCCTATGCAAATAACAAAATCATATCAATTAACTAAAAACGCAACAACTTTGCGTTATTTTGTTATGGCTATTACTACTACAATTACAATTACCCTTTAGGGTTGTCAATCTATTCATATCATCCGTCCATTAAATATTCGTTTTCAAAAAATATTGAAACAAGGAATATCAATTAATAAAAACTAAATTAAGATAAATAAAATTAATACAAATGAAAGTATTAAAATTTGGAGGTTCATCAGTAGCTTCCTCCGAAAACATATATAAAGTAATTCATATTATAAAGAAAAGTTCTGAAAAATCTAAAATAGCAGTTATTGTTTCTGCATTTGGTGGAATTACAAATCTACTCTTAGAAGCGGGTGAGTTAGCTTGTACTAATAATAAACTCTATAAAGAAAAATTACAAGATATTGAAAAACGCCATTTACAAATTGTAAGAGAATTAATACCAATAAGTAATCAAAGTAGTATTTTAGGAACAGTAAAAAAAATGCTGAATAAATTAGAAAATTTACTTGAAGGTGTTTTTTTAATTAATGAACTATCTAACAAAACAGCTGATAAAATAGTTTCATTTGGAGAATTACTTTCATCATATATTATTGCTGAAGCAATGAAAAATAGCAATCTTGATGCCTCTCTAAAAAATACTCAAGAACTAATATTTACTGATGAAAATTTTTCAAATGCAACTGTTAAATTCAAAAAAACAAATACAGCAATTAAAGATTTTTTCAAACAAAACAAAACAAAAATAGTTATTTTACCTGGGTTTATTGCTACTACAAACAAAGGTGAAACTTCAACGCTAGGGCGTGGAGGATCAGATTATACAGCTGCAATTATTACTGCGGCAACAAATGCTGAAATATTGGAAATTTGGACTGATGTAAGTGGTATGTTTACAGCCAATCCTAAATTTGTAAAGCAGGCATTTCCTATAAAAAATATATCATACCAAGAAGCTATGGAGTTGTCCCATTTTGGAGCAAAAGTTCTCTACCCTCCAACTATCCAACCAGTACTAGAAAAAGAAATACCAATTGTAATAAAAAACACATTTAATCCTGAAGAAGATGGGACTTTAATTACAAAAATATCTACAAATAAAAATCCGATAAAAGGAATTAGCCATATAGAAAACATGACACTTATTACCTTAGAAGGAAGTGGCATGATAGGTATCCCTGGAATTTCTAAACGTTTATTTGGTGCATTATCTCAAGAAAAGATTAACATATCATTAATAACTCAAGCATCTTCAGAGCATTCTATATGTATTGCCATTGATAATAATGATGCTGAAAAGGCAAAATTAATAATTGATACGGAATTTGTTTATGAAATAGAACAAAACAAAGTAAAGCCCCTACTTGTTGAAAAAAATAATGCCATTATTGCTTTAGTAGGAGACAGTATGAAAAGTCATCAAGGTATAAGTGGTAAAATGTTTAGTACATTGGGCAAAAATAATGTTAATATTAGAGCCATTGCTCAAGGCGCCTCTGAAAAAAATATTTCGGCAGTAATAGCACAGAAAGATGTTAAAAAAGCTTTAAATACCCTACACTCTACCTTTTTTGAAAATCAAGTTAAACAACTAAATTTATTTGTAGTTGGAGTTGGAAATGTAGGTAGCAAACTGCTTAATCAAATTAAAAACCAACAACAATATTTAGTAGAAAATTTAAAAATTCAAGTCAGAATAATAGCAATTACAAATTCCAAAAAAATGTTATTTAATGAAGATGGTATTGATTTAGAAGATTGGAAGTCTCCTCTAGAAAGTGCAGAAAATTTAGATATGAACTTGTTCCATACCAAAATATTAGAGCTAAATTATAGAAATAGTATTTTTGTTGACAATACGGCTAATGAAAATATTGCTAGTTTATATGCCCGTTATTTGACAGAAAGTGTTGCAGTTGTTACGTGTAATAAAATTGCTTGTTCTTCAAATTATTCAAACTATTTAAACCTAAAAAAATTATCACGTGAATTCAATGCTCCTTTCTTATATGAAACTAATGTAGGTGCAGGTTTACCAATAATTGACACCCTTAAAAACCTAATAGCATCGGGAGATAAGGTTATTGAAATTCAAGCTGTTTTATCTGGTAGCCTAAACTTCATCTTTAATAATTTTAATGCTGAGGATTCGTTTTATGAGGTGGTTAAACAAGCTGGTATTGAAGGTTTCACCGAGCCAGATCCACGAATAGATTTAAGTGGTATTGATGTTATGCGAAAAATCCTAATTTTAGCACGTGAGAGTGGTATAAAATTAGAATTAAATGACATTAAAAATAAGTCATTTTTACCTAAAAATTCTCTAAATACTGATTCAGTTGACAATTTCATTAATACCTTAAGAAAAGAAGCAACTCATTTTAATAAAATTAGAGAGAAAGCAGTAACTAATAATTGTAGGCTAAAATATGTTGCCGAGTTAAATAATGGAAATGCAAGCGTTGGTTTAAAAGAAATTAATCCTAATCATCCTTTTTATAATTTAGAAGGAAGTGATAATATTGTACTCTTTTTTACAGAAAGATATAAGCAACAGCCCCTAATTATTAAAGGTGCTGGTGCTGGTGCTGATGTAACTGCTTCAGGTTTGTTTGCTGATATTATTAGAATTGGAAATAATTAATATTATGAATGAACTTAAGATATTTACACCTGCAACCATTGCAAATATTTCTTGTGGATTTGATGTATTAGGTCTAGCACTTGATACTGTTGGAGATGAAATGACCATTAGAAAAGTTACGAAAAAAGGTATAAAAATCACGAAAATAACAGGTCAAAACATCCCTACAGAAACACATAAAAATGTGGCAGGTGTTGCTGCTTTAGCATTGCTATCTGAAATTGAATGTGATTTTGGTTTTGAAATTGAAATAACTAAAAAAATAAAGCCCGGAAGTGGTATTGGAAGTAGTGCCGCAAGTTCTGCTGGTGTAGTTTGGGCAATTAATGAATTGCTTCACAAACCTTTTAACACCATAGATTTAGTGCGTTTTGCAATGGAAGGAGAACGTTTAGCTACTGGTGTAGCACATGCTGATAATGTAGCTCCGGCTCTTTTTGGTGGTTTTACGTTAGTTAGAAGTTATGAACCTTTAGATATTATTAGCATTCATACTCCCAAAGAATTATACGCCACCATTATTCATCCTCAAATTGAAGTAAAAACCTCTGATGCCCGAAATATTTTAAAAACAACTGTTTCTTTAAAAGATGCTATTAAACAATGGGGAAATGTTGGCGGATTAATTAGTGGTTTATATACTGAAGATTACGATTTAATAGGACGCTCATTAGAAGACCATATTGTAGAGCCTATTCGTTCAATTTTAATTCCTGCTTTCAATCTTGTTAAGCAACAGTCCCTGCTAGCAGGTGCTTTGGGATGCGGAATTTCAGGTTCCGGACCCTCAATTTTTGCGTTAAGCAAAGGAAAAGAAACAGCCTTAAAAGTTGCAGAATCTATGAAACTAGTATATGATGAAATAGATATTGATTATGATGTTCACGTTTCAAAAGTAAATAAACAAGGAATTAAAATTTTAAAATAATTATGAAATCAAGAAATTTACGTCAACCTGAACTTGTTTCAGTTTCTCATATAAACAAGTGATTAGTATGGTGAGATTCTGAAACACGTTCAGAATGACGAACAAAATTGAATTAAAGTTGTCATCCTAAGCTTGACTGGGGATCTTTTGAATTGAACTTCTAAGTTACAGACTCCTGCCTTTGCAGGAATGACAAATAAAAATAATAAAAATATGCAGTACTATAGTTTAAACAATAAAGCACAAAATGTATCATTTAAAGATGCTGTAATTAAAGGGTTAGCACCAGATAAGGGTCTGTATTTCCCAGAAAAAATCGCTCCTTTACCTAAAGATTTCTTCAATCATATAGAATATTTTTCTAATGAAGAAATTGCCCTTGAAGTGATTAAACAATTTGTTGGTGATGAAATTCCAGAAGCAGCTCTCAAAGAAATAATTGTTGAGACTCTTAATTTTGACTTTCCCATTGTAAAAATTAATGATAATATCGCTACATTAGAATTGTTTCATGGCCCAACAATGGCATTTAAAGATGTTGGTGCGCGGTTTATGGCACGTTGTTTGGCTTACTTTAACAAACAGGAAAACACCAAAAAAATTACTGTTTTGGTAGCTACATCGGGAGATACAGGAGGTGCAGTAGCTAGTGGATTTTTAGGTGTTAAAGGTGTTGACGTTGTAATTTTATATCCTAGTGGCAAAGTAAGTGATGTTCAAGAAAAACAACTAACTACACTTGGAAATAATATAATAGCACTAGAAGTGGAAGGCACTTTTGATGATTGTCAAGAAATGGTTAAAAAGGCCTTTTTAGACAGTGATTTAATTTTAAATAAAAATTTAACTTCAGCAAATTCTATAAATGTTGCACGTTGGTTACCTCAAATGTTTTATTTCTTTTTTGCTTATAAACAATTAAAGAGCAAACATCGAGATTTGGTTTTCTCAATTCCAAGTGGGAATTTTGGAAATATTTGTGCCGGTATAATGGCTCAACAATTAGGTTTACCTGTAAAACAGTTTATTGCTTCAACAAATGTAAATGATATTGTTCCTAATTATTTAAAAACAGGTAAATACATTCCAAAATTATCAAAACAAACCATTTCTAACGCTATGGACGTTGGTAATCCAAGTAATTTTGTTCGTATTCTAGAAATATATAATAATGATATTTCAACATTAAAAAAACACCTATCTTCCTATTCTTTCACAGATAATGAAACTCGTGAAGCTATGAAAGAGTTAAAACAAAAGTACAATTACATCGCAGATCCACATGGTGCTGTTGGATACTTAGGCTTGAAAAAATATTTTATTAAAAATAATGCTCAGGGCATCTTTTTAGAAACAGCACATCCTGTAAAATTTTTAGATGTTGTTGAACCTGTAATTAACGAAACTATTGCGTTACCTAAACAAATTAAAGAAGTAATTGAAAAACAAAAAGTTTCTATAAAAATCTCAAAATATGATGAATTAAAACAGTTTTTGTTAGTAAAATAATATTTATTAATAATTAAAAACTATAAAATTCTGTTTATCAATTTACAACCGCTTAGGTTTACCAATATTTAAAAAAATACGCAAATCATTGTGTATATGATAATTGTCATTTGACTTCTCCTTTTTTATTAGTAACTTTCATTCAAGTTAAGCCAAAATATTATTATTATTTAGTACTATTTATCTCTTTTGAAATAAATACTGACCTTCATGCAGAAAATGACTTCGTCTTTTTTTGTAACTACTGAGCCCTGTGTATTTATATTACTATTCAGCCTATTTTGTGGCTGGTATTTTTAAAATTAAACAAGCTTAAAATGAATTCAAAAAAATTAAATAAAATATTTATTACAATATCAATAATATTAATTTCAATAGTTATATTTATTGCATTTTTATACATAAAAATGAGTAATGAAAAATTCGTACCGTTATTTGCAGGTGTACTTTTTGCTCTTATTCCTGCAGTAATAATTAATGCTATATGGAATAACAAATCACAAAAAAAAGATATTTAACCATCAAAACCTGATGGTTAAATATCTAAATTTCAAAATAACAATTAATTAAAAGCTTTTAATATAGTTTATAAGTAACCATCGATCTTTTTCATCTGTAATTTTCTTTTTAAAACTTGGCATATCATCTCTACCAAATAGTGTTTTGTAATATAAGGATCCATCCGTTTGATCTTTAAAAGATTGGTCTGTAAAATCACCTACTTCCGTATCTAAAGTTTCTGCTTTTTTACCATCTCCTTTACCTTTAACTCCATGACAAGATTTACAGCGCTTTGTGTATAAAATTCGTCCAATTTTATCAGTATCTACAGTATTTAGATACGGGTTTTTCATTTTTTGATATTTACTTGAAACTTCCCAAGGTTCTTGTACTAGTTCTTTTTCTATCATTGATATAAGTGCTAAACTTCCAACGAGAATTACACTCAAGATTATTAACTTTTTTTTCATAATTAAAAGATTTATATTAATATTAGTTTACAGTTTAGAAGGTTTAATTTTACTAATTTTGTATAGTTTATATAAAATATATAGAATAACATACCATACTGAAAGAATCATAATACTTATACTAACAATCAAACTCATAGGAGCATTTGCTGCAGCAGCCCAAAGACTTCTTTTATTTTGTTGATGGTATACTTTATCAGAAATGGGTACACCCCATTTTTTTGTTGTTTCTATAGTTAAATCATTATACAAATCAGATTCTAAAATTTTTACTAGAATTACTACATTTCCTTCAGTATCACTGGCTGGTAAATCATTAGGGAATTCAACTTCAACCACTCCATTTTCATCAGTTGTATTAAAAACATCTCCAATTGGTAACAAGCTAAAAGTTCTTTTAACAAAAAAATACAAGTCGAGTTCTTCAACAGGGTCTCCAATTTCATTGGTTACTGTTGCTCTAATGGTTTTGACGTTGTTATTCTCAGTAAAATCAAGCGAAATTATTGCATCTTCCTTAACATTATCCTGAGCATGAATTTGTGAAGTACTCATAAAAACAAGCCCAACAACAAATATGATTATTTTCAAAACACGAATAAATAGATGTTTAATATATTTCATTTTTTAACTTTTTTGATTCGATGAAAGTTTCTTCAACAGGATTTTCTAATTCTTGAATTGGAATTACAGGAAATAATTTAATAAGTATCGTAATTATTAATAATAAGCTTGCAAAAGAAGCCATTGTAATTGCCCACTCTTCCCAAGTAGGAATGTAATGTAGATAAGATTCGTCAACACCTTGAATAGGTAAATAAGGATGTTGAAGAGATGGTATAACAATTAGAAACCGTTTAAACCAAGCTCCTAAAATCACAAATGATGAAATAATAACAATTGGTACAGGTTTTCGAAGTTTTTTAAATAACAAAAAAACTATTGGTAAAACAAGTCCAAATATTTGAACTAACCCCTATAACCTGCCTTTTCTCTTAATAGAGTGGATAGTCTTAACGTTTCTTCCCCATTTGTAACTGTATCATCTATTTCACCTCCAAAATAAAGCACTCCGTTCGGACAGGCAGTAATGCAGTGAGGTAACTTATCTTTTCGTATCATATCAGGACAAAAATCACACTTTCCTACAGTCCCATTTTACTTGGTATGCTTGTTTCTGGTGAATAGGATAAATTTTCATCTACATTTGGAGGAGTTGCCCAATTAAAAATTCTGGCTGAATAAGGGCAAGCTGCCATACAAAATCTACATCCTATACAGCGTTCATTATCAATCAATACAATACCATCAGTACGCTTAAATGTAGCACCAACCGGACATACTTTTACACAAGGTGGATTATCGCATTGAAAACATTTTTTCGGCATCCAATAAGGTGCTGATTTTTCATTATCTTTCATTTCCAATACCTTAATATAAGGGCGGTCAGGAGTTAAATTATGATGTTTGTCACAATGCTTAACACACTTTCTTGCATTCTTACATTTTGCTAAATCAACAACCATTACAAACTTTTTACCCGGAATACCCTTTCGAGATTCTTTTGGAGATGCTGGCAATTGTTCAAATGATTCAATTTCAGATTTAAGAACTTGTACCAACTTTCCATCTGGTGTTAATAATGTTGCTTTTTCTCCTCCAGTAGATTTTTCACAAGAAGAAACAGAATAAATAGTTAGACCTGATACAGTAATTAAGCTTCCTGAAGCAATCTTTTTTATAAAATTTCTTCGAGAAGATGCATTGGAATTTTTATTTTCCATTGAGTTATTTTTTTTGTTTGAAAACTAGGGTTATTTACAATAAATAATACGGGCAAAAAGCAGATAAACAATACGTGTAAATCTCTTTTAAAAGTTCAAATTCAAAAAAATGTTTATGTGATTTTTTTTAGATTATAAGAATAAATTAACGTGATATTTTGAGGTACACATAAACCCTACATTCAAATGTAACTTTTATTACTTAAAAATCCTATGACAGTTATCATGTTGCATAAGTATATGATTTACAAAAATTTAGCGCCATATACTTGGATTATGTAGTATATATCAATCTACCTTTGGTAAGGTAAAATTATCTAAAACACTTGGGAGTTTCATCATTTTCTCAATATCTTCAGATTTTCTAGGCGCCATTGCTGATAAAATTATTGGGCCATTTTTTGTTATCAGAATATCATCTTCAATTCTTACGGCAATACCCCACCACCTTTTATCACAAGCACTTCCTTCTGGTATATAAATTCCTGGCTCAACCGTAATTAC
>Ga0256840_1003444_pt1 | contig 12760 bp, 9 predicted proteins | sample 355202metaG_FD_185969 | JGI IMG/M metagenome (GOLD analysis project Ga0256840, IMG submission 185969) | Hydrothermal vent microbial communities from Mid Atlantic Ridge, Atlantic Ocean - 355-202 | ecosystem: Environmental > Aquatic > Marine > Hydrothermal vents | place: Atlantic Ocean: Mid...
ATCATATCTGTTCAAAGCCAAAGCAATCATGCCTTGCATATAGATGCTTTTACCGAGCCAATATTTCCCAGCTTGCTGCTGATAATAATTGAAGGCCTCTTGGTTGTTTTTGCTGACAGGCAAATCTTTGAAATAACTACGGGCATATAGATACTGAATTTGGTTGTAACTAATATGGTCTTGTTCTAAGTTATTCCCATGCTTTTTTAGCCAATCATAATCTTCATTTATTCTATTGTCTAAATAATATACCGCCTTTTTCACCATACTCCAGCTCTTTGCATCTTGACGTATGGCTTTAACCCCGAGGTTATCTAAGTGTCCCATACCTGTGACAATGTGTTGGGTAATATAGCGACTTTCACGCATGCCACTAAACCATGGCCAGCCACCGTTAGCAACTTGCATTTGCTGTAACTTTCTAAGCGCTCTACTTAATTCGTTACTCATTTTATTGAGGTCAAAAAGCAACCCAACTCTTTTCTTTCTCTCACTTTCGTTTTGTGCCTCCAGCACCCACGGGGTTTCTTGCAAAAGCAAAGATTTAAGCGCCTGATTTTTTTCCAGGTTGGACAAAAACGCATCGGGACTTTTGCTCTTCCAGGAGTCAAAAACAGATTTGACTTTTGGACTAGAATTAGCAATATGTGAAGCAATAGAATTGGCATAATACCGACTGAAAGTTTGCTCGGCACATTCATAAGGATACTCCATCAAATAAGGTAACGCCTGCACTGCATACCAAGCAGGGTTAGAGGTGAATTCCAAAGTCAGCTTGTGGTTTTTCAGGGTGATGGATTTGTTATTTACCAGCTTATCAAACGTGAAATTTTTAGTTTGATTACCTCGGATGGGTAGTGGCATCGATTCGGTTACCAACATGCGATTGGTCAAAACAGGTACTGCCTTTTCTTCACCATCACTGAAGCTGCCTGCTTTGGCAACAACTTTATAAGTCACCGCCTGAAAGCCTTCAGGAATTGCCACCTCCCAGTTGACCACGGTGCTCCTTTCTTTGGCTACAGTAAAGGCTAATTTGTCCTTGCCTTTCAGTAGTTTTTTGCTAATGGGCTGCATGGTAAGCGCATCATAAAAGTAAAGCTGTGCCTCTCCGCTCAGGGTCTTATCAGACAGGTTCGTGATTTTACTGCTGAAGGTCATCTTGTCATTTTCTCTGAAAAAACGTGGGGCATTAGGATAGACCATCAAATCTTTTTGCGTGATGGTTTCTTGTGTTATCGTTCCTGTTTTCAAATCCTTGCTATGTGCTAATCCCATAAACTTCCAGCGTGTTAACGCCTCAGGAATGGTGAAACTGATGACTATCTCTCCCTTTTTATTGGTGGTCAGGTGCGGATAGAAAAAGGCTGTTTCATTAAAATTTGTTCTTGCTTTGACGGATCCAAGCTGTTCTTTTTTTGGTTTAGGTTTATTGGCAACTTGGCTTTTATCTGCTTCTTTGGCTTCAGCAGGAGCAGCAAGGGTAATCTCATTCATACCGTCATCCGCCATTTCCATTTCTTCAACAGCATCTGCCATTACATTTTTATTTTTGAATGAAGAGGTAAACCCACGCATTCTGAGTTCTCTTCTCCCAAAACCGTTATAAGAATACCCAAACCAATTCAAATAGTCATATTCTCTTGGTGAGTAGAAAGTATTCCACCCATCCGAATATAAAGAGGCGTTTTCCAAGCCAAAAGAATGACTGCCTTGCCATCTTTTTTGGGTATAATGATATTGCAAAAGATTCAGCGACCAGCTGTGGGGTCTGAATGCATCCAGCGAAGCATCATAGAGCGTTGCCACCATTTCGGCTGCGGCTTTTTGTCCCTTTTTGTCTTTGATGGTAATTTTCCATTCTTCGTTTTGCCCAGGCAACAGTTTGTTTCTAAAAGTGCTAAATTCCACATCCAATTCCTTGTTGGTATATGGCACGGTGACTAATTCGGAATGGTTAAATATTTCCCCGTGTCTCACAAATGTAAAATGTACCGAAAAGTTTCCTCGATATTTTTCTTTGATGGGCACTTTAATTCTCTTTTGTCCTTTGCTAATGCGTAACCATTTCTTTTCTACGATTTTGTTTTCGTGTTCTATTTCATAGAGGATGTTTACGTTTTCAGCAGCGGAGCCAATCATAAATATTGCATTCTCTCCTGGTTCGCCTTTTGTTTTTACTGGGACAAACCAATCTATTTCATTGACAGGGCAGGCGGCTTCGTTTTGACTAAATAAAGTGAAATATTTAATCTCCTTTACCGCTTCCCCAAAGGCATCTGTGGTGGTGGCCTCCAGCACATAGACACCTGACTTCTGCCTTGAAAAGTTCTTTAATGCAACTTCTTTTTTAGTAGCAGTATTGAATGATTCGGAGTAAACTAGGCTTGCCTTTTTCCATTTAAATTGATTGTTTTCATCATCATAGGCATCATGGGGAAAGGATTTTTCAAAATCACTTTTCCTCAACAAAAACTGATCAGGCTTATTCCATAATCGGGTTCTGAAATATTTGTCAGGCATTTTTAATGACCAGATTTTTATTTCTCCTTTGGCTGATTCAAATTCACCACTTAGGTTAGTAGTGCTTATTTGTAAATTTTTGAAAGCCGTTTTATCAACGGTTTCTGCCAAATCAATTTCTAATTTTAAAGCATTGTAACCTACTTGAATATTGGTGGTGGTGCTATGTGTTTCACCGTTGACATCCACGACATCTGCATAAACGGTATATGAGTATGTAGGTGAAAAACCCTTTTTCACAGCGCGGTCTGCAAGGGCGATAAAATTAATGTTAAACCTTCCCTCATCATCAGTTTTCATCACCCCGTTTTTAATTTCTATTTCAGGGGAGGTTGGGAAGTAGCCATAACGATAATAACACCAATACGGAAAGTTAGCATTTCTAACGACCCTATATTTCACTTGCACATCGTCCAGTGCGGCACCGGAATATGTTTTGGCAGTGCCTGTAGCGGTTACTTCTTCTTCTAGTTTATAACTACCTTTAATAGGCTCAAAGTTTACTTCAAATTTTGGGCGTTTATATTCCTCAACCGAAAAATAGGTGCTGCCATTCTTGTCTGAAATGGTCATGCCACCATTCAGGCTTCCCTTTGGAATAGTAAATGAACCACTGAAAGTTCCGTAGTCATTGGTGGTCAAGTTAAGGCTGCTAATTTTTTGATGATTGACATCGTAAAACGTAATAGTTGATTTGTGCTTGGTGCGTATTTCATTAGTTTTTCCAGTGGTTGACAAAACAATTCCTTTAAAAAAAACGGTTTGTCCAGGTCGGTAAATAGCCCGGTCGGTGAAGAAAATTGTTCGGGTATGTGTTCTACGATTATCTGTGTATTGACGGTATTGGTAGAAGTTTTCGCCCGTGTTCAAGTAGTCTTTTCCGTAGGAGAAATCTATCAAGACATTTTGTCCGTCGCCTCCTGAAGAGACCTTGAAGTATCCATTTTTATCAGTGACATATGTTGCTCTTTTGATGCGTTTATTTCTGCGATTATCATAGTCATACCTTTGATAGAAGGCTTGTGCTTTCACACCAGATAAGGGCTTGCCTGATGTTCTGTCAAATACCATAAACTCCGTGGCACCGTTGTCTTCTCTAGCCGTATAGCTGAGGTTGGAAACCCAAAAAGGAAGATAAGCAACCGCTTCATTTTTAATGCTCAAATTTTGAGAACTACCCACAAGCAAAACATAGTGACCCAACGGTAAGGCGTCCATTTTAAACTCAGCGCTATGTTGCTGATAATCCCCAATATTTTCAAGGATAATAGACCATTCCTTTATTTTTTTTGAATCACTTAATCGCCTAATATACTGCTCCCTTGACTCTTTGTTTTTTTGTGGGTAGTTATCCCAGTCAACTTTTACTAGCCGTAAATATACCTGGGATAGATTTTTATAAGTAATTAAGCCCCTGAATGGTTTTTCAGGCGTGTTGATTCCTTCCGCAGTGATTTTCAAGCCTTTCACTTTAATCTGTTCAACTAGACTTTTGCACATGTTAGTACCGTGAGCGTTTGGGAATTTGTTGATAGTGCTTTGACAAATTTCCAGTGCTTTTTTATTTTCCCATTGATACTGCTGTGCACTTTCGGAGTTATATTTTTGACCATTTTGAAAATAATAACTAGCAAGTTTGTAGGCTATTTCACTTGATGAGGGATGACTGTCAAACTTGTCTAAAAGTGTTTGTAAAGTTTTAATATATAATGAATCGGAATTGTCAATCGTAGAATGTCTTTTTATGAAATCAAGGCGTTTTAATTCTACATCAATCAGCGCTGCTGGAGTGCTGTCTGCAGCATGAATCGTGGTGAGCTTTTGCAATAATTTTAATCCATGAAACTTTAATGAAACAGTATCTTTGCTTTCAATTTTTATGTTCTTGAAAGTCTCATAACTTGCCAAATAGGCTTGGTCATTTAATTCAAACTGATAGGCGGGTCGTGTGATGTCGGGCTCTTCACTGATAAAAAAATCAACCGCACGGTGGGATAAAAAATCATACATGGTAGGGCGTAATCTTTCTCCATTTTCTTTTTTAATAATTATTTCATCAAATAGGTCTAATGAAGTTTGCTTTAAACGATCAATGTTTTTTACAGACAGCAGGTAGTTTTCTGTGGTAACGGCAACGAGTTTATTTAAATCCCAAGTAGCGATGTCTTTATTGTCAAAGTTTACGGTTTCGGTTCGGTTATAAAACTTCCAGCGGTTTCTCTGATAGTATTGCCAGTATAGTTCTGCCAACATAGAATGTAATACCGGTTTCAGGGGAAATTCAGCCAATTTTGTTTCTTTTTCCAATTCGCTGATGGTGTTGATAAACGCATCCTCTTTAATGGGCGCTTCAAACTTTGCTTTGTGCATCAGTGATTTGATAACCTGCTCGGCATTGCTTTCTTTTTTCGCTAACACATATATTTTATTGGTTTCTTCAAGTGCTGATTTTGTGAGTCCTTGTTTTTCTAAAGAATCTACTCTTGCCCATTCAGTGTCGTATTTTTTTCCTTTGGAATAACTCATGGGTTCTACGGTTGGTTTAGGGCGACAAAAATTTAAAAATAGTGTAATGAACACTAAAAAAATAGGGGTAAATTTAGTGCTCAGGTTCTTTATAATATTCATAGTTGTTTGTTTTTTACCTTATGATGTAAAAGGGCATCGGATTCCATAAAGGTATTGAAATTATTTTTACTCACTCAACTTAAGTGGGTGAAAATCGTTATATTTACACGATGACACGCATGATGCAAGACATATTGAAGCTGAGTGTTCCAGAAAGGATCTTGATGGTGGAGGCTATTTGGGATAGCATAGCGACAAAAGAGGATGAACTAATTCTTACAAATGATACGAAGCAACTGTTGGATGAGCGACTTGATAATCACATGAAAAACCCTCAAGAAGGGGCTAGTTGGTCTGAAGTTAAGTCGAGGATAAAAAACCAGTTTTGATATCCAGTCTTATTATTAAGCCATTAGCCGAATTAGATGCAAAAAATGCGGCAAATTGGTATAATGTCCAGCGCGGAGGATTAGGAGATGAGTTTCTGTTAGCTTTAGAAGCAAAAATAAATGCAATTCAGAGAAACCCTAAGCAATTTCAAGTTGTCCACAGGGGTATAAGGAGAGCATTAACGGATAGATTCCCCTATGGGATATTTTAATATTATTGAGGGGAAAACTATTTTTGTGTTGGCAATAATACACACCAGCAGAAACCCGAAAACTTGGGAGGAAAGGAAAGCTTAGAATAATTATTGCTACTTAGTTGATTAGTTTTATGGTCGGTATCTTTACCTACCACAATCATGATTTCATGGTATGCATTTCGGTCTATGAAGACACAGACCTAGGGTGTAAAAGGCATGAAAGGTGACGCTGCTCCATGGTCTGTGTCCTCACAGACTATTTATGTTTTATTAAATAATAAAAATCACACCTTCTTAGAAGGTGGCTTTGAAAAGCCCCTAAAAGGGGCCGTGAATAACTTAATTAAAAATTTAAGCTTCATTAAGACCTAGTAGGTTTTCAAAACCTACTAGGTCTAAAAACAGGCAAAGCCATAAGAACATTACCTTGCCCAAAGGACAAGGTTTTCTAATTTGAAATAAAGAGACACCCAAATTTATGGGAAGAAAGGTACTATAAATATGGGGACCTTGAACCATTTAAACAAAATCACTTTTATAGTATATATTCCGATCTGTGAAGAAACAGGCCTAGGAATCAAGGGTAACTAAAAGATTAAAATAGTACTCATTGCCGCACCTTTTGCGGCACCCCCTTAATAAAAGCTACGAATATGGGGATCTCGCAATAAATGCGAGAATGGTGCATCATCCCACCTCTTTATACTGCATTTCATAAAGACGCGCATAATAACCACCTAGCGCAAGGAGTTCTTCATGTGTGCCTTCTTCTTTAATTTCCCCTTGGTCTAGGACAATAATTTTATCAGCACTTTGGATGGTAGATAGCCGATGGGCAATGACGATAGACGTACGCCCTTTCATGAGTTTTTCGGTGGCGGTCTGGATCAACTCTTCTGTCTCGGAATCGACCGAAGAGGTGGCTTCATCCAAAATAATAATTTGTGGATCATAGACCATAGCACGCACAAAAGAGATGAGCTGTCGCTGTCCAACAGATAGTGTAGCACCTCTTTCCATGACATTAAAACCAAACCCATCGGGAAGTTTTTCGATGAATTTTTTAACCCCTACCATTTCAGCAGCTCCCATAATTTTCTCATCACTGATATCAGGGTTATCGAGGGTAATATTTTTTTTGATAGTATCAGAAAATAAAAAAACATCTTGCAAAACAATGCCCATGTTTTTTCGCAAACCATCTAGGCTATAGGTCGAAATATCTACATTATCTACTTTGATACATCCTTTGTTTATTTCATAAAACCGATTCAGCAAATTGATAATAGAAGATTTCCCCGCACCAGTAGCTCCTACAAATGCCAATGATTTTCCTGCTTCCACTCTGAAAGAAATGTCTTTCAACACATAGTCATCATCATTGTAAGCAAACCAAACATTTTCGAAGGAGATATCTCCTTTTATTTTTGTAGGGTTATGCGTACCATTATTTGGAATATGTTCTTTGTTATCCAATAGTTTTAAAATCCTTTCGGCACTTACTACGCCCATTTGCAAAGTATTAAACCTGTCGGCAATCATGCGTATTGGTCGCAAAAACATCTGAATCAGCATGCTAAAACCGATGATGGTACCTATGGTAATCCTATAATCCATCGCTCCCACCGCACCATACCACAGCAATAAGCCAATAGCTATGGCTTGGATAATTTCTGAAACAGGATAGTAGATTGAGTAGTATAATACTGATTTAAGGTGCGCCTTGCGATGTTCCTTATTAATTGCTTCAAACTTTTCTAACTCCTTTTTCTCTCGGTTAAAAATTTGAACAATATTCATGCCCGTGATGTGCTCTTGCACAAATGAATTAAGATTGGCAACGGCATTGCGCACCTCCACAAACGCTACTTTTATTTTCTCTTTAAAAATATAAGTGGCATAGAATAAAATGAGAATAGGTGCTAAAGTAACGAGCGTCAGCTTCCAATCGATGTAGAGCATGGCGCCAAAAATAAATATTAATTGCAGCATTTGCCCAGCCATGGCAGCCACTCCTTGACTGAAAACATCTGCCAGTGTTTCTACATCCGAAACACTACGAGTCACAAGTCGACCGATGGCTGTCGTATCAAAAAATTTGAGTTGTAAACTGAGAATATGCTCGTATAGTTTAATGCGAATGTCTCTGATAATATATTGCCCAATCCACCCAGAAAGATAGGTATGCGCAAATTGTACGAATGCTTGAACGACAAGCAAAACCACTAAAATGATGGTCATCAAGGTCAACCCATTGATATCTCCTGTAGCGATGTATTTGTCAATGATGTGCTGGACAAGCACTGGGCGAGTAGGGGCTAACGCACCCACCAAAAAAGTTAGAAAAAGTAAAAGGTAAAATTTCCCCTGATACGGGAGGACGAATTTAAACAGTCTTTTTAAAACGGCTAAATCTAAAATATTTCCTTTTTTGGCGTCTTTTTCTGGCATTGGTATTATTTAACCCCCCATCAGAGTCTCTCGTAGAGGACTCTGTATGTCCTATTAAGAACTCAGAGTCCTCTACGAGAGACTCTGAGCGAGGTGTTTCACAGTGTCTTTACTTTTCCAATATACAGAAAAGGTCTAAGTTTTTATCACTTTTATCAGCCAGAGAATAATCCGTATGATTGATATCCATCACCAGGCTATTGTCTGCTGTTTTTAGTTTGTTTCTATTTCTACGGTTAAGAAATTCGTATGGGATTTTCAATAATGCAGCAGGCAGGTGATATTGTAAATTGAGCACGTCAAAGCGCATGATATTATTGACAGATTTTCTGTTGTTTTCATGGTATTCCATCACTTTTTCGTTGCCTGCAATTCCCTTCATTGCTACTTTTGTAAAAATGGTTTTTGCTAATTTTTCTAACCCATCCGCAGTGTATTCTCTGATGTGCCAAGGGTTTCTACTCAGTGTTTGCTTGATATTAGGTGTAGTAATGATAGCCCTTCCACCAGGTTTTAGAACCCGATGAATCTCTTCTAGGTACAATTTGTCATTTTCGATGTGTTCAATTACCTGAAAGCTCACCACCGTGTCAAATGTATTGTCATCAATATGCCGCATTGGAGGAATGACTGCTTGAACAAATTCTACTTCAGGATATTTTTTACTCAACGTAGCAATTGCCTCTTGGATTTTATCCAACGCTACATAACGTTTGGTAAGCGGCGACAACAGCTCAATACCCCGACCATCGCCACAACCAATTTCCAGCAAATCACCCCGCACATAGTCTTTTGCAGCATAATATGCCTTCAACAGTCGTTGGTGAATGGGGTTGTCTGACGCAATACTGTCAGAGGTTATTTCAGTTTTATACTTAGCCATGCCTATAATTTTTCCAGAGACAAAATTAAACGAATAAAAATAACTTTTCGAGTTATGCAGAGATTTGTTAATTTTAGTTGTTGAAATGAGGCAATATAGAATTGTATGACTTATGGCAAGGCGCAAGGAAGGTTATACTACTTATATGAACCTTATATGTCTTATATGGTTTAATAAAACAAAAAAGGAAATTGATGAAGAAACTACTAGTAATATTTATTTTGATAAGCGTTGGGCAAGTGTCGGCACAGAATTTCACCAGAAGTAACCTGTATTATTATTACAGCAACAAAAGCGATATTCAGCTTGACTATAAAATCACAATAAACAAAAATGATGCGTTTGTATATTTAAAAGTTACAAATAACAAGACAAAGGACTTGTTCGAGGAGTTTTCATTGATGTACGCTGTTAAAAGTAATTATGCGGCATCTTTTATAGGCACTGTTGTTTCCCCTGAAAAGCTACTTTCAAAGAGCGGAAAGGACTATTATTTTAAATTACAAATCCCCTTAGAAACAGAAGAGGTGGTGTGTGAAGTAAGACTAGAAAACAAAAGCACCAAACGGATTTTTGCATTTGACATTACTATAAAATCAAAACATAGTATTCTTTATGCAGATTTTATGGCCAAAGATGCCAAGACGGGGAAGCCATATTTCGGCAACTATTTATCAAAAGAGAAAAAGGTAGTGTTAGCCAGTGAAAATGGAGGAATAGAAAAGCTGTACTGTTTTAAATATAATTTTGATTTTGAAGCAGCCACTCCGCCCATGTCGCTGAAAGCCAGTGGGAGTGGTAGGTCGATGGAGATAGATTCGGTTTTCTCGGTGAATACAAACGACACCATCTCTTTTGCAGAAAAAGGGTTGTATTTTTTCCAAAAAGACACCACTAAAATTGTGGGTTTAGCGATTAAAGTAACAGACAAATATTATCCAAAACTTGCCAAAGTGGAAGACCTGATTGCATCAACGGTGTATATCAGCACCAGATTAGAAAAAAGGAAACTCACAGATGCTGAAAACAAGAAAAAGGCAATGGATCAATTTTGGATAAAAATCACCAACTCTAAAAGCAGGGCAAAAAACATAATAAGAATGTATTATGGGAATATCAAAACAGCCAATGAACTGTTTACAAACTATAAGGATGGTTGGAAAACAGATCAGGGAATGATTTTTACTATTTTTGGGCTTCCCAATCAGGTTTTTAGAGATGGAAATGCAGAGACATGGGTTTATATAAAAAAAGAAGACAGACCTAAATTAAAATTCATATTTATCAAGGAAAAGAATATTTTTACAAAATCTCACTACAAGCTCAAAAGAGATAAGAGCTATGAAAAGTACTGGTATAGAACAATAGATTTATGGAGAAAAGGAAGAATTGGACTTTAAGTAAACGAGTAAGTCAGCGACCTGACAGGAAAAATAACGAGGATTTTATTTTTGGTACGAGGGCGATTATTGAAGCCTTTGAAGCAGGGAAAGAAATAGACAAAATCTTGATTCAGCGAAACCTGAACAACGAGCATATCAAAAAGATAGTGTCTGCGGCAAAAGCGCAAAACATCCCACTCTCTTATGTGCCGATTGAAAAGATGAATAGCATCACAAGAAAAATCCATCAAGGGGCAATTTGTTACTTGTCGTCGGTTACCTATGCTTCACTTGATAATATTGTTTCTACTTGCTATGAAAAAGGGAAGTCTCCTTTCTTAGTTATTTTGGATCGAATTACTGATGTTAGAAACTTCGGAGCAATTGCTAGAACTGCAGAATGTGCTGGTGTGGATGCAATCATCATTCCCTCAAGGGGCAGTGCACAGATAACAGGAGACGCCATGAAAACCTCTGCCGGTGCATTGAACTATATTCCTATTTGTCGTGAGCCAAACCTCAAGGATACCATTAACTATTTAAAAGACAATGGTGTCCATGTATTGGCATGTACCGAGCAAACCGAGACGCCCCTCTACACGGCAGAGATGGATCAGCCCATCGCCATTCTGATGGGATCAGAGGAAGATGGTATTTCTCCTGAGTATATAAAACTAGCCTCATCAAGTGTGCAGATTCCCATGACTGGAAAAATTGCCTCGCTTAATGTCTCTGTGGCAACTGCCGTGGTGGTTTTTGAAGTGGTGAGGCAGCGGCAGTAGCATTTAGATTTTTTATGAAGCAACCGATTTCATAAAAGCACCGTCATGTGGTTAAAGTTATCAAAAACCAACAACGATGCACAATAAAATTATATTATACTTTTTTGCTTTATCCTTCTTGGTGCTTTCATCTTGCGGACCGTGCGATGATTGTGATGGAATAAATTTTCCGAAAGGAGAAGTTGAAGGACTTAAACCCATTTATGGCTCTTTGGAGCAGGTGAAAGCAATTCATATTGAATCAGCTAGGGATTTAGAAAACCCAGGGAAAATTTATGTAAAAGGACAGTACCTATATATCAATGAGCGTAGTAAGGGAATCCATATTATTGACAACAGTAATCCTACTGCTCCAATAAATGTGTCGTTTATTAATATTCCAGGCAATATCGACATGGCAGCAAAGGGCAATATTATTTATGTAGATAATTATAAAGATTTGGTAGCAATAGAATTGATAAACCCGCAAACCATCAATATTGTAAAAAGGTTAGAAAATGCTATACCCTATAATGGAGAAGCGCCAAGTGAAGGTGGTTATTTTGAATGTGTTGACCAGTCAAAAGGTGTGGTGATAGGTTGGGAGCGAGTAACACTTGTTAGCCCTAAATGCTATCGACAGTAAGTATTTATTAGGAGAAAATAAACACCCTTAAAATGAAAAATAGAATATATATATTATTGAGCGTTGGGTTAGTGCTTGCTAGTTGTGCAAGTGACAGTAGTAATGATGTCGGGCTGCCACAACAAAATTCAGGGGTTGGCGGTTCATTGGCAAGGTTCACGATTGCCAACAATAGCCTGTACATTGTAGGTGGCGAGGACTTACACTTATACGATATCAGCAACCCTTCTAACCCTCGGAAAAAGACCAAGCAACGTTTGGGCTTTGGTATAGAAACAGTTTTTCCTTACAATGATGCGTTGTTTGTGGGATCGCAAAACGGCATGTATATTTTCGACATTAGCGATCCGACCAAATTAAAACAACTTGCCATCTATAGTCATATTACTTCATGCGACCCAGTAGTGGTTCAAGGAGACAGGGCTTTTGTAACCCTTAGAGATGGTGTTGACTGTAGGTTTGGTAGTAACTTATTAGATGTCATAGACATTAGCGATTTAAGTAATCCCAAATTACTAAAAAGTTACCCAATGCAAAACCCTCATGGGCTGAGCATTGATGGTGATGATCTGTTTGTATGTGAGGGGCGGTTTGGCATGAAACAGTTTGACGCCACAAACCCGGATGCGTTAACTGAGAAAAGATTATTTGAAGATTTCTTTGGCTATGATGTGATTACACTTGGCAAAAACCTCATAGTGATAGGGAAAGATGGGCTGTATCAGTACGATTACTCGGACTCAGATAATGTTAAATTTTTAAGCAAAATAGATGTCAACTAAACCAGCAGGGAAAAATCAGCCGACCAGTTATGGGAAGAAGTTTTTATTAATCCCTTATATCCGCAAGGGATAACTAAGAAAGCGCCAAAAAAGGCTTAAAATAATTGCATTTAAACTTTTTTGGCTCAACTTTCTTCACTTATTTAGGTGTATGAACAACATAAATAAAGAAGAGATG
>Ga0256840_1003445_pt1 | contig 12759 bp, 14 predicted proteins | sample 355202metaG_FD_185969 | JGI IMG/M metagenome (GOLD analysis project Ga0256840, IMG submission 185969) | Hydrothermal vent microbial communities from Mid Atlantic Ridge, Atlantic Ocean - 355-202 | ecosystem: Environmental > Aquatic > Marine > Hydrothermal vents | place: Atlantic Ocean: Mid...
CCAGAACTTAGCAAATTGAGCGTATTGGAAGTTGATTTGGTTCGAGACTTTTGCTTTGCACCGCCCGGTATTTCGTCCGCGGAAGCGATACGTTCACTCGTCGCGCGTGTCCGGGCAGAACTTGATATTTACGCACCCAATGCGGCTATTATTTTGAGGCTTCCCCGAGATGTAAGTTCTGGAGAAATTGAGCGCCAACTGGGCGACCTTTCTCGTTTGAAAAGTGCGGGCGTGAAAGGTTGGATTTTAGGTCGCGTTGTCTCGGCACGCAACGACCCGCTCAACGACGAATTTAGTTTGCATCGCACCCTAAAAGATCTTTTGGATGAAAGTGATGGGTTGTGGTTCGATGTCTTTCAATTCGATCGTCACGCTGGAGGCGTTAACCTTCCTGCTTCTTTTGAGCGACTCATAAGCGATACCGCCTCTGCCTACGGGCGCGGCGCGAGTGGCGCGAGCTTGTTTAATTTTCAATACTACGCGCAACATTTCTCAAGATCCGGAGGGTTGGAACGCGTCACGCCGCCCTATGATTGGAGTGAGTGTATGAGAAGAAGAGAATGCGTTGGGGCGACGGGAAGACATTACGCAGGCAGAATTCGCCGAAACACCAGCTGGGTCGTGGATTACTCGCCGCCCGACCCCGGAGGAGAAATGACTTTTCTTAGCGTCCATGCAAAAGCCAATCTTCGCGAAATAGAATTGTCAGCGTTTCGTGAGGCATCCATTTCTTTCACAAATATCGCCGATGGGTCTCAAGGTATGCTCGGACAAAACGCAATCCCCAATCCTTTTAGGGACCGCCTAGGCGTCGCCGGAGGCATCCACGGACCGATGTTATTTAACGATCCAAACTCACGTTCGGTAATTATTTCAGAACCTGCAAAAGGTTTAAATCGATTCGTCTTTCAATGTGGAGACGCCTGTTCACTGATCGGGAACATCGAACTATTTTCGACAACGAAGCGTTATGCTTTTTAGATGTGCTTGTGCAACAATTCGGTTCGCGTCTTTAGAAGACGAAGCACTCTATAGTACTGAAGTTTACCAAAACATTCGCTTCAACAACCGACCCAGAGCTTACATTTAGCGATCGCAAGATCGTAGGCCATCTTGGTGAGGTCGACGACTCTGGTCGTATACAGGTTTACTTATTTCGATTCGCCATGATTAAACCCCATCTTTAAACCCAGTGCATCAAAATCATTCCTTAAGAATCGCTAACCCTTTTTCTAATCTGATTTCCAACCCTCAAATACCGCCCAGGTCCACATTGAGATTCCGTAGTCATCCAGGTATGCACATCTTTCTTCACCAATCAAACTTAATCGCAATCCGACGTAGCGAGATCAGACGCGCGGGAAATACCAAGCGAGTTTTACGAATAAAATAAATTTGAACAAACTCGGAAAGGTTCGATTAAGTAAATATCGTTACTAAGGATCTAAACCGATATTCTTAGAGACGATTGGCCAAAGCTTATCCTCAGAAATATCACGCGACAATTGGGCCATCATCATTTGCATTTCAGCGGGAACTTTTCTCAAACGGTGGTACAGGAAAAGAGTTGGAAAGGTCCAAAAACATGCGTTGAGTCCATACTGCCACGCTCCTTGGCTATCGCCTTCCTTAATCAAGGGAGCGATTTTCTCAAAATGCCTTCGCCCGTCGTAATTTTCTTTCATTTCAGCCAGCGTTAAAATTTCTTCAGGAATCTCCGCTCCTTCTTCAGCATAGCGAACGTACTTTTCTGCGCTCAGGTATTGCGCGCCTCCTTGGTTGGCCTCCCATCCGAAGAGGTGGTCGATGGGTACGCCCCGCCTGTTAGGCCAACCTCCATCATGTGAGGCGGGTATCCTGACGTCAGCTTTTATCAGACTAAAGGCTTCTTCCTTTGAAGGAGGATTGCCATTTCTTTGGCCTTAGCGATCAATCCATCAAGAGGCCCACTTGATAATCCTTCACCACGAAACTCACCCTTGGTAAACACGCTTACTATAAAACCAATATGACGGCGTTTTGCGTCGCTGGGACGGACGAGACCAGCGGTTCCAATGAGCTCCTCATTTTCGAAAACGCCAAGAAGAAAACATCTGAAGTCGAATCATTTTTTTCTAATTAGGCAAGATGTTCTTCCTGGGTAATCTTTAAAAATTCTTCTTCGGTCCTTAAAAACACCCAAGGCGAATCACACAACATTTCCAGTCGAAGTGCCAATACTTCTTGCACATCGCTGGCTTTGATCTCACGAACAATTCTTTTGTTATCCATTGGCCTCCTGCATTCGCGAAGTGCATTCCTCGCGCTGTGTTTTCATTACGAATTGACCAAAGACCTGACAAGCTTTGTCTGTTTAAAAAATCGGACAATTCGAAAAGGCATGAATTCCGTTGAATGAGACGAACGCACGGCGACCTATGAACTCGATTTTTCAACCGGGCATCGAGACACCTACGACCTCAAACTCATCCCCTCAGGAACCCGGCAATTTGCCAGAGATTTTTTTAGAAGCTCACTTTTTAGTGGGGAGATAAGGTCATAGTTTTCGCCGCACATTTTATTTCAAAGCGAAGTGGTAACGGTCCAAGGAGAGAAGCCGAAGCCAGCGGGGGTCGCGAACTCATGTTAAACGCGGTCGCGGAAAACCCTCAGAATTTGGTTATTTTGGGAGGCGATCTCAACGATGTCACCAACTCCCTACCCGTGCAAACCTTCATCGAAGACGGTGTATTCAAAGACGTCGGTGATGAGAACACGTGGACCTATGAATTCAGTGGATTTAAGCTACAACTTGACCATCTTATTTATGCAAATTTTAAAAATATAGAGTTGGTAGAAGGCCAGGCTTATAACCGGCGCGAAGATTTCGAACTGAGTGATCACGCGTCTTTGCTTGGTGTATTTCGAGTGTACTAGAGGTCGGCTACCAGACTTGGTTGCCTTTGGATAAAACACGAGCTTTAGCTAAAAGCGTGTCGTGAATCTTTTCCAAGTCGGCAAGCCAGCGTGATTCCATTTCACTATTATTTTGATGTGCTCTCGTACTGAGCTGCACTTCCAGGCCGTCGCCATATGCGTTGGTTTTGTAAACCAAACTACCATTTTTCGTTTGAACACTTAGCGTATTTGCCTTTTCATCGATTCCGGCAGTATACCCTTCTTGAAGTGCAACTTCTTTCATATGAAAAAAGAAACTCTCCGATTTCGAGGATGGAATGCCGAGGTCAAAACGGCTGTGCGCTCCACACCCAAGTACGAATACAACCATGCTTAAGCAAAGAAGATACAGAAAAGATCTTAGGTTCATTTGAATCACCAGGCCTGGTTTTTCTTCGCCATTACCTTGGCCGCTGCTAAAAGCTCCTCATGGATATCTTCCAAGCTAAGCAACCATTTGGCTTCCACACTATCGTCATCATGAGAGTTGGTATGGAGTGAAACCGCCAGGCCATCTCCGCTCATATTTGTTTTGTAAACCAACTGACCTTCGGGAACATAAATGTGCAGATCACCTTTTTCGGACATCGATGTTCGATACCCTGCGTTAAGTGCGGCTTCTTTCATGTGAAAGAAAAAACTCTCTGATTTGCTAACTGGAATACCAAGATCATGAGAGGCATGCGCGCCGCAACCCATCGAAAAACTAAGAATGAGACTCGTAAGTAGGATGTAGAAAAACTTCATTTTTTATCGTCGTTTGAGTAAGTGTTAAGGAGATTCTCTTTTTCTGAAAATCTCAGCCAGTAAATCCATTGAGGGTCGTTTATCCCCTGTGGCGAGTTGATGGACGGTATCAAGCATTAATTTATTCATTGGAGTTTGAAATCCAAAGGCTTCTCCGCGGCTTACAATTTCCCCGTTCAAAAAGTCGACCGAAGGTGTTCTTCCGCGTTCGATTGCGGCCAGCATGGAAGAGCGCATTTTTCTAAATTTGGATCCAACAATAAGAAGCACGCTATGCTTTGCGAGCAGTCCCGGCGAGCCAGTACTTGTAGCGGCTTCGCGAGGGGTTAAGGCGATCCAATTGAGATTCAATGTGCCTGAAACTTTTTCCAGTTCAACGCCACTGAGATTGGCGATATTGACGACCTCGGTCATAATTTCCAATCCCATGCGTCTCGCATTTCTCGATCGAAGAACAACACCCAGACGGTCTCCACCTACCGTACCCAAAGAGCTTATCGCGCAGTTGATGGCAAGTTTACTCCACCGCACGCCGCGCAAATTATCGGTTTTAAGCGCCGGGACAACGCCTTCATTATCGACCTCGCCGTCAAAGAGGGACACAATACGATCGCGAGCAGCGTAGTCGTCCGTCAGTGACCCAAAAGTAATTTCTCCCTTCGCGCTTTGCACGACTTTTCCAGGGCCCATCATACGTGCGCCGAATCCGACCACGCCACCGACGATTCGTTTTGAATCGATAATATGTTGCAGACGTTCTTCTACCAAACCATTTGAAAGGTTAACGACGATCGCATCTGGGGTTAGAAAAGGTAGTGCATTCTGAAGCGCCTCTTCGGCAAAGTTGGGCGGAACGGTTAGAAAACAAGTATCAAAGGGTACTATTTTTTCTGTAGGAAAGGTTGCGTAGGCGGGCAGATCAAAGCGCTCTATTTTTTCCCCGATTCGAACTTCGAGTCCTTTTTTTTGGATAGCTTTTGCGATCCTTGGATTTTTAGTAATCACGCTTACATCATTACCAGCCGCACAAAGACGTGCAGTACAAACACTGCCTACCCCTCCACATCCGATAACAACAATACGCATTTAGGAAATCATGGATTTGAGAAATTCTCGATTCGTTTGGGTCTTTTTCAGTCTTTTTATTAACCAGTCCATGGCTTCAGGTCCACCCATATTGGCCATTTTCCTTCGAAAAGGAGCGCTCTTTTTTTGTTCTACATCGTCGTGCAAAAGTTCTTCACGTCGGGTCCCGCTTTCGCTGATAAGAACGGCGGGGAAAATCCGCCGCTCGGCGATTTTTCGGTCCAAGACAAGTTCTGAATTTCCGGTTCCTTTGAATTCTTGGAAAATAACTTCATCCATTCGACTTCCGGTATCGATGAGCGCTGTTCCAATAATGGTCAAACTTCCCGCTTCTTCAAAATTTCTCGCGACGCCAAAAAGCTGGCGAGGACGATCGAGAGCGCCGGCCGATACGCCGCCGGACATCGTCCGACCGGTTCCGCCGTGCTTGGTATTATACGCCCTTGCCAGACGTGTAATCGAATCCAGGAGGATAAGGACATCTTCGCCGTTTAGGAGGCGTTCCATTGATTGAACAAAGACCTCTTCAACCATACGAATATGTTCTGCAGGACCACGATCTGTGGTCGAGGCAAACACTTCGATAGGAATGTTGCGTCTAAAATCAGTTGCTTCTTCAGGTCGTTCATCCACCAAAAGAGCAGTTTGATGAATTTCGGGATGATTCTCTTTTACGGCAAGCGCAATTTTTTGGAGAATCGTAGTCTTTCCAGCTTTGGGTGGGCTGGTAACGAGTACACGTTGACCGCGTCCGATGGGTGCAACCAAGTCGATAACTCTCCCGACCAACTCATCCTTGGTGGTCTCCAACCGGATGCGATCATCAGGTTGGATGGGAGTATAGTCAGAGATCCGATCCATAAGGAGTCGAAACTTATCTACTTTTGGCTGCTGCGAGTTTTTATTTCCACGTCTTCTATTCCTTCCCATACTTTCCGTTGCTCTCCTATTGGTAGGTGCTATCTGAGCCTGATTCGGCGTCTTTATTTTTGAGGCTTATATCGATCGTTTTTTTAAGTGTCAAACGGATTTAGCAAGTGAGAGCATCCATGCCCAAAAATCTCACTGAGATCGTCAATCTTTGTAAAATAGCGATCGTTTTCAGGTTCCGCCAAATCGCACGCCAATCCGAGTTTTTTGACCACTTGATATCGTGTTGGAAAATTCAAACTCAGGATTTTCAATAAGAACGACAACGGTGGAACCAAGATTAAACATGCCCATTTCTGCGCAGGTTTGGAGTTCAATACCGTCGTAGTCATTGTAATCTTTACGTTTTCGGAAGGACTGATTGGTTTTCAAATCACCAAAACTTAAACTCATTCGTCCCACACAGGTGGCGCCAACCATGACGACGGCAACACGACCAATGTCGGTATTGAGATAGACGATGAGACGTTCATTGACTGCAAAAAGTTTATCAATATGCCCAACCGCTAAGGGGTTGACGGGGAAGAGGTGCCCTGGAATATAACTCACACCATCGACGACTCCGGCGATCGGGACGTGGACCCTGTGGTAATCGCTCGGCGAAAGATAGACGGTTACAAAATGCCCGCCATCAAATCTTTGAGCCTCTCTTCCGCTATCTAAAAATTCGGCGACGCCAAAATGTCGACCTTTGGCTTGGATGAGCGTTCCTTCTCTAATTTTTCCAAATTCTGAAAGCCGACCATCAGCGGTTGAGCAGATATCATTATCGGCGAGATCGAAAGTGTGGATTCCCTCTTTTAACCGACGTGTAAAAAAGTCGTTGAGAGAATGGTATTGGCCGGCCTCTTTTTCACTTTCTGATAAGTCGATACCGGCATAAAGCGCAAAGCCGTGGTTGAGTGCGCCTTGGACGGGTGAGGGAAGGCAAATATCGGAGGCCATACCGAAGGCTCGGCTAACAACGTTTTTTGGAAGAAGTTGCAATCCTGTCATCTTTGCCCGATCGGTCCATTTTTTGGGGGTATCAATCTTCAAAAACGAATCCCCCATTCAGCGCGAAATTTAAACCAGCGATAAACGAGTACCGCGGTGACAGGAACGCCGACGAGCGCAAAGACCCATGAGAGCCAAAACACCAATAAGGCGGTTGCAGCCCCGGCGCCTAAGGCGGCAAGTCCCTTTTTTTTGGCGGTTTTTTTCGTGAGTTCAGTTCGTCGCATTCATACCTCAGTTAAAAAGAAGTGCATAAACTTGGAGACCGACCTTAGTAGATTGATCAAAAAAGGACAACGAATATCGTTTATTAAGACGTTATAATAATGGGATCTAGATCGGGCGGATTCAATCAAACTCGTCCCCATGATCGGCGTGGGAATGTTCTTCGAACTAGGCATTCCCACGCGGAGCATGGGAACTAGAAATTTAAAGAATTTTTAAACACTCCTGGAAAATGATCACATTAAAGTTAAAAAGGCGCCAAAATCCATCTCGTGAATCGCTTGAACATATGTTAGCGTCCCCCTATTCTTTTCTCCTCCTGAGGTACTAAAGTGAACGGTTATTTTCGTGACTACGTTCTTGACGGCGAATGGCATTCCCTTCTTCCACGGTATTTTTTACTTTCAAGCATTGTGGGGGAAAAAAAAATTCTCGATATCAGTTGTGGTTCGGGAATCGGCTCGGCGCTCTTACTTGAACTCGGTGCGGCATCGGTTAATGCCATTGACCATCGCCCCGGTGTGATTTCGATCGCCAAAATGAAACACCAAGGCGAAAATTTAACCTTCCAAGAGATGTTCCTCGAAGACCTTGAATTCCCCGATTCGACCTTTGACATCGTTTTGTGTTTGGATACCCATAGTCCGGTTAGCGATCCCAATTTCATCGACGAGATAAAACGGGTCCTCAAAAAAGAGGGCCAATATGTTTGCGCTATCCAAAAATCAACCGACCAAGGATTGGAATCCATCCTTCCTCAATACGGCTACATCAATTCAGGGGAATATCGAAATGCTTTTGAGATGAAAAACATTCCTCAGATTGGAAACCTCAGCGATCGTTTTGCCTGCTGTCATCAGACCGTTCAACGCCCTGTGCTTTCCTATCATTTTGAAAGCTCTATCGATGAACCCGATATCGTTCACGATCTTCAGGTCGAAAAGACCGATAGCGTTGAAATCTGGTTTTGTGGTGAAAAATGTGATGCGCCGAAAAACGTTGAAGTGCGTCTTCCCTATTTTGCCCTGATGGGAAAAATACGAAGTATTTTAGCCAACGCCAACCAGTCTCCCGGTTTGCATAACTCTGGACTTGCCTCCCAAAGCAAACGCGAGCGCGAGTCTACCTCTGAGTTTAAAGTCGTCTCTTTGGACGACAGGGATACTGCCCCGCTCGATGATCTGGGACTGGAAGAGGACACCAATATTGTCCACCGTGATAGTTTCGATATTTCCAAACTTTATAGTCAGATGAAGGATGATTTTCAGAACGTTGTGAGCCAAGCGCAAAGCGCCTTGGCAGAAAGAGACACTTATATTTCTCACCTTGTGGACACCGTTCATAGTTGGGAGCAACGTTTTAAGGATGTCGTGCCTCAAAGCGGCAACGTTGATAATACGGAAACCACAGAGCGTTCGGCTCTGAAAAAATCTGATATTGAAAAAGCAAAATCCCAAACGAAAAAAACCGTTGCGGATAGTGCGAAGAAAAAACCGTCGAAGACAAAAGCAAAAAGTACAAAGACCAAAGCAAGCCAGACCAAAGCAAAATCCAAAGACTCGACGGCAAAAAAATCAAAAGCGACTCCAGCAAAGAAAGCAAAAACCAAAAAAACGGCGAAAAAGGATTCAGAATGACCCTCCGTTTTCCCATTCTCATCGCTATTCTTCTCTTTCCCCTTTCCTTAATTGCGGGCGGTTTCGAAGCTGGAGAACAAACCTCGATCGCAAACGGCCGCGGTGGAACGGGCGTCGTTTCAAAAACCGATGCATCGGCTGCCTATTTTAATCCTTCCATGTTAGCCGAAAGCGAAGGCTTCAACCTCACGTTGGATGTGAACTTTCTAAATCAGAACCTTACTTTTCAGCGCGACCCTTTGGTGACCAAACTTGGCCGTACCGAATTTGATGAAATTAAAAACGAAAAGTCCTTCTTTCCGATTCCTTTCATCGCCGCGTCCTACGATTTTGATACCGATTTTTTTGCCATGGGTTTTTCTCTTTTTGGCCCTCACTCCTACGGGAAATCCTGCCTCACTGAAGTCGTGGACGGGGAATGTATCACCGAAAAAGACAATGCTGCCAGGCATATGTTGATTGGAAACGATTTGTTGATCGTCTTTGCCATGCTCGATGCCGCGGTCGCTTTTGAGGCGCCCGGCGGTACCTTTCTTATTGGCGCGGGCGGCGGCATTGCCTACCAGGACATCAAAGAATTGGATCTCATCGTTGATCAGGTCAGCCCTCCTCGCGGTGAACCCTATACCGAGAATCCGAATTTTCAGGGGCGTTTTGCGATTCGCAATGCAACCGACCTTGTTCCCGCTTATAACTTTGGCATTAGCTATATTTCTGATTCGGGATTTCGCATCGGCTTCTCTGGGAGACCTGCGTTAAACTGGAACCCACGGGGAGAGTTCAAAATTCAACTTCCAGATGGAATTAAAGATTTGGTCACCGTTTCCGACAGCGAAATCGAGATCGAACTCACCCAAGCTGGCTCCTACCGTTTAGGTCTAGGCTGGTTTGGTGGAACCCACCCTTACGACAATCGTAAACATCTCTACGATTTTGAAGTCAATTTCGTGTACGAGGATTGGGGGAAAGTCGATACCTTTAAAGCGACGCCAAACGCAGAATTGGTCTTTTTGGAAACGCCTCTTAGCTTAAATCCTGTCTTTCAAAATAAGTCTTATCGCGACACCTACAGTATGCGATTAGGCGGGTCCTACGCTGTTTCTAACTTCTTCACGATTCTAGGCGGGGGGTTTATCGAGACCGCAGCTCAAACGAGTGCATTCACGAACGCCGACTTTGTAAGTTGGGAGCGTTATTCGGGAAGCCTTGGCCTCACCTATGACATCACGGATTTCTTGAACTTCACCGTGTCCTATACACACATCTTTTCGCCTGACAGAAAGGTGAGTAATGGAAAAATCTTCCAACAGGTTCCCCTCTCTGAGTGTGTGGGCCCCGACTATAGCGCACCTCAATGTACAACGCCGGGAACCCCTCCAGGTACCTCGCAAAATGAAGGCGAATGGACAACAAGTTCGCAAGTTATCAGCGCTGGAATTCAGGTACATTTTCAATGAACTCCGATTTGACTCCGACTTTACCCGGCGCCTATCTGCGACTCGATCCTAGCGGAGGCATTCTTGAAATGCCGAGCTTCTTAGCCGATGCATTGGAATACCAGGATCCTTCAGAGAACTGTGTTTACGACCTCTTCGATACTGCAAACACACCCCATCTGACCATCACCCGCGTGGCGAGGTACAAGCAGACGATGATTTTTCAAGTTGGCGTTGTCGGCCGCAATCGATTGAAGAATGTCTTTCGCTACTGGGATGCCTCAACAGACGATGAACTTCGATTCTTCTTTGTCGATGATTCGGCCATTCAACGAGCCCACGAGTGGGAATACCGAAAACTACGGAGCTCCATTCTTGGCGACCTTGAGAATTTTTTCTCTTCCCAAGTCGAAAACCGACTATCCACGATCCGGATTCTTTCCGAACTCGTTCAATCCTCGCCCGACCTAAAAAACGATGCGGCGAGTCGACTCATTCAAAAACTCGATGAACTTGAATATTTAATTGATAGGGTGTCGCGAGAGGTCAAAGCCAGTGATGATGTAGAAAGTTTTGCAACCACGGAATTAGATGCAAAAGACCTAGAATCGGTTTTTTCATCCTGGTCCACAGACGAAATTTTTGTTGAAGCCTCGGTCGATCCGGGCGGGCTAAAATCGATTGACTCCTCGCTTATCGACCGCATCATTTTTCCTTTTGTTCAGAACGCGATTGAGTCCAATTCGAAAAACAAACGCATTCAAATTTCCGTGCAAAGTATCGATCAGGATTACATTGAATTTGAAATCCTAGATCATGGAGTGGGAATGACCCGCCATGAAATCGAACGCGCCGAAGATCCTTTCTTTACAACCAAGCGAGGACATTTTGGTATGGGGATCGCTCGAGCATCGGAAAATATTTCAAAACTCGGTGGATACTGGAGTATTGAATCCAAACGAAACCAAGGTACCCAAGTTCGCGTTTATATTCCCCATGGGCATCGCGCTCTCTACGACGCGGAAGAAGAATGAAATCCCTCCTCATCGCGCTGAGTCTCACATCACTTGGATGTGCAGCCCCTAAGCCTAAAGCCCAAACCTTTGACGATGACGTCTTAGAAAAAGGCGTCTTAGAAAAAATGCGCCCAAAAGAAGGTCTCACAAAAACCTTTTCCTACCGACAGCTCCGTTGGGATAGCAATGAAGTTTTGGTGCTGCGAAGGTTGGGCCGCCCGACGAGCGAATTCAAAAAAGGAACGCTTGCTCTTTTGACCTTTGCCTCAACAACGCGAGGAATAAAAACGCGCACAACGTCGGGATTGGTGGACGATAAATTAGTAACCTTAGATATTAGTATTCATTCTTCGGAAAAATGTAGTGATGCTCTCCCGAAGTGGACCGACGCACTGCGTTTGAAATACGGTCCGATCACGAAAACGACCGATCTTTATACTTTGTGGAAAATTGCCGATGGCTCGATTATCGTCATCGAGAAGGCCGAAAAAGACTGTGCCATTGTTTACGCGAAAAATGCATCGGCGCGCCAATCTGTAACCGCACTCTTTAAATAAACGAGGGATGAAACTGGCTATTTTTGTCGTTCAATCCTTTCTCAACTTAATATGAAGAAATATCAATTGATCGTCCAAAGTAGCTCGGTTTACTTTCCGGGCCGATGCTAAACACCGAGACGAGGTCAGCGCGGCCTGTGAGCGCGCGAACATAAAACAACAAAAAGAAATCAATGGGAAACTCTACCTTTTTGCCCTCCCCAAAAAGGAACTAAAATCCCTACAAGGAACACAACAATGGACGCAACCTCGCCCTTAGGAGCCTCGGAAGAATTGAATAAGTTTAACGCGTCATTCCCGATCTTAAAATGGTAAAAGTCGATACAAATTTATCCATTTTTCTCTTAATGGTTTGAATGGATGTAAAAAACGCGCGTCCTAAACCTTGTCTTATTATGGAACATAAAATGAAAACCTTTTGTCTTCTTATTCTTTTCTTCTTTTCAAACATTGGATTTGCATCAGCCCAGTACGAACCCACCAAAAGGGATTTTGAAATCTTTCGTTCACGTGCTCAAGTCGAAAAAAAGTTAGGCCAAAAAATCGCGGTGCAAATTCCAAACTACTTCGATTTCAAACACTACGGTCTGGTTTGGGTTCCCAAAAAAGCGACGGTCAAAGACCCGAAGGTACTGATTCTGGAACCCGGTAAAGACCGCTCATATTTCCGATTTACTGCGATCTCAGAGATAGCCTTTACAAGATTCGATACATCCAAAACCAGCTTCGTCATCGTATCCGATGGATACCACTGTATGGGCCCCGCATTTCCCCCCAGAGACCAAGCCGACGAAAAAAGACGAAACAAAAAGAGCGCTGCGTGCCGCCGGGCAGCCCGAAAACAACAAAAGGTAATGAATGGGCAACTCTACCTGTTTGCCCTCCCTAAAAAGGAGCTAAAGGCTCTTAAAGGTACGCATCGGCGGATGGAACCTCCTCCTTAGAAAGCCTTGTTCGCGCGCTCAAGTTAAAAAACAATTAGGCAAAAAAATGCAGTGCAAATTCCAAAAACTACTTCGATTTCAAACACTATGGTCTGGTTTGGGTTCCTAAAAAAGCGACAGTCAAAGACCCGAAGGTATTGTAGTGTGATCAAAAACGGTGGGATTCTAGTATGACCATTCATTGTGTCCTTGTGGTATTCGAGGGGATTTTTGTTCGGAAGAGAAACTCCCTCTCCCTCTGGGAGAGG
>Ga0256840_1003446_pt1 | contig 12751 bp, 9 predicted proteins | sample 355202metaG_FD_185969 | JGI IMG/M metagenome (GOLD analysis project Ga0256840, IMG submission 185969) | Hydrothermal vent microbial communities from Mid Atlantic Ridge, Atlantic Ocean - 355-202 | ecosystem: Environmental > Aquatic > Marine > Hydrothermal vents | place: Atlantic Ocean: Mid...
AGAGGTCAACCTGGGTTTTACCCAGGAGGAGGCGATAGCCGAAGCGGAGCGTTGTATGCGCTGCTACTACATAGCGATGACGGCAGTGTGAGGGGGCGGTATGATAAATATCACTATTGACGGGCACAAAATAGAGGCGAAAAAGGGTGAGACGATTCTTCAGGCCGCCAGAAGAAACGGACACTACATCCCCACTATGTGCTATCTTACGAAGGTCAAACCGATAGCCTCCTGCAGACTCTGTGTCGTGGAGGTAGAGGGTGTTGACGGTTTTATACTCAGCTGTCAGGCGCCGGTCGTTGAAGGTATGGAGGTTAGAACCGACTCCAAGGAGCTCTTCGGGCATCGCCAGAACATTATGAAGCTTTACGATGTCAACCACCCGTTGGAGTGCGGAGTCTGCGACAAGAGCGGGGCGTGCGACCTGCAGAACAAGACGCTCGAGTTCGGTGTCGACGCTCAGGAGTTTTCGGCAAAAGAGCATAAAAGAGATCTCAGAAAATGGGAGTTTATAGGTTACGACGAGTCACTTTGCATACTTTGCGAAAAGTGCGTTCATGTATGCAACGAAGTGATAGGGGACGATGCCATAGAGATACACTTCGGAGGCTACAGCTCCAAAATCCAGCCAAAAGGTAGCGAAGAGCTCGAGTGTACGAACTGCGGAGAGTGCATAGCGGTATGCCCCGTAGGAGCTATGATAAGCACCGATTTTCAGTATAAAGCGAATGCGTGGGAGCTCGAGAGGGTTCCCGCGTCGTGCGCCCACTGCAGCGCAGGATGCGCTCTATACTACGAAAGACGACATACGGGGGCGCTTGACAGCGGTTCGGAACCGAAAATCTTCCGTGTTACGAACGAGTTCGAGTTCAACACTCTCTGCGGTGCGGGGCGCTTCGGCTACGATTTTGAAAACAGAGTCGAAAATAGAGACGAAGAGGCATTCAAGCGGGTCGTGGAGGCTTTCAAAAATGCAAAAACGATACGCTTTACAAGCAGGATAACGAACGAAGAGGCTCTCATTTTGCAGAGTCTCAAAGAGCGTTTCGGTTACAAGCTTGTAAACGAAGAGGCTTTGAACTTTTCGAAATTTCTTGAAAATTACGCCTCCATGACGGGCAAGACTCTCTATAACGGTTCACTGGAGACTCTCGCCGACTCTGACGGCGTCATAGTCGTGGGAAGCAGAATTCTTACCGACAATCCGGCCGTCAGATATCACGTAACGATGGCCTCCAAGAGGCATAACGCAAGAGTCGTATATATGCATCCGATGGAAGACCTTAAGATGAAAAATGTCGTAACCCAGTTCGTTAAGTATGAAGTGGGGACCGAAGAGGGGGTTCTTGCAATGCTCGCAAGAGCGATGCTCAAAGATAAGGTCGACATCAAGAAGATAGAGAGTTTCCTTGAAGAGCTCGATGAGGGATACTTGAGCGCCGAGAGCAATGTGGGCGAAGAGGAGCTAGAAGAGATCAAAAACTCTCTCAAAAGGTGCAAGCGTATCTCTCTGGTTATCGGCGAAGATTGCATAAACCATCCAAGATCGGCAAACATTGCGAAGCTTGCGGCACTCTTTGAGCGTTTCGGCAACCTAAATGTGCTACCCGTAGCACCCAAAACCAACAGTTTGGGAGTGAGCCTCATATGCGACCTCGATGAAGAGGCGGAGGGTGAGACGATAGGCTACAACGCACCGGGAGATTGTGTGATGAGCTCCATAGGCGGCGGAGATTTGGATATGCCTGCCCTTAACCAGCAGGAGGGTACATTCACGACTCTCGATAAAAGAGTGGTACCGACCAACGCTGCTCTGCCGTATGGAGGGTACACGCTTTTGGATATCGCAAACGCTCTCGGTTTGCATGGCAGATATACGATAGATTTTACATCGAAACTTCCGGAAGAGAAGGGCTTTAAAAAGGTCGATTTCGACGATATTCCCTACTACTTCAGCAACAGAGAGGGGGAGGTTCGCGGGTATGAGCTCAAAAGGCTCAAGCACTCTGTAGATTCTACTCTCGATGAGGTGGAGGAGTTGCCGGAGTTCAACGGGCCGATTCTTTACAGATGCGACCCCGTTTTGCAGTTTGGGCCTCAGACTGCCAGAACTTCACAACTTGGCAAAGGGAGGCCGACGCTTTTCGGCTCGAGTCAGTTCGCGATAGCTGCAAAACTGAAAGAGGGGATGCGGCTTAAGATAAGAGTAGGTGAGGTTGAGATGGAGAGAGTGTTTACTATCGACCCCGATCTTAAAGGTACGATTGCCCTCAACCCTACCTATGACTTGGGATTAAGTGAAGATTTGCTATCTTCGCTATACCGTTTCAGCCAAAGCAAAATCGAAGTAGTGGGACAGACAAATGAGTGAAATTACTATAAAAATTGACGGAAAAGAGTGCAGGACAAAAGAGGGAGAGTATATTCTCAACGTTGCCCGCGCAAACGACATCTTCATTCCCGCCATCTGCTACCTGACCAGATGCAGTCCCACGCTGGCCTGCCGAATATGTCTGGTGGAAGCCGACGGAAAACAGGTCTATGCCTGTAACGCCAAGGCTAAAGATGGGATGGAGATAACGACTCTGACCGAGAACATCGCAGAGGAGCGCAGGGCGATAATGGAGGTTTACGACGTAAACCACCCTCTGCAGTGCGGTGTATGCGACCAGTCGGGCGAGTGCGAACTTCAGAACTATACGCTCGAACTAGGTGTGGACGAACAGCACTACTCCATACCGGATGTCAAAAGGGAGGCGAAGGATTGGGGTCTTATGCATTACGATCCGGGCCTTTGTATAGTCTGCGAAAGGTGCGTCACGGTATGTAAAGATATGATCGGAGATGCGGTTTTAAAGACTGTTCCAAGAGGTGGAGAGCCTCTTGACAAAGAGCTTAAGAACAGTATGCCCAAAGATGCATACGCTATGTGGAACAAGCTCAACAAATCTCTGATAGGCACTACGACTGGAGATACTCTCGAGTGTACCAACTGCGGAGAGTGTATAGCCGTATGTCCGGTAGGCGCGCTTGTAAGTACCGATTTTGTCTATACGACAAATGCCTGGGAGCTCAACTCCATTCCGGCCGCTTGCGCACACTGTAGTGCCGGCTGCCATATCTACTACGACGTCAAACATACCAGTATAGAAAATCCCGAACCGAAAATATATAGAGTCAAAAACGAGTGGAACTACGTCTCGTTGTGCGGAGCGGGACGCTTCGGGTACGACTTTGAAAACAGAGTCGACGGAAAAGACGAAGAGGCTTTCAAGAGAGCCGTCGAAGCTTTCGATAGAGCCGATACGATCCGCTTCTCCTCCGCTATTACGAACGAAGAGGCCCTGATTCTTCAGAAGTTGAAAGAGAAGAGAGGGTACAGACTCGTCAACGAAGATGCGAACCGCTATAGAAAGTTTATGGATACATTCTCCAAAGTGAGCGGAAAGAGCTTGTATAGCGGCGATCTGCAAAAGGTTCATGAGAGCGACTTCGTAATAAGCGTCGGTTCACAGCTTAAAAGCGACAACCCGAGAGCCCGCTTTGCATTCAACAACGCCATAAAGATGAACAAGGGTGCCGGCCTTTACTTCCACCCGGTCAAAGATCCGGTAGTCGAGAGTTTCGGTAAAAACCTTATCTGCATAAACCACAAGCCGGGCCTTGAAGAGGCGGCGCTCTATTTGGTGCTCGATCTGTTCGGCGACAAAGAGTCGATGCCCAAAGAGGTTGTGGAGTATCTCGAGAGTTTCCACTCCAAAGGTACCAAGACGGTAGAGGAGACCGTAAAGGAGAAAGTTACCGAAACCGTGACCAAAACGGTCAAAGATGAGGAGACCGGTGAGGAGAAAGAGGTGACCGAAGAGGTTACCAAGATGGTTCCGAAGAAGGTTACCAAAGAGGTCGAGGTAGATCTGAACGGGCTTCTTGACATTTTGGGCGCACCTGAAGATTTCAGCGACAAGATGGTGAAGATGCTCGCCAAAAAAGAGAAGTTCTCCATCATTCTCGGAGAGGATCTCTACGACCATCCAAAAGCGGAAAATCTTGCAAGGTTGGCCGGTCTCATAGAGCGATGTACGAACTTCGACGTAGTCGTTCTGCCTTCCAAAACGAACACTCTTGGCGTAAGCCTCATTTGCGACCTTGACGACGAGGCAGGGGAGTATGTCGTAGGTTACAACGAAGATGGCGACTTCAAGCTCAGTGCAAGCGGTGACGGAGACTTGGATATGCCGGCACTCAATCAGCAGGAAGGTACTTTTACCAATGTGGATAAAAGAGTCGTACCCACAAACGTAGCTCTCGGATATAACGGATATCTGTTGAACGACATAGCCAACGAACTGGGTCTGGAAGCTGAACTTACCGTGGATTATACGGCGGCTCTGCCAGAGTCCAAAGGGTTCAAGGCTCTTGAATTCGACGACCTGCCGAACCACTACACTAACAGAGGCGAAGAGATACGCGGATACCACCTCAAGATTTGCGAAACAGAAACAGATGAGTGCGAATATGGCAAAATCGATGAAAAGTGCGCGCTTGAGGGAGAGATAGCCTATCGCTGCAATCCCGTGCTTCAGTTCAACGAATTTACCAAAAAGAGTCACCAGCTTACAGAAGATGCAAAAGTTTGTGTCTCTCCGGAAAAGCTTGAGAGTATGGGGCTATCCGAAGGGGAGAAAGTAAGAGTGATATTTGCGAACGAGTCGATAGAGCTGCCCGTGGAGGCCGATAAGTTTATCGGCGGCGATATTTTGCTGGTACCCGATTTCGACCCTGAAGTAAATGCGGGAAGCCTCTTCGCATCCGGCAGATTCCAAAAAGTAACGATAGAAAAGGTGTAAGCCATGACATTAACTGAATTTGTTATAGCGACGATCGTCAAGATTCTTGTGGTTCTGGGACTCTTTTCGGCTCTGGCCGGTTTCGGTACATACCTGGAGAGAAAGGTCCTGGCATTTATGCAAAGAAGACTCGGGCCTATGCATGTCGGTCCATATGGACTTTTGCAGGTGCTTGCAGACGGTATAAAACTCTTTACCAAAGAGGATATCGTACCGCAGAACTCCGTAAGACCGATTTTCATGATCGCTCCCGTTATCGGAGCGGCTACGGCATTTATAGCGCTAGCGGCGGTACCGCTCTTTCCCGAGTTCGAGATTTTCGGAATTACGGTTCATCCGATAATCTCAGACGTGAACGTAGGGGTGCTCTTCGTTCTTGGCGTCATGGCCAGCGGCCTTTACGCTCCGCTTCTTGCAGGTATGGCGAGTGCGAACAAATGGGGACTGCTCGGTGCGGCCCGTACCGTCATTCAGCTGCTTAGCTACGAAGTCGTGACGGGGCTTAGCATCATGGCTCCTCTTATGATGGTCGGCTCCCTCTCGCTAATAGATATAAACAACTACCAAAGCGGAGGCTTCGGAGAGTGGATCGTATGGTCGCAGCCTGTTGCCTTCGTACTCTTTTTGATAGCAGGTTTTGCCGAAACCAACCGAACGCCTTTCGATCTTCTGGAGCATGAAGCGGAGATTATATCGGGATACGCCACGGAGTATTCTGGAATGAGATGGGGAATGTTCTTCATAGGCGAATACGCCAACATGATCACGATAGCGTTCCTTGCCAGCCTTATCTTCCTCGGAGGATTCAACAGCTGGGGATTCATACCTGGAGGATTGGCGATCATTCTGAAGGTGAGTTTCCTCTTCTTCTTCTTTCTATGGACAAGAGCTGCGTGGCCGCACATCAGGCCAGACCAGCTTATGTGGCTCTGTTGGAAGGTACTGCTTCCGTTGGCGGTGATAAACATAATCATAACCGGCTTAGTGCTGATGGTATAAAGGGGAGAAAATGAGTCTGGAACAGTTCAAAGATAGAAACGTTACGCAAGAGTACAAGTTCATACCCGTCGACAAGCCTCCTACGGCTCCTATGGAGAAGTTCAAGCAGGCTCTCAGAAGAACTTTCAAAGGTGAGCTCTTCGTAGGGCTTTGGGTCGTCTTCAGAGAGATGGTGAAGTTCAACATACATACTGTGCAGTATCCTAAAGAGAAGCTGCCGATCTCCCCGAGGTATAGAGCCGTGCATAAACTATACAGGCTTTTGGAGAGCGGATATGAGCGCTGTATCGGTTGCGGACTTTGTGAAAAGATCTGCATCGCCAACTGTATTCGTATGGATACCAGATATGATGAAAATCAGCGCAAAGAGGTTACGGAATATACGATAAACCTTGGTAGGTGTATCTTCTGCGGATACTGCGCCGAGGTTTGCCCGGAACTCGCCATCGTTCACGGCGGACGCTACGAGAATGCCAGTGAGCAGAGAGCCCACTTCGTCTTGAAAGAGGATATGTTGACTCCGCTAGATTTCCTGAAAGAGGGTAAACAAGAGGAGTTCCCAGGTTTCGGTGCTGTTAGCCCCAACGCAGATGAGCGTATCAAGAAAACGCCTCTGGCGTATTAAGGACTGAACGATGTTTGAAGCGATTGCATTCTACTTTTTCAGTGCGGTGACTATCGTGATGTTCACGATCACGGTCATGAGTAAAAACGCACTATACTCCATGAGCGCGTTGGCGGCGGGGATGATCATGATTTCCGGCTTCTTCTTTCTGCTCGATGCAGATTTTCTAGGCGTAGTCCAGATCATCGTCTATACCGGTGCGGTTATGGCGCTATACGCTTTCGGTATGATGTTTTTTGACACTACCAGAGTCGTAAAAGAGAATATAAGAGCACCAAAGCTTGTATTTCTTTTGAGCGGTATGACCGCTCTACTTCTGGTGCTCGCATTCGTAGCGCCTATAATGTCGGACCATATAGAAGCGCTCTATCCGGTCGTAGAGGGTGTTGAAAACCCGCAAGCCGTAGGTATAGTTCTCTTTACGAAATACCTTGTTCCGTTCGAGGTTGCGGCTGTGATGCTTCTTGTTGCGATGATAGCCGGAATCATACTTGCCGGCAAAAAAATGGACGAGAGTCTTACGCTTAAGGTTGATGATGAGGATGAATTTAAAAGGGGCTCAAAATGATAACTCTTAGCCACTATCTCATTTTGACGGCAATTCTGTTTTGTATAGGGCTGGTCGGCGTTTATCGCAGGAAAAACCTGCTGCTGCTGCTTTTTTCTACGGAGATACTGCTAAATGCAGTCAATGTAGGCTTTGCGGCTATTTCGAAATTCTACGGTGATTTGACCGGGCAGATGTTCGCATTTTTCATTGTGGCCGTTGCTGCGAGTGAAGTTGCGGTCGGTCTGGGACTTTTCATAGTTTGGTACAAGCGACGCGGTACGCTTGACGTTGATTCTATGCAGTCGATGCACGGTTAAAGGAAAGACATGGAAGCATATCTCTACACAGCACTATTCGCTCCGCTTGTCGGGTCGCTGTTTGCTGCACTTTTTGGTGATAAGAAGAAAAACCTCGTTACCGGCATAGCTACCTCCACGCTACTTTTCGTATCGTGGGTGAGTTCGGTAGTTCTGCTTATGCACGTATCACACGGTGAAGTCGTACATGTAAAGATGATGGATTGGATACATGCCGGAGGATTGACGATACCGTTCGGTTTCGTCGTAGATCAGGTCTCTGCGACTATGATGTTCGTCGTAACGACCGTCTCTACGGTAGTTCACGTATACTCCATAGGATATATGAGCCACGACAGATCTTTCAACAGATTCTTCGCTTGGCTTTCGGCATTCGTCTTCTCTATGATGGTTCTTGTCATGAGCGACAACTTCGCAGGTCTCTTCATAGGTTGGGAGGGCGTCGGCCTCTGCTCCTGGGCGCTTATCGGCTTTTGGTATGAGCGCGACACTGCCAGCTGGGCTGCGAGCGAAGCCTTCATAATGAACAGAATAGCGGACCTTGGAATGCTTATCGGTATATTCCTTGTCTACTGGAACTTCGGTTCTTTGCAGTACGATATAGTCTTCGCTCAGGCATCGAGCATGGATGCAACCGTTCTTATGCTCGTAACGGCATTCCTCTTCATAGGGGCGATGGGTAAATCGGCACAGTTCCCGCTCCACACATGGCTTGCCGACGCTATGGAGGGTCCGACTCCGGTTTCGGCACTTATACACGCGGCTACCATGGTTACTGCCGGCGTATATCTAGTCATAAGAGCCAACCCGCTTTACGGTGAAGTTCCCGAAGTGAGCTATTTTGTAGCGAGTCTCGGTGCGTTCGTAGCTATTTTTGCGGCATCGATGGCTCTTGTCAACCGCGACCTGAAAAGAATCATCGCCTATTCGACCCTCTCTCAGCTTGGGTATATGTTCGTCGCTGCAGGGCTAGGCGCATACTGGATAGCTCTTTTCCACCTTATGACTCACGCATTCTTCAAAGCGCTCCTCTTTTTGGGTGCAGGTAACGTAATGCACGCGATGGATGATGAACTCGATATCTTCAAAATGGGCGGCCTGGCCAAGAAGATGAAGTGGACGATGATCATGATGACGATCGCATCGCTTGCTCTTGCCGGTATCTACCCGTTTGCCGGGTTCTTCTCCAAAGACAAGATACTCGAAGCGGCATTCGCTACCGACCACTATATACTGTGGGCCACTCTATGGGTCACTGCGGGATTGACGGCATTCTACAGCTTCAGACTCGTAATGCTCGTCTTCTTCGGTGAGGAGAGATACAAGATTTTCGGTTTCCACCCGCACGAAGCATACAAGTATATGCTCTGGGCGATGGCGCCGCTTGCCGTTCTTGCAGTCATTGCAGGCTTCTTCGAGCATGATTTCGTCCATTTCGTATCATATGTACTGCCTATCGAGGAGTACCATCTCTCCACGGCTACATTCTGGCTTCTGGTCGCGGTAACTCTCGGTATCGCGATTACCGGTATAGTCGTAGCGGTCGTCGTATATAGCAGGGGCGGTTTCAGCAAAAAGCTTGAAGATACGTTTATCTACAAGCTTCTGTTCAACCAGTACTATATCCCCAAGATATATGAAGATTATATCTGCAAGCCCTATGCGGAGCTATCCAGAATATTCTGGAAAGATCTCGATCTCAAAGTTGTGGATGCGACGGTCGACTTTATCGCCGGAACGATCTACAAGTCGGGTATGGTATCGCGTGTGGTACAGAGCGGTAACCTCTCGAACATGCTGCGCTGGATGGGTGTGGGTCTTCTCATCTTGCTTGTTGCAGCCATTTTCTATAGCCCGATGCGTTAAGGAGTAGGTATGGATCACATTTTATCAGTTTTGGTTTTCTTCCCGGCGGTAGCGGCACTGCTGGGCTTCATAGTATCGAAAGAGTCTATAAGAGTCTACGGTATTTCAGTCGCGCTGATTGAGTTCCTGCTCTCGCTCTGGCTCTGGTTCAGCTTCGACGGAAGCTATGCGGGGATGCAGTTTGTAGAGGTTGCACCGCTGATACCGAGCTTCGGCATAAGCTACTACCTTGGAGTCGACGGTATATCGCTTTTTATCGTCATTCTCTCTACATTCATCACTCTTATAGGTCTCATAGCATTGAGCGTAGAGAAGGATTTGAAGAATATGATCATCTCGCTTCTCTTCCTCGAGATGACGATGGTAGGCGTCTTTGTCTCTCTTGACGCTATTTTGTTCTATGTATTCTGGGAGCTTTCGCTCGTTCCTATGCTCTACATCATAGGCGCATGGGGCGGAAACCTTAGAATCTACGCCGCCATCAAGTTCTTCCTCTATACGTTTGCCGGCTCTTTGATCATGCTTGTAGGTATGCTTGTTATGGCATATCTTTACTATCAGGCGACAGGCGTATGGAGCTTCTCGATTACGGAGTGGCACAGACTGCTTCTGCCTATGAACTATCAGATTTGGCTCTTTGTCGCATTCTTCATAGGGCTTGCGATCAAAGTACCGATGTTTCCGTTCCATACATGGCTTCCTTACGCTCACGGTCAGGCTCCTACGATAGGTTCAGTTATACTTGCGGCAGTTTTGCTGAAGATGGGTACTTACGGCCTCGTACGCCTTCCTCTTCCAATGTTCCCCGACGCATCGGTATATATGATACTTCCTGTAGCGATACTTTCGCTTATCATGATCATCTACACTGCGATGGTCGCATACGCTCAGGAGGATATGAAACAGGTCGTCGCATACAGCTCCATCTCCCATATGGGTGTTATAGTACTTGGAACATTTGCCATGAACCCTGAAGGGATAGCAGGTTCCGTCTTTTTCATGCTGAGCCACGGTATAGTGAGCGGTGCGCTCTTTATGCTGGTCGGGGTGATCTACGACAGAAGACATACCAAACTGATGAGCGAGTTCGGCGGGCTTGCGAAAGTGATGCCGAAGTATGCGACTATAATGGGTATCATGGTGATGGCTTCCGTCGGACTGCCTCTTACAATGAGCTTCGTCGGAGAGTTCCTCAGCCTTGCAGGGTTCTACAAAGTCTCTCCGGTTATGACTATCTTGGCCGGTACCAGCATCATACTCGGAGCCGTATATATGTTGAGCCTCTACAGAAAATCGTTCTTCGGCGACGTAGTTCACGAAAAGAACAAAAATCTGAAGGATCTTAACGGAAAAGAGAGTATGGCTCTCTGGTCGCTCGTACTTGTTACGGTATGGCTCGGAGTATACCCGAAACCGGTCCTGGGACCGATCAACACCAGTGTAGAGTCACTGGTCTCTTTCATGCATAAAAAAGCGATTACGGATGAGGCGAAAGAGGTTATCAAGCCAACCGTAATCGAAAGGGAGGCGAAGTAATGTTGGAGCCAATTTCTATCAGCCTGGAGTCGCTGAATCTGGGAACTCTTGCACCTATGCTTGTCGCTATATGCGGCGGTTTGGGTATATTGATAATCGATCTTATAAAGAAAGATCTCGACAAGACGCTCTATGTAATGCTCAGCGTCTTGGTACTCTTTGTCGACCTTGGAACCGTACTCGGTCTTCAGGCAGGCCAGAGAGGATTTTTCGATATCATGCTCATAGACGGCCTTGCGATACTTTCGCAGATCGTCATACTTGCGGCATCCATGCTTTTCATACCGCTGGCCCTTACCTCGAAGCGATTCCATGAGTTCAGTTATCCGGAATTTTTCGGGCTCTTCCTACTTATGGTGGGCGGCTTCCAGTTCATGGTCGCCAGTGATAACCTTATCCTTATTTTCGTAGGCCTCGAGACTGCCAGTCTTGCGCTTTATACTCTCATCGCGATGCACAACAGAGAGAAGTCTTTCGAAGCGGCTATAAAATACTTCATTATGGGCGCACTTGCAGCCGGATTCTACGCTATGGGTGCAATGATACTCTATGCACTGACCGGAAGCGTGGAGATATATAAGATAGAAGAGGTTCTTGCTGCGGGAGGCTATGCGAACCTTACTATACTCCTTGTAGGTATCTCTTTCCTGATTGCGGCTCTCGGCTTCAAGCTCTCCATGGTTCCATTCCATACATGGACCCCCGACGTATACGAAGGGGCAAGTGCGGCACTTGCCGGTTATATGTCCGTCGTTCCAAAAATAGCCGGTTTTGTCGTAGCAATGAGAATTTTTGAATTCTTGATTCAGAGTAACGTTGTATGGCTGCGAGATATTCTATACGTAGCCGTCGTCTTGACTATGACCTTGGCCAATATCATGGCTCTTGTTCAGCATGACGTCAAGCGTATGCTTGCATTCAGCTCAATCTCCCATGCAGGTTTTGTCATGGCCGCTATCATGATAGGCTCTACGCAGGCGAACAGCGCTCTCTTTTTGTACTGGATTCTCTTTCTCTTTACCAACCTCGGAGCCTTCGCGATGCTTTGGGTATCGCGCCATAAAGAGTCGAGATGGCACGAGCGCTACGACCATCCGTACGAGAAGTTTTCCGGTATGATTCAGATAATGCCGGTAGGCGCCGTCGTTATGGCGCTTTTCATGCTCTCTTTGGCCGGTGTTCCGCCATTCTCGCTCTTTTGGGGAAAACTCTACATAATGAGCGCGGCGGTAAATAGCGACTATATTATTCTTGCTCTTATCATGGCGGTAAACAGTGCGATCTCCGCATACTACTATCTGAAACTGATAGTCTATATGTTCCTGAAATCTCCTGATGAGAATGAAGGGACGGTCTATATGAAAAACGCGTCGAAACCGCTGCAAACCATTATAGGACTCTCCGTGTTCCTTACTGTTTTTGCGGTATTGGCCGTCGAACCTATGATGGATGTGATCACGAAATACGTTATGGCGAGCGGCTTCTAAGCCTTCGCCTTTTTAAGAGGAGTTTTACATCACGATACGGATTCTGCTCTCTCTTCTTCTTTTTGCCGCATCTATCCACGCTTTGACTATTAACGTCAAGCGTGGAATCGAAAATAGCCAACCATTTGTAATACTCCATCTGAGCGACTCCTCCCAATTTGGTTGCAAATCAGTTTTGGAAGAGAGCGGTGAGCCGTCATCTTATATCTGTAGTTTTGACAAACCTGCCTCAACCATCATGAAAGATGTAGGCAACGACTTTTTTTCGATCTCTTTTCATCGAGTGAGCGGGAAACTGGTTTGCAAAATCGTTCCAAAAAAGCGCAGCAGAATATTTCCTCTGCCCCAGCCTCTCTACAAAGACGGCGTAATCCCTGCCAAAAGGCCATCCAAATCGCACCATTGGACCATCATAGGTTATGAGTCGAAACTGCCCTACCTTGGAAAGAAACATAAAGCGAACGACTCCATCAACTTCCCTTTCGACCTGAAAGATTATGCGATACCCTCCATAGGGCCCGTCG
>Ga0256840_1003447_pt1 | contig 12748 bp, 12 predicted proteins | sample 355202metaG_FD_185969 | JGI IMG/M metagenome (GOLD analysis project Ga0256840, IMG submission 185969) | Hydrothermal vent microbial communities from Mid Atlantic Ridge, Atlantic Ocean - 355-202 | ecosystem: Environmental > Aquatic > Marine > Hydrothermal vents | place: Atlantic Ocean: Mid...
GGAGTGTGGTACCAAACAGTGCTTCAAGACCTTTGCTTGCCATAAGGTAGGCACCTGCAACAGTAGGGCAGGAATGACCTGCTAGTTTGACACAGTCAAGATAAGAGATTTCCATCTCACCTTTTTCTAAGGCGCCTAAAAATTCGCTCAACGGGTCATAAAGTTTGATGCTGGGTACTTGTGTATAAAAATCTGGATAGTGCATAAAAATCCTAATGTATATATAGTTGGTAGTATTATAATCAAAGGGAAAAGAGATAGGGTTGATATATGTCAAGTGAGATTAAGCCCAAATTTTGGGCTAAACTCAAATTAAGCAAATAGGAGTAAAATACTCTTAATTAAAATTATGTAAGGAATTAATATGACACCAACGATACCACAACCGGCATTTTACATTTTCAAATGTCAACAATCAGCACCTCCAGGGATGCCAAAACCATCTTGTGTAAAAGCAGATGACCCAGAATCACAACAACTTTTCCAACATATGGCACAAGTACTTATGCAAAAAGGTATTATCGCGACTGTGACACCTATTCAGACAGGGTGTATGAACCGTTGTCAGCAAGGACCAGTTATGCTTGTAGAACCTGGGCATACGATGTATGTTGGTTTGACAAAAGAGAAGATTGACAGAATTATCGATGAGCATATCATTGGCGGGAATGTTGTTTCTGAATATGTCATCCCAGATGAAATGTGGGGTGAACCTATCTCTCCTGCTTCTGTGGCTAGATAAGTAAACCATTTTATGTAAGGTGCGTTGACCAACGTACCTTAACACTTCACCATTTTCCCACAATTTTCAGTATAATAGAGATATAGGTGGGATTTTGGTATAATCCCAACAATTTAACATGATGAAATAGGAAAGAATAATGAACATCACTATGTTGTATAGTAAACTTCACAGAGCTACTGTTACAGATGCAAACCTTAACTATGTTGGGTCTATTACCATTGACCAAGACTTGATGGACGCAGCCAATATGCGTGTAGGACAAAAGATTGATATCGTCAATGTAAACAATGGTGAGCGTTTTTCTACCTATATTATCTCTGGTGAGCGTGGGAAGAGAGATATCTGTCTCAATGGTGCAGCTGCCAGAAAAGTACATAAAGGTGACAAAATCATTATTATTGCCTATGCAACGATGGATGAGAAAGAAGCCGATACGTACAAGCCAAAGATCGTCATCTTAGATGATGACAATGGCATAGAACAAGCATTTGAAGGGTTAGAATAATGTTTGAAGGCTTTGATATGGGTAAAATGTCTGAGATGATGTCGCAAATGCAAGACAAAGCCAAAGAGATACAAGAGCAGTCTAAAAATGTACAGTTTACTGCCAAAGCAGGTGGTGGGTTAGTAGAACTCACGATAAACGGTGCAGGTGAAGTGGTTGATTTAAATATCGATGACACGATGATGGACGATAAAGCATACTTGCAGATATTGCTTATCTCCGCAATGAATGATGCCACAAAGATGGTAGAAGAGAACAAAAAGTCTCAAGCAATGGGAATGATGGGTGGAATGAACCCTTTTGGAAAATAAAGGAAGTCTATTTATTTGAATCAATGAGGTAACTGAACTCTTTTGAGTTTTTATATTTAATCACAGTTTTAGCAATCAGTGAATGTTTGCCTTCTTCTTTGACTACTTTTTGAAGTATTTTACTTATTTTCATCTCTTTTTCCTTTCATTTAGTTTTCTCTCATATGAGATAATGTAATACTATAGTATACAGATAACAAAGCGGTAACATAAAGGACACACTATGAACCCATTAACAGAAGCAATAGAAAATGATTCTATTGCTAAAGTAAAATCGCTCTTAAAAGAGGGCGTTGATCTTAATAAACCTATCCTTATAGGTGAAGAGTATGACTTAGATGAGTATGATGACATTGCGCCATTTTTTTATGCCATTCGTAAACGGGCTTCTTTAGAGATGTTGGAACTTTTTTTAGAAAATGGCGTGGATTTGAAAGCTACGGACAGTGAAGGGGTTTCTGCACTGGATATGGCAATCAAGTTTAAAAGAAAAGATGTCATACAGTTTTGTATCGACAATGGCTTTGACCTAAATAGTACGAAACGTAAGTCAGGCATTACCCCTGTGATGCTTGCTGCCTGTTTCTCTGACTATGAGATGATGCAAGTCTTGTTAGATGGTGGTGGTGACATCAATGCTGTAGACAAAGCTGGCATGTCTCCCAAAGATTATGCAAAGAAACTTGGTCAAACCAAAATGGTCGAGTACCTTGATGAAAAAGGTGCCAAGTTTAGCCGCTATCCTAACGAATAGCTAACTGAAATATGTTGTAACCATTCTGTAACCAATTTTTTCTATACTTCCGGCATAAATTAAAACAAGGACGTCAATAATGAAAAAAATTGTATTATCAATGGCAGCATTAGCAACAGTAGCAATGGCTGAGGGAGATATTAATCACCCACATGAGAGAATAGATGAAAAAAAGGCAACTATTGAACATGCACCAGTAGCAGAAAGAAGCTTTTTAGAAAGATTTCACCTTAAAAATGATTTGAGATTAAGATATGAGAGCATTGAAAGAGACGATAAGGCAAATACGTATAGAAATAGATATCGTTTAAGACTAGGGTTAAGAGTTGATTTACTAGACAATCTTGAATTGGATGTGGGTATGAGAAGTGGATTTGCAAATCCAACTTCAGGAAACCAAACATTTCATGATGATGAGCCTTTGAAAGATTACTTTTTTAAATCGCTAAGATTTAATGTTTTAGGTTTAGCGTATAAAACGGGTAACTCTACTTACAAACTAGGTAGACATCCATACATGATGTATAGACCTGTCAAATCACAACTTGTGTGGGATAATGATGTTTCTATGAATGGGTTGAATTACCAATATAAAGATGATACAAAAATCATTACTATCGGTGCAAACCAACCAACACTAGAAGAAGCATCTGTGGCGAAAGATGATGTAAATCTCTTTTTAGCACAATATGTACATAAAACAAAACTAGACTCTGCAAAACTTAATTTGGGTGCGGGTATCTATTATTATGATGGATTAAAAGGAAACACAGAACTTTTTGGTAGTAGTAAAGGTAATACCGTACTCAATGGAGTATATACAAATGATTACCATATTGTAGAAGGCTTTGCTGAAGTACAATTAAAAGATGTATTTGGTATGCCATTGAAAGCAGCGGCAAGCATTGCCTATAACTTTGGCGCAGATGATAATAACTTTGGGTACGACTTGGGTATTCAGTTAGGTAAAGCAAAACATGTGGGTGACTGGCAAGTGAAATACTCATATACGGATATACAAGAAGATGCAGTATTTGGTGCCTACTCTGATTCGGATAACTTTGGTGGTGGCTCTGGTGCGAAAGGTCATGCTCTTAGAGGAAAGTACAAAATGGCTAAGAACCTCTATCTAGCTGGTAACTTCTTTTTCAATACACTCTATGCAAGCAAAAGTGCAACAGGTGTAGAAGCAGACTATGAGCGTGTACAGTTAGACGTTATTGTGAAATTTTAAGCCTTTCTTCTTTTTCTTCGGGGCATCAAAAGATGTCCCAAATGCTTCTTAATCTCCTTGAATACGTTTTAAGAGGCAACAGCATGTTTCTAGTAGATGTTACTAAAAAAAATTTCAAGATTTATTCTATATTAGAATGATAAGACAATATGAATTAATGTGAAACAAATATGCGTACATTTAGATATTTATCACTAAATAGGGTACTAAAAAACTGATATATTTACTTTGTGTTTTGAAACTATGATATAATTTTTATAACTACGATTGTGAATACATAGTCATAAAGCGTTATATCATATCAAGGCAGGAATTGAATGGCAAGTGAAATAAAAATAAATATTATTGAACTTATTACTGCAAACCTCCATAAACTTATTAAAGAAGATAAAAAAAATATCTTTTATCTTCTTTATTATTCTGTACTTGAAGCGTTACTACTCATGGTAAGTCCTCTGGCTTCAGCAATCATTATCAATTCTGTTTTGGCACATGCGACACTCTCAATCAATGTATTGAGTTTTATTGTTATTACTATTTTTTTGGGTATTGCAACTATTCAAGTATTGAAACAATATATTATAGAAAAGTTTGAACAGAAGATTTTTGTGCAACATGCTATTAAGATGGCAGAGGCATCCGCAGAGCTAAAAGATTCAAATGTAGACAAAACGATTGATAAATACATGAACTACTTTTTTGATGTTATTTCTATTCAAAAACTTTTCCCCATTCTTATATTGAATGGGTCATCTCTCATTGTAAAACTTATTATCAGTTTACTTCTCTTATTGGTTTTTGATATCAATTTATTTTTATTAGGTGTCTTTTTTATGGTGACTTTCAGCATTGTGATGTTTTTTCTCGGGAAGCATGGTATAGCGTATTCCATTGAACGTTCAGATGCGAAACATGAAGCCATTTATTTTTTGCAACATATTCCGTACTACCAGCAAAAAGATGAAAATATTTTTGAAAAACTTGATACCTATTTGATGAAGTTTGTAAAAGCACGTCAGAGAATGTTTCGGGTGATTATCAGGCAATTAAGTTTGACTTTTTTCATGGAGGGACTTATCTTAAGTTCATTTTTTATTTTAGGGGGTTATCTTGTTTTTGAGGGGAAGATGCCTATTGGTGAATTTGTTGCTGCAGAAATTATTATTATTTCTATGACATATGCATTGCGTGATTTTATGAAGCAGATAGATTATATCTATGATATGGTAGAAGGTTTTTATAAAATAGACAAACTTTCAAAAAAATTGGAAAAAGATAATGTATCACTATAAGGTTATAAACCATTTAACACTACGCCCATTTGTAGGACGGTATGTAAGGATTACTGTCGTTATTTTTATGGTTATTTTTGCAATGTTATGGCTACCTTGGCAGCAAACTGTTAAGGGCGTAGGTGTGGTGACAGCACTAAACCCAATGGAACGTAACCATAAGATAGTAGCAACGATAGATGGTTTTATAGAAAATATTGACGTGAGAGAAAATCAGTATGTTAAAAAAGGGGATAAGCTTTTTAGTATGATGGATTTGGATAGTGGGTATCAAGCAAAGCTCTCTGCCATTATAGAAGAATATCATAACACTTTAAAAAATACTAAAGAGAGTTCCCTAAACCTTGAAGACAATTTAAAACAGCAACAACAAAGTATGGAGATGGGAAAAGAGGTCTATGATACAAAGATAATACAAATTCAAAACAAGCTTAAGGCTATGAAGCAACAATATAAAGCACTGAGTAATCAATATGAAATTGAACAAATTAATTACAGTAGAGCCAAAAGATTGTTTAGTGAAGGTATTGAGTCTAAAAGAGATTTGGAACTTAAAAAATTTATGACATTAAAAACAGAAGCTAAGGTTGAAAAAATTACTATTGATATGCAAAATATCTATAATGATATTAATATTACGCAACAAGAACGGGCACGTTTTATCAATGAGTCCGAATTAAAATTGAACCAAATACAAAATACAATATTGAGTACCCAAAGTAGTTTAAACAAATTACAGCAAGAGATTGATAAAAGTTCAGTGACACTGTCTCGTTACCTTGGTAAAGAGATTGTAGCCAAAAGTGATGGATATGTCATGAGGGTGTATCAGGCACTTCCAAATAGATTTTTAAAAAAAGGTGATGAAGTAATGTACTTTTCTCCTAAAGTGCATAAACGGGCTATTTTGTTGAAGGTGCCAATATTTAATATGCCACTTATTAAAGAGGGATTAAAAGTGCGTATTATATTTTATGGATGGCCCGCTTTGCAGATATCAGGCTGGCCACATATTTCACATAGTACCTATGGGGGTGTGATTAAAAGTATAGAACGGGCTTCCTATGAAAAAGGTGTTTACTATGCAGTGGTTGTAGAAGACAAAGATGATAGCCCATGGCCAGATGAAGAACATTTGAGAATAGGTACAGAAGCAAGTGTCTGGGTAAGATTAAAGACGGTGCCGATTTGGTATGAATTGTGGAGAATTCTTGCTGCACAGCCACCTAAAATGATAAATATATCCAAGGAAGACTAGTGAAGTATGTATTGTGGTTTGTTGTCATCATGTCTGTAATACAGGCAAAAGAGTTTTTCTTACCTAAAGATATTTATCCATATCTTAATAAAGAGAATCCTTTTTATTATCAGGCAATAGGAGAGCAGTATGTTGCAAAAGGAAGAGAACGTATATCTGAAGGGACATTAGATACACAACTCAATGCTGCCTATGACAATAAACGCTACCCTGTAACGACAGGTACCTATGAAGAAGTAGAACTTTTCAAGTCTATGGGAAATGGGGTAGAACTTGCTATGGGCTATAGAAGAGCTCAGGGTACACAAGAATATAACAACATCAAAACAGGAAATGATGGAGAGCTAATTTCTTCTATTAAGGTTCCTCTGTTTTCAGTACTTTATGATATTAGTCAAAATAAAGTAGCGATACAAACAGCCAAATTAAATACAGTACAAGAGAGACATCAAAGTGATTTTAATGTACTTGGACTTTATTTTAATATTAGCAAAATATATTATCAGTTGTTGTTACAAAAACAACTTGTGTTGACACAGAAAGGTTTAGTCGACAAAGCTAAAAAAACAGAAAAATTCATTGACAAACAGATTAAGACAGGGAGCCTCCCCGAAGTAATGCGCATAGAGATAAAACAAATAGTGATACAAAGAGAACAAGCTTATTTGTATGAGAAAAATAATTTTGCAATGGTAAAAAATGTGTTATTGCAATATTTAGCTATAGACACAAATCGTTTTTATAAAAAATACAAGTTACCCTCACTTAAAGAAAATAACAAAGCATTACCAGTGCTTAAGTATACAATAAAGAGAGCTATTGACAATAGACCTGATCTGAAAGTAATTAACTTTGATGTAGAAAAAATTGCTTTACAAAAAGAGTACAATAAGTTAGCAGCATATCCTAAATTTGATATGAAGTTTTCAGGCACCTATGACCCCATTTATGAAGAAGGTTATAAAGTTTCTTTGAATTTTAATTTGCCATTAGAACGCAATAAATACCATGGTATGGAAGAAGTATTGCAAAAACAAAACCTTTTAATGCAAAGTAAAAAACTAAAAGCTATAAGAAAACTTAAAACAGATATTGTCAATGTGTATCAAAAAATAAAAACAAAAAAAGAAGGGATACTCTTTTTAAAAAAAGAGTTGTCTTTAGCACGCAAATTAGAAGATGTTGAGATAAAAAAAATACATGAGGGGGTGGGTAATTTAATGTTTTTAAATCAACGTGAAATTGCTTCACTTCAGGTAAAACAAAAACTTCTCAAGAGTTATTATGATTTGGAAACATATTTTTTGGAAGTGGATTATTTACAAGGAAAACTTTAGTAAAGCCAATCATTACAATTTGGTAACAAAATTGTAATACTTTTTTTCTATACTTCCGTCAAATTAGAAAGTTGAAGGAAAATCAATGAATAACACTTTTAAAATGTTGATAGGTGCAGGCTTTGCTGTTGCTGTTGCTTTTTATGCAAACAGTATCATCGGGCAAGCTACACATGGAGGCTTTTTAGTCTTAGCAGCAGTATTTGGTGCCTATATGGCGATGAACATTGGGGCAAACGATGTTGCCAATAACGTAGGACCAGCGTATGGTTCTGGAGCCATTACTATGGGTGGTGTTATCGTCATCGCTGCGATTTTTGAAGCGATGGGTGCATTGGTAGCTGGTGGTGATGTGGTAGGGACTATTAAAAAAGGTATCATTGATCCTGCAGCCTTTGGTGGTGACCCGATGCTTTTTGTCTATGCAATGTCTGCCGCACTTTTGGCAGCAGCACTTTGGCTTAACCTTGCGACATGGCTTAAAGCGCCTGTATCAACAACACACTCTATCGTCGGTGGTGTCCTTGGTGGGGGCATCGCTGCAGGTGGTTTTGCTATCGTTTCATGGGGGACTATGGGTAAGATAGCTGCATCATGGGTTATTTCTCCTGTGCTTGGTGGTGTTATTGCTGCGATTTTCCTTTATATTATTAAGTCACAAATCATTTACAAAGAAGATAAACTGGGCGCTGCTAAGAAAATAGTACCTATTTTGGTGGCTATCATGGCAGCAGCATTCTTAACTTACTTGACACTTAAAGGGCTTAAGCATGTATGGAAAGAGCTTACGACTATGATGAGTTTCTTGCCACAAACGAAAAAACCAGGTCTTGGCATAGCGCTACTCTTTGGTCTGATAGGTGCGATTGTTACCTATATCATCGTAAAACCTAGAATTGCTACGAAGATTGCTGCGATGGACAACTCAAGAGCAGATATCAATGTACTTTTTGGTATTCCTTTAGTGTTTGCTGCGATACTTCTTTCTTTTGCACATGGAGCGAATGATGTTGCCAATGCTGTTGGACCTTTAGCCGCAGTAAATGATGCGCTTATGAACCTTTCCATTTCTAAAAAAGCAGCGATTCCTTTATGGGTGATGGTTGTAGGAGGTGTAGGTATCTCTGTAGGTCTTGCACTCTTTGGACCAAGACTTATTAAAACTGTAGGTTCAGAGATTACAGAACTTGACCAAATGAGAGCATTTTCCATTATGATGGCTGCGTCTATTACTGTGGTTATCGCGTCACAACTTGGTCTGCCTGTATCTTCTACACACATCGCAGTAGGTGCAGTGTTTGGGGTAGGGTTTTTACGTGAGTGGTTAGACAGCAAAAAGTTTGACGCAAAACAAGAGAAGTTGCAAATTGAAGTAGACAAACAACGTGCGCTCAAAGCAGAACTTGATGCATGTACCAACGAAGACCCAACTAAAAAGTTAGCACTTATCGAGTCTCATAAGGCACAGAAAAAACGTGTAAAAGGTTTGAAACGTACGTTACGTGAAAATTACGTGAAGCGTGGCATGGTGAAGAAAATTGTAGCGGCATGGGTCATTACTGTACCTGCGGCGGCTATCCTTTCTGCGGTTATCTTTTTCATTCTTAAAGGTGTAGCGACAGCGTAAAACTTACTAGTCATTTTGAGAAAAAAAACTTTTTCAAAATGACCTTATGTTTCTCTATGGGTTCTTTTCTCTTTTATTTAGATTTACTTGGTTGCTTCTTCAAAACACATCACTTTTTCTGTAATCAAAATGTTATCAAAGCATACTACACTATAGCATGAAAAATTCTAATCAAAAAAATGACATCGAAATTGTGATTATCGAAGATGAAGCAGATATTTTAGAGCTTCTTGAGTACCATCTTGAAAAAGAGGGATATTCTGTAATGGGTTTTCTCTCTACAGAGAATGTAGAACAGTTTTTAGAAGAAGAGAGCCCTGCGCTTATGATAGTCGATAGAAACCTCCCTGGCGTAGAAGGCAGCGAATTTGTCTCTCAAATGAGAGAGTTAGGGTATGAAATCCCTGTAATGTTTCTAACGGCTAGAGACAAAGAGAGTGACCTCGTAGAAGGGTTTAACTCTGGTGGGGATGACTACATGACAAAACCATTTTCAAGTAAAGAACTTATTGTACGTATAGAGGCATTGCTAAGACGCTCTGGGGTAACTACGGGAAACAAAGTGAAGTACAGAGATTTGGTGCTTGATTTGCATCAGCATCTTTTGACTGTTGATACTAAACCTATAGAGATAACCAAACTGGAATTTAAACTTCTTCATACCTTTATCAAAAACCCTCAACAACCTCTAGACAGAGACTTTCTTCGTGATGAAGTTTGGGGTGATGACAGTATAGATTTTCACGATAAGACGATTAATGTTGCTATGAATAGACTGAAAAAGAAAATAGACCCAGAAGGAACAAAAGAGTATTTTGCACCAGTATGGGGTGTAGGATATAAACTGATATAGTTGTGATACTTTTGTTATCAAAACAGATTACTATACTTCTAAGAGAGTCATACTGAAACTACCAAAATACATTTCTCTGTTTCATTTGATTATTTAACGCCCCCTAAGTTCACTTTCACAATTTATGTTCAGATGACTCTCTTAGCATTTATAGTATACCTTTACTTTTTTATTTCATTTTTTGCGTAAATCATCATTGTAATTAAAATGTAACCATCCTGTGGTCATTATGTGATGCTTTTGGATTATCATTCCTTTGAATTTCATAATACAAAGGAGTGAATTTGAAAAAGAAAGTAATACTTTCCGTAGTATCTTCAGCAATGCTATTTACAGGTTGTTGGAATCATACGGAAGTTGATGCAAATACATCTGTAACTAAGATTTTTAAAGATTCTGTAGTTGTAGGATTGCCATATAAATGTTTCTCGACAGATGTAGAGCATGTAACTGATAATAATGGTAAGTTTACCTGTAATATTGGTGATAATGTAACCTTTTATGCTGGTCAAATAACATTAGGAAGTATTGTCGCATCGGAAGTACAAAATGAGACTATTTCTCCTTATGACTTAGCCGATACTAAAGAAAAAGTCTTAAATATTGCACAACTTTTACAGACATTAGATGATGATGGTGATGTGTCGGAGATGATTAAAATCGATAGCGAAAAACTTTCGCTTTTAGATAAGAATATTTCGATAGATTCTTCAACTTTTGATAATGATGTAAATCGTTTGTTGGGCGCAGATGGAATTTCTTTGGTTAGAGAAGATGAGGCATCAACACATCTCTATGATAATATTCCAGATACTATAGCACCTATTGTTCATCTTATTGGTGAATCACAGCTTACAGTTGATCTTACATCGACTTATATAGATGCTGGTGCAACAGCAGAGGATGATAGAGATGGTATGTTAACGCCTGTTAAGTCAGGAACGGTCAATACAGAGAATAGCGGTACATATACGATTATATGGACTGCAACAGATAGTGCAGGAAATGTTGGTACAGCACAAAGAACAATAACCGTTTCTTCTGAAACGCCAAGTACTCAATGTCAGAACGTAAACCCAATTACTGGGCAATGTGAAGATACTCCTACGGTACCTCCAGTTGACAATCAATGCCAGAACGTAAACCCAATTACTGGGCAATGTGAAGATACTCCTACGGTACCTTCAGTTGACAATCAATGTCAGAATGTAAACCCAATTACTGGGCAATGTGAAGATACTCCTACAGTACCTCCAGTCGACAATCAATGTCAGAATGTGAATCCTATAACAGGTTCATGTGAAGATTAATAAAAATACAACTATAAAGGAAAAAAAATGTTAAATAGATCAAAAACACTAGCAAGTTCATTAGTAGCAGTACTGGCATTAAGTGCCTCACTTCATGCAAAAGAATATACCAATACAAGTTATTATGTAGCCTATGATAATGCAGACAGAACACAATATGCATTGGTAATGCCATCAGCACATAAAGTGTACACACATAAAGCAGGAGATATTACAAATTTAAAAAATGTTGGAGGCGATTTTCAGTCATTCCCATCTTACCAAAATGGTAATCTTTGTTTTCCCGCTTTGCTAGCGGGTGCCAGTGGAGCAAATGGTGCTTCTACTATGGCAAATAAATGTTATGATGTGAACTTTTTTTATACACAAAAAGAAAGTTTAACTGAAGGTACATCTTTTATTTTATACTATGCTCCTGATGAGAAAGTATATGAAGGGCTTGCAGGTAATGCAGAAAGTTTTCAAGTTGTAAAAGATAAAAATGGTGTTTACAATGAAAATAGTATTTCTAATGATGACTATAGTAACTATAGCTTTGATATTAATGCAGCAGCGGTGACAATACCAGATGCAACTGCTAAAGTAAAAGAGGATTTATCAGGAGAGATTACTTCAGATAAGACATTGACAAAAGATAAGATATGGGTACTCAATGGATTGGTAGTGGTAAAAGCACCAGCGAAGTTAACAATTGAGCCAGGAACAACCATTGTAGGTAAAGCAGGAACAGGTGCAGCGACATCATATATGATTGTAGATAAAGGTGCACAGATTATCGCAGATGGTACAGAATCAGAGCCAATTGTATTTACATCAGAGGTAGCATATGATGGTGCAGCAGCAGATGTAGGACAATGGGGTGGGTTAACACTTATTGGTAAAGCGGCAAATGTACAAGTAGAACCATATGAAGTAAATCCTGCATATGTAGCAGACAGTACAGATATGGCAGATAATTCAGGGATTCTTAGATATGTACAGATTTTAAACTCTGGTATTACCATGGAAGAGAACAAAGAGATTAATGGCCTATCAATGGTAGGTGTTGGTTCAGGAACAACAGTAGAACATTTGACAGTCGAAAAGTCAGATGATGACTGTGTAGAGATTTGGGGTGGAACAGTAAACCTCACAGGTGTTAAAGTAAGAGAGTGTACAGATGATCAATTTGATATCGATGATGGATATGCAGGTACAGTAAAAGACCTAGATATTCACCAAACAGCTACAAATTCAGGAAATGCTGGTATAGAAATGTCAGGAAATACAGCTGCAACATTTGAGAACCTTACAATCGTTCAAGATGTTTCTACAAAAGAGGGTGGTATCTACTTCAAAAAAGATGGTATCGGTGGTCACTTCATTAATGTAACAGTGACTGACAATAGTGTAGAAGGGTATGGTGCAATTCATTCTCAAGGAGCTGCAGATACAGCAAATATTTCGTTTGAAAATGTGACTGTAGGTGGAACAAGTACAGATGCACGTTTCACTGGTGATTCTGCTACGGATATTGAAGCAA
>Ga0256840_1003448_pt1 | contig 12744 bp, 9 predicted proteins | sample 355202metaG_FD_185969 | JGI IMG/M metagenome (GOLD analysis project Ga0256840, IMG submission 185969) | Hydrothermal vent microbial communities from Mid Atlantic Ridge, Atlantic Ocean - 355-202 | ecosystem: Environmental > Aquatic > Marine > Hydrothermal vents | place: Atlantic Ocean: Mid...
CAACTTTTACATAAATATCAGCATCTGCCTCAAGATTACTAATTTCTGAGCTAACAACTTCTCCGTTAGTCGCTGCTACTTTATAGTATTTAAATGCATCTTTTTCAACACTGGCATCTACAGGAGTATTAAACTCTAATACTTGTATATCTGCTGCTCCAGCTGTGATTGTAGCTGTAAGAGCATAGTCAGCTGCACGATACCCATAAACACCAATATATACATCCGTATTTGAGGAAATGTCCAACTCACATAGTTCACTGTTAAGCGTACCATTCAATGATGTACAATCATGAGAATCTTTGGTTGCTCTTGAACCTAACTTGACGTAAATATCTGCATCTGCACTTAACTCATCCAAGACAACCTTTAGTTTATCTCCATTGTGTGCAGAAATTTTATACATATTCATAACATTTATGCTTACGGAATCTGTTTCTGTCTCACCCGATGTTAAATTAAATGCCGCAGCAAAAAGTATGTTTATGCTAAGAAGTAGCATTCCTAGTATTTTCATTATATATCTCCAATTTTAGTTTAATGAAAACTATTATAGCATAAATAACATTAAATAACATTAAATAATATTATTTAATGTTATTTATGCTAAAAAGAACATATAAAAATATACTAGAAGTAGCCCCAAATAATATTAGGGCTAGATAAATAAAATTAATTTGCGGGAGAAGACAATGTAATATTGTCTAAGAATCCTCCTGTTGTAAAGAAATCGACTACTTTGTAAAGTCTATTTTCTGGTTCTAAAAGTTGAAGTTGTTCTTCAATATTGACTTCAAAGTGAGTCCATTGGGTAATAGGCATATAATACCCACTCGTAGTTTCAACTGGACTTGGATAGTTTAAGAATACATTTCCTCCATCAACACCTGATTTAAAGGCAGAGACATTATTATGATTATAGAAGCTATACCATTTCATAAATCTAGGTCCAAATTTTGTTTCTACTCTTACACCAACATAGTAGTGTGTAATATAACCTGTTAAAGCAGGGCTATAAAGCTGGACATCTGGTAGTCCACCACAGTCCATAGAGAGAATTTTTTGAGTCGTATTATTCACAGGTAAAGTATATAAGTTTTGTGTATCTGCATTACCATCAGCCATTTGTACCATAGTTCCAGTACTATTTGCTGGTGCACCTGGAATATTTGGTGTAGGGACAATATAAGGGGCTATATCACCTAGGTTATGAATCCAATTTGGATTTAATGTTCCCCCCTCAGCATCTTCTAAAATAGTAGGGTTGGCAGGAATTGGTTCAGACGTAGCCGTTACCATTAAACGATAATCACTGGCTCTATAACCTAAAACACCAATAAATACATCTTGATCATCCAATACAGTTACCGTACAACTATCATTACTTACTTGACCATTTGTGGAACGACAATCATATGAATTTCTTGTTGGTTTACTTCCTTTTTTAATATAAATATCAGCATCATCGCTTAATAAATCAATTAATCCTTCTACATCTTGTCCAAATAATGCTGGTATCTTATAATAGTCCATTTGATTTTGAGCGACTGAGCCAGACACTGAAACACCTGAAATTAAGGTTTGAGTATTATCACCACTAACAGTAGCTTTTATCTGATAATCAGTTGTACGGTATCCATAGACACGAATAAAAAGTTCTCCACTTTGACTAAATGTTAAAGAACAACTATCGCTAGTAACACCACCTTTACTTGACTTACAATCAAAAGTAGCATCTGTTGGTTTTGAACCTTCTCTTATGGAGAGATCTGCATCATCAGTTAAATGATCTAAAACTACTGAAACAGTTTGTCCTGCTACCCCTGAAATCTTATAGAAAGTATCTTTTCCTTGTTGAATATGTTTACTAAGTGCCACACCTGAACTAAGAGCAACAACACTATTTCCTGCCTCTGCTGTAACCTTTACAGTATAATCTGTGGCTCTATATCCAAATACTCCTATATAAACATCTGCATCTGCATTCATCGTTACCGCACAACTATCAACACTTACAGAACCATTAGTTGATTTACAATCAAAAGAATTTCTACCTGGTTTTGAACCAACTTTTACATAAATATCAGCATCTGCATTAAGATTACTAATGCTTGAGCTTACTACTTGTCCACTATTGGCGGCTATTTTATAGTATTTAAACTCATCTTTAAGCACAGTAGCATTTACAGGTGTATTAAATGCCAATACCTCTGGAGCATCAGCTACTGTTCGTGTAGCAGTCAGATCATAATCAGCAGCACGATATCCATAAACACCAATAAATACATCCGTATTTGCAGAAATATCTAATTGACATCTTTCACTATTTTGTGAACCATTCAATGAAGTACAATCATGAGAAGCTCTTGTTGGCTCAGAACCTAACTTAACATACATATCAGCATCTGCACTGAGCTGATCCATAATAATTTCTACGCTGTCTCCATTCTGTGCAGAGATCTTATAATAATTCATTGCTGCTAAGGCTACTGAACCCGCTTGAGTATCTCCCGATGTCAAACTTATTGCATTAGCAAAAAGTATATGTATGCTAACGATTAGCATTCCTAATATTTTCATAATATCTCCAATGTAAATTAATTTTATTAACAATACTCTAATCGTTTAAATATATTGTTAATTGTTAATTGTTAATTATAACATATGAATTCTTAATATTAATAAAATATAAATTTTAAATTTTATGTTTTATATTTTTTACCTAACCACTGTGGATAAGCAAAACGGTTGTCAAAACCATAAGCTATGGTCAAATACTCTTTTTTATAATCCCAATCATAACTACCAACCCCGCCATCAATACTTTTGGTACTGTTTAGTGAATAAAAATATCCTCCATCTTTTAAAACTCGACTTGTTTCTTTTAAATAGTAGTCTAAATAATCTTTGGACATAAACCCCAATGAAGTAGTATTCATAACCAAATCAACACTTTTATCTTTGAGATAATTTAATACAAAAGGTGGTATTAATATAAAGTCATAATCTCGAATAATTTCATCTAAATTATCTAAATTAGGATAAATATCTTCTAACAAAGCTATTTTTTTATTGGGAAAATTGTCTTTTAAATAATAGGCTGTTAAAAGCAGTGTTTCTGGTAAATCAAGTAAAATTTGTGTTGTATTTTCTCTATAAAAACTAAGTATTCGAGCAACACCTCCAAAACCAGCCCCTATGTCTAAAATAATTTCTCTTTCACCTTTACTCAAATTTGGTACATGGGTAATAATATCATGACTTACTACAGCGTGATAGAGTAGTTCCTTACTTAGCCTCTTCCCTCTGTAGTTAACACAAAGATGATTTCCTGCTGTACTTTCAGATAAAGAAGCTAAAAAAAGACTTTCCATTCGCGTTGCTTGTTTATGATAATCTAAAACTAAATCAATTGCATTCATATAATTTTTAGTATAAGATTCTTCTTTTGAGATATATATAAAATTATTTGTAAAAATTTGATTATAAATTTTAGGATCTCCTCGAAAGTTTTCTATGTTTTCTCTAATAATTGTTTTATCACTAAAAAAAATATTTTGATAAAGTTTAGAAATACTGCTCCACTCTTGTGTTAATCCTCTGCTTGACTCCTCTTCTTGATGTGCTAAAAAATAGGAACGTGATATTTTTTCATAAAAAGTATCTTCAATTTTTATATTATCAGTTTGAATCATTGGTGATTTTGGGTACAGATAAGAATTATCTCCTTTTTTATAAAGAGATTTATAATCTATTGATTTATCAAAACCATCAAGAGAAATACTTTTTTTAAATAACTTATTATTAGATACTAAGGATAAGATTTCTTTAAAGCCAAAAAAGAACCGCCCAAGTAAACTATAGAAAAGTACCGCTTCACAAGGGCAACGATGTGCATTCGTCGGATGTAAAATAAATTGTGATTGTTTTTCATAAATAATCTGATTATATAATTCAATCATAATTCTTCTAAAAAATATTAAACGTTTTAATAACCATTTAAAATAAAGCATAAAACTCCTTGTTGTAAAATTTAATGTTACAGTATTGTAAATTTCAACCAATACTTAAATGCGAATATATTGTAAAGAAATAAAGCTAAATAAGTACCTTGTTGAATATGTTTTGGAAGATAACCAATAGCAATAATAGTTAAAGGCATAATAACCGCTACATAACGCGCTGCAAACATTCCTAAAAGAGAAGAGAAGAAAAAGAAACATAAAATTGTAATAACATACGCTACTAAAATACGTTTTTTACTTTCAGAAAAATCTCCAAAAGTTGCCAATGTTAAAGCAATCAAAAACCAAATTAAAGAATAACTAAGAGAACTAGCTCGTATTATTCCTTCATAGTTAGCATGTCGGTCTCCGAGTAAAGACAAAACAATATTACTCCCATATTTCATAAAAAATGCAATAAAAAGTGCTGTAAAAATGGCTATTAGATAGTATTTCTTATCTTCTACCTTTTCATTTAGTTTATACAATAAAAAATAAATTGTATAATAGACAATAATAGAGACATGTATAAATATTGCTATAACAAAGAGTAAAAAAGCAAAATTATTATTGACTTTTTTATTTTCATAAAAATCATAAGCCAATAAAACAACCGCAAAAGCAACTGCATTTCTTATTTGCCCAAGGACTAAATCAATCACCATGGGTTGAAATAAAAATATAATGGCAATATAAAACTCTACCCTTTTTACAAGAAATGAAAAATAAACAAAAATACTAAAAAAAGAGAGACCATATAAAGCAGACCTATAATCAGAAAATACTGAAGCAATATTTGTAAAAATTATTTTCCATAAGGGTTCACTAAGTAGCCATTTAACACCAGATACTTCACCTTCATATCCACCTCTGGCTAAATATTTTAATCGCGCTACATAATTAAAAATATCAGCAAATTCTGCTCCGTAGATTTCAGTCCATGGTATTAAATAGATAAAGGTTATGGCAAAGAGCAATGAAAGAAAATAATTTAAATAATAATTACGTACCATTCTTAAGACCTATTTAATATATTTAACAAACAAATTATAACAAACTTATGCTATTATTCAAAGAAAAAAGCTTTAAAATGAAAAAAATAATTCTCTTACTCTCTTTTCTATGTTTTACACTCTTTGCTAATGAAAAATACCTTATTTTAGCTGATGGAAACAGTTGGGTTGCACATACCCCAAAGAACTTCATTGAAAACCATGATAAAATTTCTAAACTGCCTTTTTCTGGATTTGTCGTTGTTGGTGATACTTTTACCAATAAATGTATGAAAAAAGGAAGCATACTTAAGTATGAGAATGTATGGAATGAACTCAAAGGCTTAAAAAAACTCTATAAACAAAAACACAACTTTTTACAAATCAACATTGAATTTGCGGCTGATTTTTGGAATGATAACGCATGGAAAACAGTTAGTGACAACTTTGCCATTGTTGCAAAGGCAGCAAAAGAGTTGGACTTTGAAGGTATTGTTTTTGATGATGAACCCTATAGTGTATCTGCTCAGAAAATGACAAACTTTAAATTTCCTACAAGAGATGAAATCAACAAAAAACCTAAAAAATATACCTCTTGGGAAAAACAAGGAAGTCAACAAGCATGGGTAGATAAAAATGCTTATCGAAATTTAAATTATACTTTTTTACAACATACGCAAAAAGTACAATCACGTTTCAAAAACATTATGTCTGCAATGGTTAAAAAATATCCTGCACTTACCGTATTGGTGTACTTAGGGCCTTCGCTCTCTCATCCGAATTCCAATAAAGATTATCCTATTGTTATTAATCTCGGTTTAGCTCGTGAAAATGAGCTTCATGGTGCAATTTTTACAGGACTCAAACAAGGGCTTGGTACTTTAAGTTCCTTGCATGATATGGGGGAGAGCTATAAATACCGTAAAAACAAACATTTTGGCTATGCCTATCAATGGAGAAAACATAATATTGCTAAAGATAAATATAATGATAGCTTAAACCCAAATTTCCAATGGGTCGTTCCTAAAAATGAACGAAAAACATGGTCAGAAGAGATTCAAATTGGCTTTATGGTATTTAATAAAGGACAAAAAAGTACCTATGAAGAATATGATACAATAAACACTTCAGGTATCAATGACATTAAAAGCACCCTCCAAAAAGCATTAAAGTATAGTGATAAATATGTCATCTATTACTGTCATGATCAAGAGTGGTTATTACCTCAAAAAAACCCTCCTACTAAACAATGGATAAAGATGATGAAAGATATTCATGATAAGCATTAATAGCCAACAAAAAACGATTTTATCCAATATGTTTGCTCTTTTTACCTTACAAGGATTGCAATATCTTATCCCTTTAATTTTATTACCCTACTTAGTTCATACCTTAGGCATTGCTTATTTTGGACTACTCTCTTTTGCCACTGCAACCATTGCTTTTTTTCGTTCAACCGTTGCCTATGGATTTGATTTTACAGGCACAAAACAGATAGCCCTTCAAAAAGAAGACAAATCAGCTTTAAGTGATATTTTGTCCTCTATTCTTATGGTTAAACTACTTCTTGTGGGTATTACCCTCTTTATTTTAATCATCTTAATCTTTAGTCTTGAAAAAATCTCCATTGAGAGTACGCTTTTTCTCTATACTTTTCTAGTCGTTCTAGGAGATGCTCTTTTTCCAACATGGTTCTTTCAAGGTGTAGAAAAAATGAAATTTATTACCCTCTTTAAAACGTTACAAAGAGTTATCTCACTTGTTTTAATTTTACTTTTCGTCACAACACAAGAAGATTATCTTCTTGTCCCCCTAATAGAAGGTTTTTTAGCCATTCTAGCTGGTCTTGGCTCTTTACTTTATATTAAAAAAGCGTTTAATGTAGGTTTTAAAATACCCCAAAAAACAAACATCATATTTCAAATAAAAAATAGTTGGCATCTTTTTCTCTCACAAATTGCTGTACATTTTTATACGACTATGAACATTTTTGTACTAGGGCTAATGGCTGACAACACAACCGTAGGATACTATGCTTTAGCCTACAAACTTTTTTCTGTTATTCAAGAGCTTTTTAGTCCTGTAACCAAAGCCATTTTTCCTTTTCTCTCCAAAAAATATTTAGAGCATAAAACAGACTACTATAAACTGATTAAAAAAATATCTTTATGGTATCTATTGGCTTTAGCAATTATTGCTTTTTTAACCTATCTTTTTGCCTCTGACATAGTCAACTTAGTTTCAGGAAAGCCTATTGAGCAAACAGCTTCACTACTAAAAATATTTTCCGTATCACTACTCTTTGCCATTGGGCCACTCTACTCTTTGCTTCTTATTATCAAATCAGACAATAAGAAGCTATCAATAATTACCTTTAGATGTATGATTTTAAATTCCATACTACTTTATCCCTCTATCTACTATTTTGGTATTGTAGGATTAAGTTATCACTTTTTGATTGTACAACTCTATCATGCCTACTTGCAAATAAAATTTAATAAAGAAGTTTGGATTAAATAACATTATTTAATCCAGTAAAGAACGATATAAATTATAATACCTTTTACTCATCTCTTCAGCATTAAACTTTTGAAGTGCATAAGTATTTAAATTTTTAGATAATGCTTTATATCGACCAGAACCAATAAATGTTTTCACTTTTTCAAAAGAATCATCACTCTGAATATCTACAAAGATACCTGTCTCATCCTCAATATTTACCTCTTTAAGTCCGCCATTTGATGAAGTAATTGCAGGTAAACCATAAAAGTAACCTTCCAAAGGAGAAAGTGGTAATCCCTCAGAATAAGAAGGCATTAGTAAAATATCTTTACTACTTAAAACTTCTGTTAATTTTAGAAATTCTACATTTCCATAAAATACGACTTGATTAGCTAAATGATGTGCGTGAATATACTCATCTAGTTTTTCTTTATAGACTTCATCTTTAGTCGCTCCTAAAAAATGTAGCTTAATATCTAAACCTCCGTTTAAAAGATATTTTAAAAGTCGTAAAGAATAGAGTTGATTTTTATTGACATTTAAAACCCCAACTTGAACAAGATGAATGCTTTTAGTCTCTTTTTTAACATCATACGATTTAAAATTTGTAAAATCAATTCCATTTTGAATGCAAAGTGCATTATCTATCTTCATGCTTGTTAAATAGGCTAAAACATCTAAGGATACAGCAACAACCCTGTCTCTTTTTTTACAAATTAGGGCATTTAATCTATATGAAAAATTTCCCTTGAGAAAACCTCTACTTTGAACATAATCAATTTTTTCAACAGAGTGAATGGTTGCTAAAGATTTTAAATGTTGATACTTTTTTTGTAAAAAATAGGCTAAAATATTTGGTTTTAGACTATTAATATGTACGATATCTATAGTCTCCCAAAAAGCTTTATCTTTCGCATGGAAAGCACTCTTAATACTCGTATATTCATAGAGTGTCACTCCTTCTTTAAGCAGTTCATTTTTATAATTATTAAGAGGCGTACCCTGTAGCGTCATCACGATTATGTTAGCATCTTTAGTTTTCAATAAAAAGGAAATAATATTAACAATAACGGTTACAGGAGCAATTTTTTCCAAAGAAGGTAAAATAAAAACTATGTTCATTTAAAATAAGCCTCTTTATAAATTTGTGCAATCTTTTTAATAGAGAACTCTTTACTCTGCTCAAATGCTTTAGCTTCATACTCTTTTTTTAGCCTATTGTCTTTCAATAAAAGCTCTATTGCCTCTTGCAATGCGTCAATATCACCTATGCCATAAAGAATGCCAAATTCAGCCATCTCTATCCCTTTTTTAAGCTGATAATTATGGTCTGAACTCGGTGCTAAAATTTCACGTGGTCCACTAATACAATCACTAGAAACAATGGCTGTACCACACACCATTGATTCTACTAAAACATTGGGAAAGCCTTCAACAGAAGAAGAAGAGACAAAAACATCACTACGTGCAATATACAAAAAAGGATTTTTAACTTGACCTAAAAAATGTACCCGAGAAGTAAGATTTAATCTATTCGCCAACTTTATTAACACTTGCTTTTCTTCTCCGTCACCTAATAAAATCAATTCTATATTTTCATCTAATTTACTTAATACCTGAAGTACATCTTCAAAACGTTTCAGAGAAATAAGCCGTCCAACTGTTATGATGTAACGTTTTTCCCTATTAAAGGTAAATTTATCACTTTCCATCTTACTCTTTTCTACAATAGAATCAAGATTATAGGGATTGTAAATAATGTTACTCTCCACTTCAAGTACCTTTAAATAGCTTAAAAAGTCTGTTTTCATTCTTTTTGATATATAAAAAACCTTATCTGCTTTAGGATATAAAAATTTAATAAAAAAAGCATTGATTTTACCAGAAATTCCTTCATACATAAAACGAGACATAACAGAATGATTTACCACCTGAACCAAATGAGGTGACTTAAAAATTTTACTCAATAAATTTACAAAATTTGCACGGAAAAGATGACTTTGCACACTTTTTAAATTATTTTCTTTCACATATTTTTTTAATTTCCACGCAGAGTAAGGAATTAATAATATTTTATATAATTTAGAAGATTGGTCATAATCTTCATGTAAATAAACGGTTCTTATATTTGAGGGAAGTTCATACACATTATTTTTAGATAAAGATATAACTGTTACCTCAATACCAAACAATAAATATTCTTCTACTAAACTTAGTAAGACTTGTTGTGCACCACCCTCACCCATAGAGTTAATTAGGAATACCATATGATTATTATGTAGATTATTTTTATTAGTATTCAAAATATTTAATTCCTTATCTCTATATTATTTAATGACTAAAAAGCCCTCAAAATTCATATATTTTTGTACTGATAAAATATCAATAAATCCTGCTCGTTTTAACATTTCAATATTGCCTTCAGTAGAAAAAGGTTCTAAAATTCCTTTTAAACTTTTTGCTTTGTTAATAATTTCTTTAGGTTTATAGCCCTTATCTAATTTATATTCCATATATAAATTAGAAATAATATCTTGAAAACGTGCATCATTTGCACGTACTTTTTCATACAAGATAAAAGCACCTCCCCAATTTAAAGAGTCATAAATTTTATTAATCAATTCTTGTCTCAACTTTGGATGTATAAATTGAATAGTGTAGTAAGAAACAATTAAATCTGATTTTTCTAAATCCATGGTGACAATATCATCACAAAGAAAAGATAAATTTTTATTACTATATCGTGATTTTGCTTGTATTAGCATCTCTTCTTCTATTTCAATACCAATAAACTTTGCATTTTTATTATTATGGTGTATGGCTAATTTAGAGGAAAGTGTTCCAACTGATGAACCTAATTCATAGCAAATAGAGTCATTTTTAACAAAATAATCACTAAGATTTTTTATTAGTTCATGCCCTTCTAGATAAAAGGGTACAGATTTTTCCACATGTTGCTCAAAATGTTCTACCATATCTCCATTAAATTTCCAATTGGCATTATTGGCATTAATCTTATCACCTGATTGTCCCATTATTTTCCCTCTATTACATTAAAAAGTCTAAACTAAACACTCTAAATATTTATCAATCACGATTTTTTCATCAAACTCTCGTGTAATTTTTGCTCTGCTTTGTTTACCCATTTCCAACTTTTCTTCAGTACTTAAAGCCAAAAACATTTCAATTTTCAATTCTAAATCTGTGGCTGATTTAGGTTCACAAATAAAGCCATTAATTCCATGGTCTACTACATCTCTACAGCCTACATTATCGGTTGTGATAATAGGCTTTCCTGTACTACCACTTTCTAATAAGGTCTTAGGTGTTCCCTCTCTATAATAAGAAGGTAAAACTATACAATCAGCACTATGAATTACTTCATCAACCCTATCACTAACACCCAAATAGTTTACAACACCCTCTTCTACCCACTCATTCATTTGTGCTTTGGTAATGGCTCCTGGGTTTTCTACATCTAAAAAGCCTAAAAGGCAAAATTCTACATTGGAATGCCTTTTTCTTATGGCTCTTGCTGCCTCGACATATTGAGCGATGCCTTTCTCCCAAATCATACGGGCTATCAATAGAAAGCGTATATTCTCACTCTCCTCTTTCTCTTGGGGTTTAAAGCGATTCGTATCAACACCTGAACCAGGTAAAACATCACATCTATTGACGTTCACCAATCCCCCCTCAACAAAAAGTTTAAAGTCATCACTATTTTGAAAAAAGATACGTTTAGCATTAGATTGAGAGAGCTTATAAAGTGATTTAGCAATGGTTGTCACAAAATTCTGTTTAATAAAAAGTGTCCCTAGTCCAGCAATATTATTAACAGTATCAATCTTTAAAACTTTTGCCATAAATGAGCCATAGATATTAGGCTTAATGGTATATTGACAGACTACATCAGGTGATATTTTTTTAAAAAGTCGATAAAAGTGATAAGTTGTTTGTAAATCTTCAAGAGGGTTAATCCCTTGGGCATTCATTTTTATATCATGAAACTCAAATCCTGCATCGATGATTTTTTGACTATACTCATCATAAGGAGCGATGGCGATAACTTCATGACCTGCCTCTCTCATGGCAATCATTAAAGAGAGACGAAAGTTATATAAGTTCCATGATAAATTAGAGATTATTGCTATTTTTTTATTCATTTTTTGTTCCAGAAATCATATTTAATTTTTTATCAATAGTAAAAAGGATTATACAATTTTTAATAAATTATAAACTTAATTTTAAATAAAAATTATATATTAAAAAACATAGATAGTTAGGAGAAATAAGAGGAGTTTAAATTGTTCTGATAGAAACTATCAGAACAATGGCTTAAATGCCAAAGCTTGAAGCTTGAAGCATGGTAGAGATGTAGTCTATCAATGGATTAACCATGAAGATAGAGAATACTGTCACAAATACCGCAAAACCAAGAACAACCATTAATGGTTTAGAGACGTTGTAGTAGACAATCTCCTCTTTTACTGCATCTGTAGGCTCTTTTAGGAACATGTAGACAATGAGCTTTAAGTAGTAGTACGCTGCAATGGCAGAGTTAAGTCCCATGACCACAGCCAACCATAAATACCCAGCATCAACAGTGGCTGACATCAAGTAGATTTTACCCCAAAATATAGAGAATGGAGGTACACCTGCTAGAGACAACATGAACAAGGCCATAATCACCGCACCCATTGGCATGATTTTAATCATTCCAGAAAATTTTTCATAAGGGTGGTCAAAACGTTCATGGTGAACTCTGTCTTTATGACGACTTACCCACAACATGGTAAATGCTCCAAGGTTCGTAAACATAAAGAGTGTATAGTACAAGAATACACCTGTATTTGACTTATCTGTTGCTAAGGCAATGGCAACCATAACAAAACCAGCATGAGAGATGGAAGAGTAGGCTAACATACGCTTAACATCTTTTTGTACCAGTGCCATAAGGTTTGCAAGTGTCATTGTAATTACCGATAAGAAGATAATCATACTCTGTACCCACTCAATTTGCAGGTTAATGAACATTTCAAAAATTCTCATAGAGACCACAAAAGCTGCTACTTTAGGCACAACTGACATATACCCTGCCAATGGTGCTGAAGCCCCTTCATAAACATCAGGAGCCCAAGTATGGAAAGGGAATAAAGAGAGCTTAAAGGCAAATGCCGTTAACAATAATCCTGCTCCACCAAGAAGTAAAATCATAATCCCAGGTTCATTCAAACGGTCTGAAA
>Ga0256840_1003450_pt1 | contig 12736 bp, 11 predicted proteins | sample 355202metaG_FD_185969 | JGI IMG/M metagenome (GOLD analysis project Ga0256840, IMG submission 185969) | Hydrothermal vent microbial communities from Mid Atlantic Ridge, Atlantic Ocean - 355-202 | ecosystem: Environmental > Aquatic > Marine > Hydrothermal vents | place: Atlantic Ocean: Mid...
CCAGCTATGCTTGAGAACATCTGCCTCAATAGTGAATAAAATAGAGACGCTGTTATGCGTTAGTTTGATTTAGGATGGGTATAAGTTATGTTCGCACTATTACTGTCTACTTAGGAAATGAAAAATGAAAATTTATGAAAATGAACTACTCTACATAGAAGTTGAAGAGTCTGAAATCCCATGGCTAAAAATCTTTACATGTAAGCCTTATAAAGAGTTTAGTCAATGTGATGAAACAACAAGAAATGCTCTTATAAATGCAATGCTTCATATTGAAAAAGAGATGATAAAATACTATAACCCAAAAAAAGTAAATATCGCTATGTTTGGTAACTATCTACCTCATCTTCACATACATGTAATGGCAAGATTTGAAGAAGATTCATACTTCCCTGAGCCTATGTGGGGCAAAAAGCAGAGAAAAGCAAGACTAGATTTACCCTCTTTTGATGCCTTTATAGAAAAACTAATCAGTCCAAATAACTCCATTGACCCCTTTAATACCTAAACCAAAATCTTCAGACAATTCTACGATTGGTGCATCAAAGTTTGCACCACCTTCAACAGGTGAGCTTTGACAAAGCATAGGTGAATCCAAATCGTACATTGTTATAATCCCACTCCTTGCAGATGCCACATGCGCAGCAGCTCCAACACTAATAGCCCCTTCCAACATACAGCCTATCATACACGGTGTAGCATAAATCTCACATATATCTGCAATTTGTAAAGCTTTTGATATACCACCACACTTATCAAGTTTGATATTGATTATATCAACTGCACCAGCTTCAAGAATAGTTATTGCATCTTTTGGAGAAAAAACACTCTCATCAGCCATAAGAGGTATGGATGTTTTATCTTTTATATATCGCAAGCCCTCTATGTCATATCTTTGGACTGGTTGTTCTATGAGGTCTATCTTTATGTTTTTACTCTCTATTGTGTTTAAAAAACTTACTGAATCCTGCGGGTTCCAGCCTTGATTTGCATCTAGTTTTAGTGATATATCATCGCCAATTGCTTTATGTATCTTTAGAACTCTATCAATATCTTCTTTGTAATCTTGTCCCAATTTTATCTTTAAAGAGGTAAACCCATGTTCTATAGCTTCTAACGAATCTTTTATCATTATATCTGTAGGATTTAAGCTTATTGTATTGTTGGTTTTAAAAAACTTTTTACTTCCTCCTAGGTGTCTAAAAAGTGGTAATTTGTTGGCTTGTGAAAAGATATCATACAAAGCAATTTCTAAAGCTGATTTTGCTGAAAAATTAAATTCTATGGAGTTATGCAAAGTAGCCAATATATGATTGAAATCTAAAATATTTTGACCGATTATATATGGCTTTAGAAAGTTTATTACTTCTACTATTGACTCTTTTGTATCTCCAGTTATAGCTTTTGTGGGTGCTGTTTCACCATAGCCTACTAGTCCACTTTTTGTTGTGATTTTTACCAGTATACACTCAAGAGTATTTACTGTTCTAAGTGCTGTTTTAAATGGCTTTATTAAAGGAATTTGAGCCAGCCCAATTGATATATCTTTTATAAACATTACTATCTCTCTCTTTTTTGTTACAATTATACCTAAAGTACAAAATTTCACCCTTTTTCAACTAACTCAATGTTTCGGTTTGCTAAACTGTATCTTGAAAATTAAATTAAATCGGAGGTATTCTATGAGAAAATTACTCATAATGACGTTGTTGTTTGTAACAACATTGATGTATGCTGCACCAAAGTATGGTGGGGTATTGGTATTTGGTAGAAGTGGAGATTCTGTTTCTCTTGACCCATCACATGCAACAGATGGAGAGAGTTTTTATGGCTCAACACAAGTTTATGACACGCTAGTTCAATTTAAACTTGGAACTACTAAGATTGAACCTGCACTTGCAACTTCTTGGAAGATATCAGAAGATGGGCTAACTTATACATTTAAGCTAAGACAAGATGTATATTTTCACCAAACAAAATTCTTCAAACAAAAAGTTCAATTTACTGCAGATGATGTCCTTTTTTCACTAAATAGACAATTTAAAAAAGATCATCCTTTCAATAAAGTAGGTGGATCTTATAAGTACTGGGGTTTTATGGATATGAGTAATATCGTTAAGAGTATTGAAAAAGTAGATCTATTTACTGTTAAAATCACTCTAAACAAAAAAGAAGCTCCATTCCTTGCTAACATGGCTATGGACTTCGCATCCATACTTTGTAAAGACTATGCTTTTTCACTCTTAAAAGATGGGAAAGAGAATAAACTATCTAGATTTCCAGTAGGAACTGGCCCTTTTGTATTTAAAAAGTGGATCAAAGATGACAAAATCATATATACTGCAAACAAAGAGTATTGGGGTGGTAAACCATATATTAAGAAACTTATCTTAAAAGTTATCCCTAACTCTTCTGTTAGAGCAGCTGAGCTTAAAGTGGGTTCTATTCATGTTATGGACTTTCCAAATCCTGAAGAAATAGCAAAACTTGATGCTGATAAAAACATAAAACTTATCAAACAAGAAGGATTAAATGTTGGATATCTTGCACTAAACATGGCAAAAGTTCCTGCATTTAGAGATGTTAGAGTTAGAAGAGCAATAAACTATGCAATTAACAAAAAAGCTATAGTTGACGCTATTTATGCTGGTTTTGGTAAAGTAGCAGACTCTCCACTACCTCCTACAATGTGGGGATATAACAAAAACATAAAACACTATGAGTATAACCCAGAAAAAGCTAAAAAACTTTTAGCTGAAGCTGGTTATTCTGATTTGAAGTTTGACTTATGGGCTATGCCTGTTGTTCGCCCTTATATGCCAAATGCTAGAAAAATAGCTGAAGCTATGCAAGCAGACCTTGCAAAAGTTGGAGTTACAACTAAGATAGTTTCTTATGACTGGGCTACTTACTTGGATAAAGGTAGAAAACTAGAACCAAATGGTGGTTATTTACTAGGATGGACTGGTGACAATGGTGATCCTGACAACTTCCTAGATGTACTTCTTACTACACATGCTGCAACTATTCCTGTTTCAAACAGAGCTGCATGGAAAAACAAAGAGTTTTCTGATTTAGTAGCGCAAGCAAAAACTACAACTGATGTTGCTGAACGAACTAAACTTTATGAAAAAGCACAAGTTATCTTTGCTGACCAAGCTCCTTGGGTAACTATAGCAAACTCAATAGTTGTTGAAGCTGTAAGATCAAATGTGATGAATTTTAAGCTTAGCCCTATGGGTAAAAGAGTATTTGATAAAGTCTGGTTTGACAAATAGTAGTTAATCTTTACATGTAGAGGATAATCCTCTACATGTAATAGTATTTTAAAAGCACTTTTAAATGCTTTTAAAATACTATTACACTTTAGGAGTTTTTTTGTTTTCGTATATTATTAAGCGCTTGATATGGACTATTCCTACCCTATTTGGCGTAACATTGATGGTGTTCTCTATGGTTCACCTCTCCCCAGGTGACCCAGCAGTCGCAATTTTAGGTGATAAAGCAAATGCACAATCAGTAAAAGAGTTAAGGTTACAAATGGGGCTAGACAAACCACTGTATACTCAATACTTTATCTATATGTCCAACATAGCAAAAGGTGATTTTGGCAAATCGGCCACTAGTTTTGAGCCTGTACTTGATGAGTTTTTGGACAGATTTCCTGCTACCTTGGAACTAGCTTCAATCGCCATGATAATAGCTATTATCGTAGGAGTTGGAGCTGGAATTATATCTGCTATAAAAAGATATTCTATATTTGATTATGCGAGTATGTTTACCGCACTTGCTGGAGTTTCGATGCCTGTTTTTTGGCTTGGTTTGATTTTGATATATTTCTTTGCAGTAAAATTAGGTGTTTTGCCAGTGTCTGGACGGCTTGGGTATGAGTTTGATATAGAGCACATAACAGGTCTTTATTTGGTTGACTCACTATTGGTAAAAGATTATGCAGCTTTTTGGGATGCACTGAAACATCTTGTACTTCCAGCGATTGCACTTGGGACAATTCCCATGGCAATTATAGCTCGTATGACAAGAAGTAGTATGATAGAAGTTATGAAAGAGGAGTATATAAAAACAGCTCGAGCAAAAGGCTGTTCTAGATTTCAAGTTGTAGTTATCCATGCACTTAGAAATGCTCTTATGCCTGTTGTCACCATCATAGGACTTATGTTTGGAAGTCTTTTTGCAGGTTCCATATTGACTGAGACCACATTTTCTTGGCCTGGAATTGGAAAGTGGCTAGTTAATGCAGTGTATCAAAGAGATTTTCCAGTTATCCAATCGGCTACCCTCATAATAGCTACTGTCTTTATAACGATCAATCTGCTAGTAGATCTCTTATATGCTGTTATTAACCCTAAAATAAGGTTGAGTTAAATGAGAGATTTTATAAAACAATATCAAAAAAATAAAGCTGCTGTTGTTGGTTTTATAATTGTTCTGATTTTAGTTATAATGGCTATATTTGCTCCTTTTATCGCTTCTCATTTGCCAGCTGCTCAAAACCTTCCTGATAGACTGATTCCACCTATGTGGGAAGAAGGTGGAGTGAGTTCTCATATATTGGGTACAGATGACTTTGGTAGAGATCTGTTTTCTAGGATTATTTATGGTGCACGAATATCACTTATGGTAGGTGCAGTATCTGTTGGACTATCTTTGAGTTTTGGTTTAGTGATGGGACTTATGGCAGCATATTTTGGTGGAAAAGTTGACCTTTTTATCATGAGAATTGTTGATATTATGCTCGCTATTCCTGCAATTTTACTAGCCATAGTAGTAGTTTCTATCTTAGGTCCTAGTCTTGTAAATGCCATGATAGCCATAGGGGTAGTCGGAATTCCCACTTATGCTAGAGTTGTGAGAGCTTCGGTTTTGGCTGAACGAGAAAAAGAGTATGTAATAGCAAGTCGCATTAATGGCTCTTCCAATATGAGACTTATGTTTAAAGTCATATTGCCAAATGCAGCAACTCCTATAATAGTCCAGTCTACTATGGGGTTTGCTTCTGCTGTACTTGAAGCAGCAGGACTAAGCTTCTTGGGTCTTGGAGCACAACCGCCAATGCCAGAATGGGGTGCGATGCTTACTGACTCGTTGCAGTTTATCATGACAGCACCTTGGATGATATTTTATCCTGGTCTTGCAATTTTCTTTACTGTATTGGGATTTAATCTCATGGGTGATGGACTTATGGATGTTTTAGATCCGAAGCTAAAGGATAAATAATGGTAAATTCTATACGAAGTATAAGCTTTAGTTGCGAGGAATTTGTCAAAGAATTTACTTCTTTGACAAAGGAGACAGTAAAATGAATTTATTAGAAGTTAAAAATCTTAAAACATATTTTTATTCTGATGCTGGAGTGAACAAAGCTGTTGATGATATTAGTTTTGAAATCCCTAAAGGAAAAACAGTCTGTATCGTTGGAGAGAGCGGTAGTGGCAAGAGCATAACATCTCTATCTATCATGGGACTCATTGATGCTCCTGGCAAGATAGAAGGTGGTGAGATTGTATTTGAGGGGACTGACCTTTTAAAACTTAGTGAACGAGAAATGAGAAAGGTGCGAGGGCGAGATATATCTATGATATTTCAAGAACCTATGACATCATTAAATCCTTCATATACTGTTGGATATCAGATAGATGAGGCGTTAAAACTTCATCAAAAACAATTAAACAAAAAACAGCGTTTTGAAAAAGTCGTAGAATCCTTGGAACTTGTTGGAATTTTAGATGCTAAAGAGAAATATAGAGAGTATCCATTTAAACTAAGTGGTGGACAAAGACAAAGAGTCATGGTGGCAATTGCTATGGCTTGCGAACCAAAACTCCTCATAGCAGATGAGCCAACAACTGCACTTGATGTTACAATTCAAGCACAGGTACTTGAACTTATGAATCAATTGCAAAAGAAGAAAGGAACTTCTATACTGTTTATAACGCATGATTTAGGAGTTGTTTCAAAAGTTGCAGATGAAGTCATAGTAATGTATAAAGGGCACATAGTAGAAAAAGCAAGTGCTAGAGAGCTTTTTACTGATCCGAGACACCCTTATACTCAAGCACTTTTACACTCTATCCCAACTCCTGGAGTTACTAAAAGAAAAGAGAAACTAGCTACGGTTGATGATAGCGTAGATTATCTGTCATTTCCAAAGGAAATTAGATGAGCGAAATTGTATTTGAGATAAAAAATCTAAAAAAATACTACGAGATAAATATGGGGCTTTTTTCAAAGCCAAAAATCATCAAGGCACTAGATGGTGTATCCTTTGATGTTAAAAAAGGTGAAATTCTTAGTATAGTTGGAGAGAGTGGTTGTGGTAAATCAACTACAGCAAAACTGATGCTAAAGATAGAAGAACCAACAGATGGTGAAATCCTTTTTGAGGGTAAAGATATAACCAAAATTGAAGGTGAAGAGTTAAGAGAATATAGAAAAAAAGTACAAATCATTTTTCAAGACCCTTACTCGTCGCTAAATCCTAGGTGGAAAGTAGGACAAATCATAGGGGAGCCTTTAAAATTAAATACAGACATGAGTGATAAAGAGATAAAAGAGAGAGTTTTGTATCTTATGGAAAAAGTTGGTATGTTTCCTGACTGGTATGATAGATATCCTCATCAATTCTCAGGTGGACAGAGACAAAGAATAGGAATAGCAAGGGCATTGGCACTAAATCCTGAAGTTATAGTTTGTGATGAGCCCGTAAGTGCTCTTGATGTTTCTATTCAGGCACAAGTTTTAAATCTTTTACTTGATTTACAAGAAGAGTTTAACTTGACTTATGTGTTTATATCTCATGACTTGAGTGTGGTTGAACATATAAGTGATCGTATTGTTGTTATGTACTTTGGCAATATTGTTGAAAATGCAGATGTAGATACGATATTTGAAAATCCTCAACATGAATACACAAAAAAACTTATAGATGCCATACCGATTATAAACTATTGATTCTTTATATACATGGTTTTCGAACTACTTATGATTCTTTTATAGCAACTTTGTTAAAAAAGAATTTTGAAAATGAGCTTATCTCAAGTGATCATTCACATGAACCTCTAGTTGCCATAAAGCAGCTAGAGGAAATCATAAAACAGTATGACATCAGAGGCATTATAGCTAGTTCTCTTGGTGGATACTATGCTACCTATTTAGGCTCCAAGTATAATCTAAAAACCATACTTATAAACCCATCTGTAAATCCTCATAAAACGACTATAGAATTTATTGGGCAAATAAAAAAGCATGATGATACTACCTTTGAATGGACAGAAAATCACCTTAAAGAGTTATCTGAACTTTGGGTTGAAAAACTCAATCCAGATAACTTTTATATTTTTTTAAAAAGAGGAGATCAAATACTAGATTACAAAATAGCTAAAGATAGATACAAAAACTCTCAACAACTTATAGAAGACAATGGTGATCATCGCTTTAGTGATATACAAAACCATATAGATAAAATAAAACTATTTCTAACATCTAAAGAGAAGAAAAATCTATACTAACCTCATCTATCTGTTCTGGTTTTAAAGACTTTTTTGCATACTCCACATAGAGCCCAGACTCATAAAAAAACTTGACCAAATCCCTATCTAAATCATCATCTTTAGCCATAAAAAAGAGTATCTTCATCGCAGTTGAAAGGCTATTGGCTTTTTTATATGGTCTATCGCCTGCCGTCAGAGCTTCAAATATATCAGCAATAGCAAGTATGCGTGCTTCAAATGATATTTCATCACCTTTGAGCCCTTGTGGGTAACCCTTTCCATTTATCTTTTCGTGGTGGTCGCCTGCAACGGAAGGTATCTCTTCGTACTTTTCAGGAAAAGGTAACTTATTTAGTATATCTAAAGAAATTTGTGCATGCTCATTAATAATGCCTCTTTCAATTTTGGTAAGAGTTCCTTTTTGAATCATAAAAAGTTTAGCTTCTTCTTGCGTGATGAGATAAAAACTTTGTCCGCTACATGTATATGCTTTTTTAGATACACTTTCTATCTTCTTTACGTCATCATCACAAAGAAATTCTGAACCCTGATTGCTAGAAAGCAGCATGTCCATATTTTGTTCTATCTCTTCTGTTTTACTACTGTACTCTTCTTTAGATATATTGTTTTTCAAAAATTCAACTTCAAGCTCTTTTTTTATAGCCCAAGCCCTTGTTTTTACAACCTCTATTCTATCGTTTAATCCATCTAGTTTTGTTGCCTTATCTAAAATATAATCAGGAGTAGAAAGTTTTCCAATGTCATGCATTAGTGCTGCTAAGTTTATCATTTTTAGTTTTGTTGAACTAAACTTTTTGTCTTTAAAAACACTTTCATCTGCATCTATAGCTTTTGCTAACATCTTACTCAGACCTACCATCTTGTGTATATGATTTGCAGTATAAGAAGATTTACGCTTAATTGCATAAATAATACTTTTCAAAAAGCTTTCAAGTAAGTTTTCCAATTCTTCAATAAGATTTGCATTTGTAAGAGCAACTGCTGCTTGTGATGCTAAAGAGAGTGTTATATCCATATCATCCTTATCAAAAGGAATGATTACACCATCAGTTGTTTTGTTTATCAACTGTAATGCTCCAATTATCTTGTTTTCATGATTCTTTAGCGGTATAACAAGCATAGATTTTGAGCGATACCCTGTCGATTTGTCAAACTCTCTTGTTCCATCAAAATCAAAGTCTTTTGCATCATATACATCTTCAATATTGATAACTCTATCTTCAATTACACTTGTCGCAGCTACCATCTTTAGATTTGCATAGCCTTCTTCAAGATATAGTGGCAATGGATTCCACTCTATCTCACCATTGACTCCACCCATATGGATACCTAAAGATGTGGTTTGCACCACCGTAAAGTGCAACTCTTTAGTTTTTCGGTTCAGTATATACAAAGTTCCCGCATCTGCCCCTGTTAAATTTCTAGATTCAGATACAATCATATCCAACAAAGAGGTAATTTCACTATTGGCAGACAGTGCTGAGCCAATTTTATTGAGCATTTTTACTTTTTCTATTTGTGCTAACCCTGAATTATATTTAAGAATTTTTTTACTCGTAAAATCTATGCTCTCTCCGCCTAAAAGTATATTCTTTGGGTTTAATCCAATACTTACTATCTCTGCTTCAATCTGATCTTGATAGTTTGATTTTATATGGTTTATATAGATTTCAACATCATCTCTTTTAAGCTTTTTGAGCTCACTTTTTAAAAGTTTTGGGGTTAAATGCTTGCTTGCCTTTGCAATTTTCTCTAAATGCGAAGGAAATGAAACATCAACTATGAGAGCCTTTACATGTAAAGAACTATTTAATACTTCCCAAATCTTATCACTAGTGTATGTATCTGCTGAAAAAACTATACCACTGCCATCTTTTTCTATCAAATAACCACAGCACTCTACTGTATGGTTTGCTTCAAGTGGAGTAATTGTTAGACCATCTACATGTAGAGGCACATCGTACTCTAGCTCTACAAACTCCAAAACTTTTTTGCTACTAAGTTCAAGTTTAAGTTCACTAAAGTCTGGCCATATTTCCCAGTTAAATAGATGTTTTTTTAGGGATTTGATAGTATCTTTTAATCCATATACTTTTATAGGCTCTTCTCTCTCGCTCATAAAATTATCACATAAAAAAGCAATGTCAAGTATGTGATCAAGATGTGAATGTGAAACAAATATATTATCAATATCAATAGCTTTTTCTTTAAGTCCATAGATAATATTGCCAGCATCTATTACTGTATGTTTTGAGATTTGCAAACAAGTTGTATGGAATTTATCGCTTCTATTTCCGTGAGAACCTAAAATTTTAATCATGGCGTTACCTTGTAAATTTTTACTGCTTTTTCTTTGCCTTTGACTTTGACAACGTCCAAAAACTCTATATTGTACTCTTTTTTTAACTTAGCTTTTGTAAACTCTGTTATGAGAATTTGTGCCTTATAAGTTTTGCAAAGTCCTTCTGTGCGTGAAGCAAGATTTACGCTATCACCAATAATAGTATAGTCACTTCTTCCTTTGCTACCCATCTCACCAACAACTGCAAGTCCGGTATTGATTCCTATGCCTATATTGATGCTTGGAAATCCAAGTTTGTCTAATTTTTCATTTACTTTTTTTAGCTCTTTTATTTGTTCTATAGCACTTTGCAATGCTACATCTGCATGATTCTCTACCTTTAGTGGAGCATTCCAATACGCCATAATAGCATCGCCTATAAACTTATCTACTGTACCTTCAGCGTCTGTAATAATTTGCGTCATAGGTGTCATATAAAGATTTAAAAACTCTATTAGTTTTTTTGGATTATTTAGCTTTTCACTTATGGAAGTAAATCCTCTTATGTCGCTAAAAAAGATACTTATCTCTTCTTCTTTTGCCTCAAAAACATCTTTATCGCCCTGCTTGATGAGAGTTTCGGCTACTGCCTTAGAAACTTTTTTTGCAAATTTACCTTTTATGAGTTCTTTCTGTTTTGCTTCAAAAACATAATGTAAAGTTGTTAAAATAAGATATAACACAATTGATGATAAAAATGGATAAACAACACTTAAAACAATACCTTCGTAAACAAATACATAGTAAGACAGATATACAAAACCTGAAACTATTAAAGAGAAAAATAGAGCCCCTAGAGTTGCCCCAAAGTATAGAGATATAACAGACACAAATACAATCATTATCCATATAATTAGAATATTTACAGCCTCAATCCAGTCTGGAATCTTTATATAGCTTTTTTTAAGAATATTTTCAATCGCTGTTGCGTGAACTTCTACTCCTGCATAGACACTATCAAATGGTGTAGCTCTGAGATCTAAAAGTCCTCCGGCACTAGTTCCTATAAGAACGATTTTACCTTCTATATCCTCTTTTTTGAAATTTTTATTGTAGATATCTACTGCTGATAGATACTTAAAAAGTCTTGATTTTCCATAGTAGTTGAGGTTGAATCTTCCAAACCTATCAGTTGGGATAACTTGGTCATCAAGCTTTACAGAAGATATACCACTTTGCCCATACTCAACTACAATTTTGTTCGCTCCATACACAAGCCTCAACATCTCTAAACTCAAAGACGGGTAGATAATACTTTCATACTTCACTAGAAGAGGAACACTTCTGACTATGCCATCATCATCAGGAATTGTGTTAAAAAATCCGCTTGAGTATGAGTTCTGTTGTAAAACATCTATATTTGGTATAACTCCATTTGCTATGGGAATATACTCATTATCTGTATAGTTTTTTTCAACTACGATAGTAGCTATATTTGGAGCTTTTGCATCTTGTGTTTTTGCTTGAAAGTTAAACATATAGCCTGAAATTGTTGGAGTATTTGCTAGAGTATTTGCTAGTATATCATCAAAATCAGGAGCATCAACGTTTTTTATACCAAGCTTTTTTAAAACTCTTTCTGGAGAGCTATTATCAGATTCTGCAAAGACAATATCTAGCCCTATTATACCCACTTGTGCATCTGTTAGATTTTGAAGTATTTGAGCCACCTTATCACGACTCCAAGGCCATTGTTCTAGCTCTTTTAGACTCTTTTCATCGATGTCTACAATGACTACATTATCGCTTGGTTTTATTTCTCCTCTTGAAAGAAAAAATGCATCTGTTATCTTGCTGTTTATGTTTTCAAAAAAAGGAGCCTGACTTATATATATGTAAGAAGTCAAAATACCTAGTAACAGTGCTATGATAAGTTCTGTGGTTAAGAGTTTTAGTTTACCCATATAATCTATTGCTTAGTAATAGAAACACCAGATCTTATTTTGTAACTCTGTGCAAATGTAGCGAAATTAGTGTCTTCTATATTATTACAACCGCTCACAGAAGCATTAGCCTTCACAAAACAAATATTATCAGCTGTAGAAAATGCCACTTGCACATCTAAGCCAGAATGACTCATTTGCCCTTCGGAAAATTCTGGTCCATGTTTTTCAAATACTATTGTTTCGTGTATCCCTGCACTAGTTAAAGGTATCTCTTTTCTGCCAATCGGAATCCAGTAGTGTCCACCAGAATGAATATAATTTCCAATAACTATAATTTTTGTAATATTGTATGATTGACCATTATATACTATTTTATTATTTCCCAATCCATCTATATCTAAAGGTATAGTCATTTTATATATCTCAGCATTTAAATTTACTATTAATAACCCTAACAACACAAATACAATCTTTTTCATTTTAATTTCCTTAATTTTTTTATTTTTAATAATGGAACATTATAAAGTAGTTCTTTATTTATTTTAAACTCCAATGTTGGTATTGTCACCTCATAAACTGGTTCTTTCTTTACTTTAAACTCCAATGTTGGCACTGTTGCCTCATAAACTGGTTCTTTCTTTACTTTAAACTCTAATGTTGGCACTGTTGCCTCATAAACTGGTTCTTTCTTTACTTTAAACTCTAATGTTGGTATTGTCACCTCATAAACTGGTTCATTACCCTGTCTGCTCAATACAAGTCCTTTCGTTACTGCTTCTTTTATATCTGGATTATATTGAACCATAGGAGAATTAGTCTTTTTAAATCTTATAACTATTGGATCTGTTGTTATGACCTTTGGTGTAAACTTCTTGAACTTTAGAACTATTGGCTCGGTATTAACTACTCTTACTCCATTTTTTTTGAACCTCAAAACTATAGGTTTTGTAGTTATATCTTTTACTTTAGCAACATTTTTC
>Ga0256840_1003451_pt1 | contig 12726 bp, 9 predicted proteins | sample 355202metaG_FD_185969 | JGI IMG/M metagenome (GOLD analysis project Ga0256840, IMG submission 185969) | Hydrothermal vent microbial communities from Mid Atlantic Ridge, Atlantic Ocean - 355-202 | ecosystem: Environmental > Aquatic > Marine > Hydrothermal vents | place: Atlantic Ocean: Mid...
ACCTGAACTCCACTTTTCCAGGCCTTTAAAGTAAGTTCGGCCAAGGTAATTACCTCTTCCCATTGAGCCATATCTCCAGCATCAGCAATGGCTCCAGGCCGCATTCCATCACCTAAACTTATAGTCAGGTTATATTTTAGGGCGACTTTTACAATTTGATCGTAACCAGTAAGCAAAGGATTTTCCCGTTGATTTTTCTTGATCCAGCTTGCAATAATTGCTCCCCCCCGACTTACTATGCCCAACGTTCTTCTCCCCTCTTCTTCTAAACGCACAGCGCGTTGAGTAACTCCACAGTGCAAGGTCATAAAACTAACCCCTTGCTCAGCTTGTTTTTCTATTTCTTCAAGCAGCTCGGCCAAACTGAAATTACTTGGTTCTTGACCTTGATTTATATACTTTTGAGCTACGGCATAAATTGGGACAGTACCTACGGGCAACTTAGAACTTTTAATGATTTCCTGTCTGACGTTATCTAAATCACCTGCTACAGAAAGGTCCATTATTGTATGCGCTCCATAGCGCTGGGCAAATTTAACCTTTTTCAACTCTAAATCCAAGTCATTAATAAAAGGAGACGTCCCCAGATTGACGTTTACTTTGATCCGGGCCGGCTGACCTATTAAAATCGGTTCTATCTTATGATTTGGATTAGCCAACAAAACCATCTGGCCTGTTTTGATCCCGGTCAAAATTTCACTTTCAGCTAATTCCTCTGCCCTAGCTAAACTGGTAAGTTGTTGGTGGATAATTTTTTTTAAAAATTGATTTTTTTCTAAGTGCATCTTTTCAGTCCTTTATGTTTCAAGAGTTTCTTTATACATAGCCAAAAAGTGTTTGGATAAACTTTCTCTATCCAGACCATATTTTTTTCTAAGTTCAACTTGAGAACCGTGTTCTACAAACAAATCAGGCAAGGCGATCCGTTTTACCTTGAGTTTTGCCAGTAAACCAAGATCATTCAAATAACTCAAGATCAAACTCCCTGCTCCTCCAGTCAGGACGTGTTCTTCAACTACAATAATCAATTTATACTTACGTTGTTTAATGATCTGAACAAGATCATCTGGAATTGGCTTAACGTAGCGCAAGTTGTACAATCCCCAATTAAGTCCACTTGCTTCTAAAGCTTCCCCGGCAGGATAAACTCTACTCCCTACCCCAATAACCAAACCATCTTGTCCTATTTTTAAAAGCTCTCCCTGACCAGGAGGGATGGGCTTCAATTCTGAACTTAAACTTAGGCCAACTCCTTTACCTCTGGGATAACGAATGGCAAAAGGTTTTGCTTGCTGCAAGGCTGTCAACAAAAGATGCTGCAATTCCTGTTCGTCCTTGGGCGCGCTGACAATTATATTAGGAATGTGGCTAAGATAAGCAAAATCAAAAACCCCGTGGTGAGTTGGGCCATCTTCCCCAACCAAACCAGCCCTATCCAGACAAAATACTACGCCCAAATCTTGCAAACAAACGTCGTGCACGATTTGATCGTAAGCCCGCTGCAAAAAAGTCGAATAAATAGCTACCACTGGTTTTAGTCCTTCTTTGGCCAGGCCAGCCGCAAAAGTAACTGCGTGCTGTTCGCAAATACCCACGTCAAAAAAACGATCTGGAAATTTTTTGGCAAAACAGTCCAATCCAGTTCCTTCAGGCATAGCTGCAGTAATAGCCACGATTTTTGGATCCTGTTCAGCTAGCTTGCACAAGGTTTGACCAAAGGCCTCAGTATAGGTCAAAACGTCCCCAGCCTTAATTTTACTGGCCTTACCTGTTTCTGGTTCAAAACTGCCTACTCCGTGAAAATAGGTAGGATCTTTTTCTGCTGGCAGATAGCCTTTGCCTTTTTTGGTCAAAACGTGAATGAGCACGGGAAAATCAAAGGTTTTTACCGTGTTAAAAACCTCAGTTAAGCCCTCAATGTCGTGCCCATCCAAGGGCCCAATGTAATTAAACTTAAAGGCTTCAAACAAAATACCTGGAGTAAATATGTTTTTTAAGGCCCCTTCACTTTTGCGGGCATAACTGACCAGTTCATCTCCAATTTTGGGAATTTGTTTTAAAAAAGTTTCAATTTCTTTTTTTAAGGTAATCATCCAACGGGAGGAAAGATGTCTGCTCAGAAAAGAAGAAAGTGCGCCTACGTTTTTGGAGATGGACATCTCATTGTCGTTTAAAATAACAATAAGATCCTTGCCCAGGTCTCCAGCTTGATTGAGTCCTTCGTAAGCAAGACCTGCGGTCATCGAACCGTCACCTATAATGGCAATAACTTTGTGTTTTTGTTTGTTTAAATCCCTAGCCACGGCCATACCCAAAGCAGCAGAAATAGAGGTGCTGGAATGACCTACTCCAAAGTGATCAAAAGGGCTTTCCGTGATCTTGGGAAACCCACTTATTCCGCCTAATTTGCGCAAGGTAAAAAATTTATCTTTACGTCCCGTTAAAATTTTATAGGCATAGGCCTGGTGACCAACGTCCCAAACGATTCTATCCTGACTGGGATCAAAGACCTTGAGCAAGGCCAAAGTTAATTCTACTACGCCCAGAGAAGGGGCCAGATGACCACCGTTTTTAGAAACCACCTGAATGATCAAGTCCCTGATCTCAGCAGCCAGTTTGGACAAACTGGCTGAATCTAGTTTCTGAACGTCCTTGGGTTCGCAAATTAGATCCAGTTGCTTATTTTCATTAAAATCCATTTTTTTCTCCACGTAGTTCAAACCTGCTAAAAATCCTTATCCCAACAATACACAACCAAACCTTGCAAGATTTACTTGCTTTTTTGAAACATAACGAGTAGTAAACAACGTTTACTTTTATCTGCTATTTTTTACAAGTAATAATTTTTAAGGGCAAAAAATGACTAAACGTAATCCCCACATATCTCTAGCTTCAGAGCGCTTGATCAAACGAGTTTTAAAGCTAAACCTAGAACAATTCAAGTCCTGGCCCAAAAGCGTGCAAGAACTTGCCTTAAACCTGGCTGCAGAATTTTTTATTATCCGCTACAATCCCTTTATTGATCCTCTTCTGGTCAAACAAAGTGTCTTTTCCCGCCTGAAATCAGAACAAAACGCCCTCTCTCCTGAATACTTTGAGATCATCCAAACTTGTTTGGAAAATTACTGGCAGGAATTTGAGCAGGACCAAACCTTTAAAGCCAAGGTCATTGAAAAACTGCAAAAACACCTCAAAAAAGAACAAATTTGTCTTGAGCCTAACGTTATTGCGGAATGCTCTACTGACGCCACAGATCTAAGGATGGAACTGCCTTTGATGGTGCTTTTTCCCAGAACTACCGAGCAGATCAAACACATTATTCACCTGGCCAACGAACTCCACTTTGCCCTTATCCCCAGAGGAGGAGGTTCAGGTCTAACCGGTGGGGCTGTGCCTGCGGGCCGGCGCTCGGTGGTTTTAAATTTAAGTCAAATGAATAAAATTCTCCACATTGATCCCCAAGACAAAGTTCTCTGTGCCCAAGCCGGGACCATTACCCTAGACGCGATTAAAGCGGCCAAAAAGTATGACCTGCTTCTTACGGTAGATCCCGCCTCAAAGGCGGCCTCTTCCCTGGGAGGGAATGTTGCTGAAAACGCTGGTGGTCCGTTTGCCTTTGAGTACGGCACGACCATTGACAACGTCTTAAGTTACAAAATGGTCTTGCCTACGGGCGAGCTCATTGAGGTTAAACGCAAAGACCATCCCAGACACAAAATTTTACCTGAAGAAACTGCTACCTTTGAAATCTACAACGAACAAGGTCGGTTAAAAGAAGTGATTCGCTTGACCGGAAATGAGATCAGAACCCCAGGTCTGGGCAAAGACGTAACCAACAAGTATCTGGGCGGACTTCCTGGCATTCAAAAAGAAGGCGTAGATGGAGTTATTACTGAAATTTGCTTTATTCTTCACCCCAAACCCAAACTTTCTCGCACCTTGTGTATAGAATTTTACGGCCAATCCATGAAAAATGCTGCTCTAGCCATAAACGACATCGTAAGTTTTAGAGATCAAATTCGTCAACAAGGCGATCTGGTCAAAATATCGGCTCTAGAAGAATTTGGGAGCAAGTACATTCAGGCCATAGAGTATCAAAAAAAGTCTAAACGATACGAAGGAGAACCCATTTCGGTTTTACTGATTCAGCTCGATTCAGACGATTCCAAGGCCCTAGAACAGGCAGTAGCCCACATGGTTGAACTGTCTTCGGTCTATGAAGGCGTAGATATTTTTGTGGCCCAAGACGAAAAACAAGCTGAACTATTTTGGGAAGACAGGCACAAACTAGCAGCCATTACCAAACGCACCAGTGGTTTTAAGATCAACGAAGACGTAGTTATTCCCATTGAGGCCATTCCAGCCTTTTCTGACTTTTTGGAAAATTTAAATCTCTATTTTCTGGCCAAAAGTTATCGCAAGGCCCTGCACCAGGTCCAGGCTCTGGCAGATATAGACGTAGAAGACGAATTTATTCAAATGGAGCTAGACGTCTGCGCCAAAATTCTCAAAGGTAAAATAAGCAAAGAAGAACTTTCAGAGCAAACCCTTGAGCTCCAAATAAACTTCTTTTTCCAACACTTAAAGTCTTCTTACCCCAAACTGCAATCCCAATTGGATGCAATTTTAAAAAGACTCTTTTTAACGCGCATTGAAATTGCCAATCACATGCACGCAGGAGACGGCAATTGCCACGTCAACATTCCAGTCAATTCCAACGATCTGGAGATGCTAGCCGAAGCCCATTTAGCTGCAGAAAAGGTATTTGCCAAGGTTTTGGAGTTAGGAGGACAAATTTCAGGCGAGCACGGCATTGGCGTAACCAAGATCGGTTTTTTAAGTTCAGAAAAAATTAAAGCCTTGCGCGAATACAAAAGCATTGTAGATCCCAATGACATTTTCAACCCCAAAAAACTGGTGCAAAAAGAACTACCTGTTGAGCCCTATACCTTTTCTTTTAATCAACTCATTCAAGACATCACGGCCAGTGCTTTGTCCAACCAAGAAAAAGAACAACTGGTCAACCTGCTCAAAAACGTTCAAACCTGCTCCAGGTGTGGCAAGTGTAAGCACGTCTGCCCTATGTTTTTGCCTGAAAAAGGCCTTATGTACCATCCCCGCAACAAAAACATTACCCTTGGCGCAATTATTGAGGCCATTTATTATACTCAGACCTTACAAGGAGAACCAGATCAACGGCTCTTAAAAAAACTGCGGAAGATCATTGAGCACTGTACGGCCTGTGGCAAGTGCACAGCAGTCTGTCCCGTCAAAATTAAAAATGCTGAAGTTGCCTTAAACTTACGTAGTTTTTTGGAAGAAAAAGGCGAACATTCCAGCTTGATCAAAACCAAGGCCTTAAACTTAATCTCCCAAAAACCAGAAAAATACATTCCTAAAACGGGCAAGTTTATTAGTCTTAGCCAAAAGGTGCAAAATTCTCTTATTCCTTTCATTCCCACTTTGTGGCGCAAAAAAATTGTAAGTCCCCTTTTTAGGGACAAATCTCCCCAAACAGAGTTTCTAAATCTCTATGAAGTGCTTCACCTAGGCCAACGTTTTATTTTTGAGCCCAAAGAGTGGAACGGACAAACAGGTCTATACTTTCCCGGATGCGGAGCAGCTATATTTTACAAGTCCATTAGCCTAGCTAGCCTGTACTTGCTCCTCAAAGCAGGATTGCGCGTAATTATTCCGCCCAAGCATCTATGTTGCGGTTATCCAATGCTTGCTGCTGGCGCCAAAAACAGTTTTAAGCAAATCCAAAAAAATAACCTTAAATTTTTAAACCAGCTTACCTCTTCATACGAATTACACTACTTTATAACCACCTGTGGGACCTGCCGAGAGGCCACTCAAGAATACACTCTTAATTCAAAGCCCCAACACGTGGACCTTATTCAGTATCTAGCAGACAAACTGCACCTGCCCAATCAAAATCAAGAAGAAATCCTTTATCACTCGGCCTGTCATCCTGAATTTTATGGAGTTAAACCGACGCTTTCTGGTCAAATTTATGCCCAGGCCTTGGAACGAATTGTAGGCACTAAAGTAAGTATTTCTGAAGGTTGCTGTGGCGAAAGCGGTTTGGGCAGTCTAACCGCACCAAGTATTTACAATAAAATTAGAAGCAAAAAACAAGAAAACCTCAAGCCAATTTTAAAACAATACGCTCCCAAGCAACCAATACTGGTTGGTTGTCCTTCCTGTAAGATCGGGATAAAACGCTGTCTAATGGAGCTAAAAAACAAACACCTCGTGTTACACACAGCTGAATTTTTGGCCAAAAACCTTGACCCAAAATGGAAAACCAAATTGCTCACGGCCTTAAAAAAGGCAAAAAGCCAACAACACGTAGTAAAAATTGAAATTTAATCCTTTATGACTACTAAGGTAAAAGAACAACAATTCATCTCTTTGGTCGAACGCCTGGCCTCTTTACTCCAGGAGCGCAACTATACCTTGAGCATAGCTGAATCGTGCACAGGCGGTTTACTTGGACACACCTTAACCAATCTTGCGGGAAGTTCTAGTTGGTTTAAAGGCGGAGTCATTGCCTATGCCAACGAAATCAAGGAAAGAGTATTAAACGTAGATCAAAACATCTTAAAACAAAACGGAGCAGTCAGTGCTAAATGCGTTCACGCTATGGTCAAGGGCGTAACCAAACTCTTTAACACGGAAACAGGGATTGCCTTTTCGGGCATTGCCGGGCCTGGAGGAGGCAGTCCATTAAAACCCGTAGGTACGGTCTATGCTGGATTTTACCTAAAAGATAGGATCTGGACCCAAAAATTCTTTTTTTCAGGAAGCAGAGAAGAGATCAAATCCCAAACCGTTTACGTTGGCTTAAACGAACTCATTTTACTTTTGCAAAAGTCAACTTCCAGCAATCAAGTTTAAAAATGCGCATTTTTCTAGGACTCCCCATTAGTGCTGAGTTGGAACGAATCATTTTAGCCCAAATTAGCCCGTGGAAGTCTCGTTTTCAGTCCAAGTTAAGCTGGACCAAATCAGGCAACTTTCACCTCACCTTAAAATTTTTAGGAGAAGTCCCTGCGCCCAGAGTAGCGTCCATAAAAACAAAGCTAAGCCAACTAAAATTTGAACCATTTGCCCTACAGGTAAACAAGGCTAATTTTTTTTATAGTCAAGGTAAAATTAGAGTTATTTACTTGGAACTTCAGGATCAAACCAATCACCTCCTTGATCTATATCAAAACGTTGAAGAAATGTGTTCTGCTCTTGGCTTTGCTCCAGAAAAACGTAAGTACAAACCGCACCTCACTTTAGCCAGAGTCAAGTTTTTTCAATCCAATGACCCTTGGGCCCAATTCAAACAGACCTTAAGTGAAATTAACTGGCCTCGTTGTCTTATCTCTCAACTTATCTTGTGGGAATCTCAATTAACGCCTAAAGGTCCCATTTATACTCCACTTTTGATAAAAAAATGAGCAAAATTTTAGGTATTGACTACGGATTAAAAAAAATTGGTCTAGCCATTGGCAATGAAGATTTTAAAATGGCCTTTCCATACAAAACCATTATCAAAAAAAACAACCAAACCTTGTTAACCGAACTAAAATCCATTTTGGAACGGGAAAATATTTCCAAAATCGTTTTAGGTTTGCCTTTATATCTCAATGGAGAAACCTCTTTAACTACCGTCCAAGTAAAAAACTTTGCCCAAAAATTAAAAACCCACTTTAATCTACCCGTGATCCTTGTGGACGAACGCTTGACTTCTTTGGAAGCAGAGCGCAGAATAATGGAATTGAATCTGAAAAATAAACAAAAGAAAAAAATGATAATTGATCAGTTATCAGCAGTCTTGATCTTGGAAAATTACTTTAATCAGACATAACTGCAAAGAGTCAAAGATCGTTTTTTTGATAAAATTTTTTGATAAAATCGTTTGTTTGTAATAAGTTGAAATCATTTGGCTTTTTATACGTTAAATTTTGTTAATTTTTCCCAAAAACACTTATCTTAATTAGACTTAAGGGCAAAAAATAAAATTTTTAGGGTAAAAATCAAAGTTTTTGCAAAAGCGCTTTTATCAACAATGAAAAAACTTGTGGCCTTTATTTTTGTTATTTTGTTTTTACTTTCAGCTAGTGCGTATTATTTTTATTGGAATTGGACCAGTCCAAGGTGTAAGTCCGTTCATCAATTACGTTCAGTTAAAATTCCGCCCAAAACCAGCATCAGTCAAATTATAGCCATTTTGCATACCAAAAAAATCATTTCAAATCCACTTTTGTTTAAAATTGGTTTAAAGCTATTTGCGCCCAAAGCCAATTTAAAGGCAGGCATGTACCAATTAAGCCCATGCTGGTCCCCGCAAAAAATCTTTGAAGTTCTGGCCCAAGGCAAAGAAAAGTTATTCCCCATTACCATTCCAGAAGGGCTTGCCTGGTGGCAGGTCGCAAGCATTTTGGCCAAACACCAGATCGTATCTCAACAAGAATTTTATCAAGCCTTTACTGATCCAGTCCTTCTCAAACAATTCCAAATCCCAGCCTCCAATGCAGAAGGCTACTTGTTTCCTTCTACTTACTTTTTGTCCCAAACCAAACACTATACGGGCAAGGAAATCATCCGCTTGTTTTTAAACACCTTCAAAAGAGAAACCCAGACCTTTTTGCATGGACGTAATCCAGAACAGATCCAAAAAATTATCGTTCTAGCCTCGCTGGTAGAAAAAGAAACCAATAGACCAGCAGAAAAACCAATTATTGCCGGCGTATTTCTCAATCGGCTGGCCAAAAACATGCTCTTGCAATGCGATCCAACCATTATTTATGGAATAGGTCCTGAATTTAACGGCGACATTACCAGAAAAGACTTGCATAATCCAAATAATCCTTATAACACCTACGTCCACCCGGGCCTTCCCCCTGGCCCTATTTGTTCGCCAGGGCTGGATTCTATCCAAGCAGTTTTGCACCCAATTAAACACTCTTACCTTTACTTCGTGGCCAAGGGAGACGGAACGCACGTATTTAGTAAAACCTTTACAGAACATCTAAAGGCCGTGCGCAAATTCCAGTTGAAAAAGTAGCGGTTAAAGGTTGTTTTAATAAAATCAAATGAAGGAGGAGAAGATGTTACGAAAACTTTTAACTTTAGGATTGGGGCTTATTTTTTGTCTTGGCTTAAGTATTTCTGCTTATGCCAAGACCCTAAGAGTCGCTATGGCTTCTGATCCAGTCTCTATGGATCCACACGTTCAACTATCAGGCGGTATGCTTCAGTACTCACACCTGGTCTTTGATCCTTTGATTAGATGGACTAAAGACATGAAATTTGAACCTCGTCTGGCCGTAAAATGGGAACGGATAAGCCCTACGACTGTTCGTTTTTATTTACGTAAAGGCGTTAAGTTTCATTCAGGCAACCCTTTTACAGCCAAAGATGTTGCCTGGACCATGGCTAGGTTAAAAAAGAGTCCTGATTTTAAAGGATTGTTTGAACCATTTGCCGAGCCTAAAATCATTGATGACTATACCATAGATATTATTACTAAAAAACCTTACCCATTGCTTCTGAATATGGCCACGTATATTTTTCCTATGGATAGTAAATTTTACAGCGGTAAAGATAAAAATGGTCAACCTAAAGATGCCATTGTTAAAACCGGTCCATCTTTTGCTAATTCCCACGAATCAGGCACAGGCAAATATTACGTTGCTTATCGTGAACAAGGAGTAAAATGGATTTTTAAAGCATTTAAAAATTATTGGGATAAAAACAGTGGCAATGTAGATGAAATTATTTTAACCCCTATAAAAAATGATGCGACCAGAGTAGCCGCCTTATTGTCTGGTGATGTTGATTTTATTATGCCTGTACCTCCTCAAGACTATGCGCGCATAGAAAGAAATCCCAAGGTTCAACTTATTACTATGCCTGGAGCAAGGATTATAACTTTTCAACTAAACCAAAAAAGACGTCCTGAGTTTGCTAATCGTAAGGTTAGACAAGCGATTGTTTATGCCATCAACAATGTAGGGATCGTCAAAAAAATAATGAAAGGCAAAGCCACTGCAGCTGGCCAACAGTCTCCGGAAGGTTTTTTAGGACACGTCCCAGAACTAACTCCAAGATACAATTTGCAAAAAGCTAGACAACTTATGAAAGAAGCAGGTTATCCCAATGGTTTTGAATGCTCTATGATTGCCCCTAATAATCGCTATGTAAACGACGAAAAAATTGCCCAAGCTGTAGCTGCAATGCTTGCTAAAATTAAAATTAAAGTAGATCTCAAAACCATGCCCAAAGCTCAATACTGGGATCAATTTGACGCACGGGCTGCAGACATTCAAATGATTGGCTGGCATCCTGACACAGAAGACTCTGCCAATTACACGGAATTTTTGCTCATGTGTCCTGATCCCAAAACTGGATATGGACAGTATAACAGTGGAAATTACTGCAATCCTACCGTTGACAAGCTCATCTTGCAGGCCCAAACCGAAACCAATGTAAAAAAGAGAAAGGCTATTTTACAAAAAGTAGAACGCATCTTATACAATGACGCAGCCTTTGTGCCTCTCCACTGGCAACACTTATCCTGGGCTGCCTCCAAAAAACTAAAAAATGTATCTGATATCGTCAACAAACAAAACTTTCCTTATTTTGGCGATTTAATTATGGATTAGCGATATTAATATTAGCGCCAAGGGGACATTCCCTTGGCGCATTTCAAACAACGATAATTTATGGGCTTATAATGTTTGCTTTTATTATCAGAAGGTTTTTCCAGGCTATTTTTGTCATGTTTTTAATTAGTCTGATCGGTTTCTCCATCCAGCATCAAATTGGAGACCCGATTCGAGATTTGGTAGGCATCTCTGTATCCAAGGCAGAACGAGAAGCTCTTAGAGACAAGTTAGGATTAAACGACCCATTCTTGGTCCAATATCTAAGATTTATCAAAAAAGCACTGCACGGTGATCTTGGACGTTCTTTTTTTTACAAAAAACCTGCCGTAGAGGTAATCTTGTCCAAAGCGCCTGCCACTTTGGAACTAGTTTTTGTTACTTCTATTTTAGTAATTATTTTTTCTATTCCTTTAGGCATATATTGTGCAATTTTTCCTAAAAAAATTATTTCCCGTTTGATTATGGGAATAAGCATAATTGGTGTTTCTATTCCTGTTTTTCTTACGGCAATTATGTTAATTTATATTTTTTCAATTAAATTAGGCATAATGCCATCTTTTGGCCGAGGGCAAACCGTACATATCTTTGGTTACTGGGATTCAGGTCTATTCACCCTTGACGGACTCAAACACCTAGTTATGCCTTCAATTGCCTTAACCTCGATCATGCTTCCTCTTTTTGTGCGACTTATCCGTGCAGAAATGATGGAGGTATTAGAATCTGAATACATTCGCTTTGCTTGGGCCAAGGGACTGCATCCATGGAGAATTTGGTTAGTTCATGCCTTTAAAAACACCCTTCTTCCCGTAATCACAGTTGGTGGAGTTCAGTTGGGTTCTTTGATCGCATTTACAATCCTTACTGAGACTGTTTTTCAATGGCAGGGATTAGGTTTTCTTTTTGTAGAAGCAGTTGAAAGAGCAGATACAACTCTCTTAGTTGCCTATTTAATTTTTGTCGGTTTTGTCTTTGTGTGTATAAATACTATTGTGGACATTATCTATGGACTTGTTAATCCAATGGTTAGAGTTATAGGGAAAAAATAAAATGCAACATTTATGGTCCAGATTAAAACAATCCTATATTTTTCATAGTTTTATCCACGACAAAGTAGCAATTATTAGCTCTATCATTCTCATTATATTGCTTTTAGCAGGTTTGCTTGCCCCATACATAGCACCTTATAATCCTTATAATACCGCCAACATAGACATTATGGATGCAGAAACACCTCCAATGTGGATGGAAGGAGGAAGTGCAAAGTTCATTTTAGGCACAGACGATCAAGGTCGAGATATGCTCTCTACCATGCTTTATGGTATGCGCGTTTCTCTCTTAATTGGATTAGGTGCAGTAATGGTTCAAGCTTTACTGGGTATAACCATTGGCCTCATTGCTGGATATTTTGGAGGAAAACTAGATAATCTTTTGATGAGACTTGCAGACGTTCAGCTTTCTTTTTCAACCTTGATGGTAGCCATTTTTATGTCTGCTATTTTTCAAACTTTTTTCGGCATAAAACAATACGAAGAAATGGCCATTCCTTTTTTAATTATCGTGATAGGTTTAGCTGAATGGCCTCAATACGCTAGAACGGTCAGGGCCTCAGTCTTGGCTGAAAAGAAAAAAGAATACGTAGAAGCAGCAAAAGTAATAGGATTTAATGCTGGGAAAATTATGTGGAAACATATTTTGCCCAATACTCTTTCGCCAGTGCTTGTTATTTCTACAATTCAGGTAGCCAACGCAATTATGAGCGAAGCTGCTCTATCTTTCTTAGGCTTAGGTATGCCTGTAACTAAGCCCTCTCTTGGTTCCTTAATCAATGCTGGTTTTGAATACATTTTTAGCGGTTCGTGGTGGATTACTATATTCCCTGGAATATTATTGGTAGTTTTAATTTTGGTCATTAACCTCCTTGGAGATTGGTTAAGGGACGTCTTAAATCCCAAATTATATAAAGGTTAGACCTATGTCTTATCTGTTGAAAGTTAAAAACTTAGAAGTAAAATTTGCCCTTAGGACAGGAACGCTTACTGCTTTACATAAAATCAATTTC
>Ga0256840_1003452_pt1 | contig 12725 bp, 9 predicted proteins | sample 355202metaG_FD_185969 | JGI IMG/M metagenome (GOLD analysis project Ga0256840, IMG submission 185969) | Hydrothermal vent microbial communities from Mid Atlantic Ridge, Atlantic Ocean - 355-202 | ecosystem: Environmental > Aquatic > Marine > Hydrothermal vents | place: Atlantic Ocean: Mid...
ATTTAGTTTATTACTCATTGATGAGTAAAAATCTATTCATAGCCTACGTTATGGATCTATTTTTTGAAGAAAAGGAGTGATAAAATAAACGATTTATTAGGATTATTTTAATGTGTATTTGGTATTACAGAAAAGCTATACACTAAACCCCTAAAAAATGGCAAAAAAAACCAATTCGGAACACAAAAAAATACTTGCATTAGATGGAGGAGGAATTAAAGGAGCATTAACATTAGGTTTGTTAAAGAGATTTGAAGAGAATTTAATAGAAATCCATGGAAAGGATTATCGTTTACGAGATTATTTTGATTTGATGGGAGGTACATCAACAGGTTCTATTATAGCATCTGGTTTAGCAATAGGCTTAACAGTAGATGAATTAAAAGAAAAATATTTTCAATTAGGAGAAAAAGTATTTGGTAAAAAAAATATACTAAGATTTATATTTAGAGGAGGATGGTTTGCAGCTAAAAAATTAAAAGAAGAATTACATAATGTTTTTGGAAATAGAAAACTAGATGACCCATCAATTAAAGATGGAGCTTTAGCTATTTTCGCTAAGCGTATTGATACACAAAGTCTTTGGATAATATATAATAATAAAGAGCACAAATATTGGAAATACCAAAAAGATTATATACTAAAAGAATCCATAAGAGCAAGTAGTGCGGCACCAACCTATTTTAGAGCAGAAGAAATAGATATAAAAGGTGATGGAAGTCAAATAGGAGATTTTATTGATGGAGGATTAAGTGTAGCAAATAACCCAGCATTAAATTTATTCTTGTTGACAACAATATCTAATTATGGTTATAATTGGCCAAAAGGAAAAGAGAACTTAAGTATCTATTCATTTGGTACAGGTAAATCAATACATGCAAATTTACCAAAAGGCTTAATTAAACCAATAGGATGGGCGAAAAAAGCAACAAGTGTATTAATGGATGATGTAAGTGGGTTTAATGACGTGTTATTAAAGATATTATCACACTCAAATCACCCTAAAAGAAAAGTAGATAGTGTGTTATTGGAAATGAATGGTGTTAAAATAACTGAAGAGCCATTATTAAATTATTATAGATATAATGTAGATTTTACAAAAAAAAGTTTAAATGAAGACTTAGGCTTTAATTTTACAGAAAAACAAATAAAAGGAATACGAAAAATGGATAACCCAAAGTATGTAAAAGAACTTTATGAAATAGGATATAGAGCAGCATCACAAATAGAAAAAACTCATATAAAATAGCAGAAATGAACGAAGAGGAGTATATAGAAAAGAGACTTAATGGCCAATTGAAATGGTATAGTGATAAAAGTGACAAATTTCAAAAAAAATATAAGGGTTGGCAAATGGTTAAAATAATAGCAGCCTTAATGATTCCATTGTTAATATTTTGGATAGAAGTTTTTTCAGAAATAAAATATGTGATAAGTATATTGGGAGCATTTATAGCATTTATAGAATCCTATCTAAAAATTTATAATTATAGAGAATTATGGAATACATACCGAGCAACATTAGAAAAATTAAAAAGAGAAAAAGTATTCTTTTTAACAAAAACAGGAATATATAAAACTAAAAAAGATTCTTTTGAATTGTTTGTAACAAACTGTGAACAGATAATGAAAAATGAAAACACAATATGGGACAATATAACCAACCAAAAACACACAAATGATTAAAAGTATATTTATATCGCATCATTTTGATGAAAAAGGTCTAGAACTAGCAGAATCTGTGAAAGCATTGGTAAGTAGTCATAATATTCAACCAGTAACAGGTAGGAGGTTAGAAGGAGAAGTATTAAGTAATGGAGTAAAAAGTAGAATAGATAATTGCCAAGCAACAATAGTATTATTAACCAATAGAGAAGAAGGCAAGAATAACCAATGGGTAAAAGATGAGAGAGCTTATGCGGATGGAAAAAACCATAACATCATATCATTGCTAGATAAAGGATTATATGATGAAGGTATGTATTCTAATAATGAAAGACTTCGGATAGAATGGGATGCTTTACATAAATGTATATTAGAACTGTCAGAAACCATAAAGAAGTGGAAAAAAAAGAAAGGTAATAATTTAAAAGTATTAATACAACCAGAAGAAATATCAAAAAAAATATCAAAAGACTCTGGCAATGCAAGAATTAGATATAAAGTCTTAGATAGTAACGATTATGATACAGATGTTTCGTGGAAAGATACAAGAGTTAGAATAAATCCAGGAGGAGCAACGATAAATATACCTGGAGTAAAAGAAAACGACCAGATAGAAATAAATGTGCAAGTAGATGGAGAAACTTGGACATCACCAGTTATTAATCCCATAGCAATGGTAAAACTTGAAATGATATAATTATGAAAGATCAAATAATAATAAAACAATCAAGTGAAAGAGAAGATGAAGACCAAAATTATTGGAATTGGTCCATTTGGATTGATGCTTCAGATGAAATAATTAACCAAATAGATATGGTAGAATATATATTGCACCCAACATTTTATAATAGAGTACGAAGAATAACAACAAAAGAAGATAAATTCATATTATCATCAAAAGGATGGGGAGAGTTTATGATTCATATAAAAATATATGTATCAAATAAAGAAGAACCAATACAAAAGAAACATTATTTGAATTTGTTTAGTGATGAAATTGAAATGTCAGAAATCAAGCCAGAAATCAAAACTAAGGTAAAATCAAAGGTTAAGGCTAATGTACAAAAAGCCAAACCAAAAACAGTTTTCATATCATCAGCAATGTCTGATTATAAAAAAGTCGAAGAGTTAACAAATGAGTTGAATAAAAATAAAATAGAAGTTAAAACACAAGAGACAATAGAAATAGAATCTAATTTTACAGAAGATTTGAATAATGCAATTGAAGCTTCAGATGTGTTTATTTTATATGGGTTAGAAAACTTAACGAAAAGTCAAGAATTTGAATTAAATGTGGCAATTGATGCAAATAAAGAAATAATAATACAAGCTAATGATAAAGAAGAGATAGATAGAAGTATCTTAAAAAATAGAAAAATAGAAAATTTAAAAATCATAAAAACAAATAATGATATTGTAGGTCTTATATGATAAAAAACACACATTAATTTGAGCAAATACCACAAAAAGTATCTAAAATTAAAAACTTTAAAATCTAAAATATTTAAAAAGAAAAACTAACAAATAAGATTTAAAACTAAATAACAACTATTCTTTTGCATTCAAAGCAAAACTTTACGACCTTTGCTATACAAACAACAAAAGAAACTACAGCATTAATTATATAAACGTAATATTACCAAAGCCGCTAGAACGCTTATTCACATACCGAATAACAGAAGCAGAATCAATCTTTTTAAAAGCAGGAATGCGAGTAGCAGTGCCATTCGGAAAAACGAAGATATATACAGCCTTAGTATATAAAATACACCAAGAAGCACCAACAGCATACGAAGCAAAAGAAATATACCAAATATTAGATGAAGAACCTATAGTAAATGAAAAACAGCTAAAACATTGGACATGGATAGCAGATTATTATTTATGTTCCATAGGCGATGTATTACGAGCAGGATTACCATCCATGTTTTTGTTAGAAAGTGAAACATTAATACTTAGAAATGAAAATTTTTCAGAATACGAAAACCTAACAGATGATGAGTATTTAATATATGAAGCATTACAAAAACAAGCCATATTAAAAATACAAGAAGTAAGTAATATCCTAGATAAAAAAACAGTATTACCAATACTAAATAGTTTAATAAGCAAAGGAGTATTATCCGTAAAAGAAGAATTTTACGAGCAATACAAACCTAAGCTAGTAAAATATATAAAACTAAATGACGAGTATAAGACCGAAGAAAAGTTAGGGCAATTATTAGATGAACTAAACAGAGCAAAAAAGCAAAAAACCGCAGTAATGCATTACTTTTCATTAGAAGCAAGTACAAAAAAGCCAATAAAAGTAAAAACATTACAAGAAGTAGCAAAAATATCAACGGCGATAATAAAAGCACTTGTAGATAAAAATATATTTGAAATCTATTATATACAAACAGATAGAGTAGATTTTGGGAAGGGAAATAAAGAATTAAAAGAATTATCCGAATTTCAAGAAAAAGCATATACAGAGATAAAAGAAACATTTAAAGAAAAAGATATAACACTGCTACACGGTATAACATCCAGTGGAAAAACAGAGATCTATGCAAAACTTATAAAAGAAACTTTGGCAGAAGGGAAACAAGTACTGTATCTATTGCCAGAAATAGCATTAACAACACAGCTAATAAGCAGATTACAACAATATTTTGGAGACAGTATATCAGTATTTCATTCCAAATACTCCTTAAACGAAAGAGTAGAAGTGTGGAAAAATTTATTACACCAAAAGAAAAAAGCACAAATAATATTAGGCGCAAGGTCCTCCATATTTTTACCGTATGATAAATTAGGCTTAATAATAGTAGATGAAGAACATGAAACATCCTACAAGCAATTTGAACCATCACCACGGTATCATGCAAGAGATTCTGCAATAGTATTAGCAAAAATACATGAAGCAAAAATATTATTAGGTAGTGCAACACCATCTATAGAAAGTACCTACAATGCCAAACAAAAAAAATACGGATTAGTAACATTAGATAGGCGATACGGAAATGTATTATTACCAGAAATAGAACTAGTAAACATCAAAGAGAAGTACCGTAAAAAATTAATGAAAGGGCACTTTTCAGATCGAATGATAGCATTAATAGCAGAAGCATTAACAGAAAAGGAACAAATAATCATATTTCAAAATAGAAGAGGATTTGCACCAATAGTAACGTGTAATACCTGTGGTGTATCGCCAGAATGCCCAAACTGTGATGTAAGTTTAACCTACCATAAATTTAAAAGTGAGTTAAAATGTCATTATTGTGGCTATGCTCGATCCATGCCAAAAGTGTGTGGAGCATGCGGTGGCGTATCATTAACAACCAAAGGGTTTGGAACGGAGCAAATAGAATTAGAAATACAAGAGATTTTTCCGAATGCAAAAGTAGCGCGGATGGATTTAGATACAACACGAGGAAAAAATGGCTATTATAAGATAATACAAGCATTCCAATCACAAGAAGTAGATATATTGGTAGGAACACAAATGTTATCCAAAGGATTAGATTTCGCAAACGTATCGCTAGTAGGCATATTAAATGCAGATAATATGCTTAATTTTCCAGATTTTAGGGCACATGAAAGGAGTTTTCAAATGATGGTACAAGTATCAGGACGAGCAGGGAGAGCAAAAAAAAGAGGAAAAGTGGCCATACAGACATTTAATCCATATCATCAAATATTGCAACAAGTAACCACAAATAACTATGCAGCAATGTATAAAGAGCAATTAGAAGAACGCTATCAATATAAATACCCACCACTGTTAAGAACAATAAAAGTAACCTTAAAACACAAAAATTTTAATAAAGTAAATAGAGCAAGTGAATGGTTGGCAACATCATTACGAAATCAATTTAAAGAGAATGTATTAGGACCAACAGCGCCAGTAGTAGCAAGAGTTAGAAATCAATATATAAAACACATACTAATAAAACTACCAAATAGTAAATCCTTAAAAAACGCAAAGATAATATTAAAAAAAGTACGAATATCGTTTCAGTCCATAGCAGAGTTCAGACCAGTCCGAATTATTTTTGATGCGGATAATTATTAGGGCTTCATTAAAAAAAAATAGTTTGAAAACAAAAGTATATATTTACTAAAAACAAATAATATTTGGTGTTGAATAAAATAAAACTTATTTTACAAGCTTATAACAAAAACATTTATGAACAAACAATTAATATTTAAAAAGAGACCCATAGGGCTACCAAAACCAGATGTTTGGGAGATAGAAGAAAAAACAAATCCAGAATTAAAAGAAGGAGAAGTACTGATTGAGCAACATTATGTATCCTTAGATCCAGCAATGAGAGGTTGGATGAATGATGTAAAATCATACATACAACCAATTGGTATAGGAGAAGTTATGCGAGCAGGCTCCATAGGTAAAGTAGTAAAAGTAAATAATCATCCTAAATATAAAGTAGGAGACTGTTTAACAGGCTGGGGAGGAGTACAGCAATTTGTTGTAACTAATGGCAAAGAATGGCATAAGGTAGATGATACCATAGCACCAATGTCACTTTATCTTAGCGCACTAGGAATGCCAGGAATGACAGCATATTTTGGTATTTTAGAAGTAGGAAAAATTAAAGAGAATGATATCGTATTAGTATCAGGAGCAGCAGGAGCAGTAGGTAGCGTAGTAGGGCAAATAGCAAAAATTAAAGGATGTAGAGTTATAGGCATTGCAGGAGGGAAAGAAAAATGTGATTATTTAATAAATGAATTAGGATTTGATGCAGCCATAGACTACAAAACCGAAGAACTTTATGAAGCAATAAAAGAGAAATGTCCAAAAGGAGTAGATGTATATTTTGATAATGTTGGAGGAGAAATGTTAGATGTAGCATTAGCAAACTTAAGAATGCGAGCAAGAGTAGTAATATGTGGAGCAATATCGCAATATAATAATGAAGAAAAAACGATAGGTCCAAGTAATTATTTATCATTATTGGTAAACAGAGCAACAATGCAAGGAATGCTTGTAATGGATTATGCAAATGATTATGGAAAAGCAGCAAAAGAAATGGGAATGTGGTTAATGCAAGGGAAATTAAAAAATACGGAAGCAATTTATGAAGGAATAGAAAACTTTCCCGAAACTTTCACACGCTTATTTACAGGAGACAAAAAAGGAAAATTACTATTAAAAATTAAAGAATAAATACGATTATATAAATATGGGGTTAACAAATAACGATATTATGAAAAAATTACGTGTAGCACATAAACTACGCGATACAGATATTGTAGAAATATTAGCATTGGTAGATTTTAAGGCTACTACAAGTGAATTAGGAGCTATTTTTAGAAGAGAGAATCATCCAAAATATATGGAATGTGGCGATCAGTTTTTGCGCAATTTTTTAAATGGGCTGGTAATCCATTTACGAGGACCAATGCCTCCAAAAAACAAATAAAAGTACACTTTATTGGTTTTTTTATATTGATAAAAGTTAAAAAGTTGTAATCTATCTTAAAATTGAATATATTAGCGTCCTAATTTTAAAAACAATAAGATGCTTAAACAATTACTATTTTCAGTAATCCTATTATCAACATTTATGATGGTAGGACAAAACAATTGGAAAAAATCTTCAATTGATGCAAAAGACAATGTTGTGTTTGTGGAATCTCACATACCTTCGCAATATCAGCTATTTAACCTGAATCTTAATGAGGTGAAAACAGAACTCCAAGCTATTGATAAAAGAGAAAATGTATCCTTGCAAAATGCCACAACAGTTATGAGTTTTCCAGATGAAAATGGAAAAATGCAACGATTTAAAATGCTAGAAGATTCCGTTATGGAAGATGAATTAGCAGCACAATTCCCAATGATTAAAACTTATATAGGGCAGGGTATAGATGACCCAACAGCTACTTTACGTATGAGTATTGGAACCGATGGAGTACATGTTATGGTACTTGCAGCAAACAAATCGCCGTTATTAATTGATCCATACACACAAGATAGAAGTAAGTATATTGTATATTCAGCAAATAAATTACCAGCAAAAAATGATTTTGTATGTGAAGTATTAGATGATGTTCATACACAAACAACACCAGCAGCAGGTTTTAAAAATGCAGTTGATGGAAAAATGAGACAATACAGACTAGCTGTTGCATGTACAATAGAGTATTCAGCATATCATTTAGCAAACCAAGGAGTGCCTGCAAGTGCAACTTTAGCAACAAAAAAAGCAGCAGTGCTTTCAGCAATTGTAAATACTATAAATAGAGTAACAGGAGTTTATGAAAAAGAAACAGCAGTTAAATTTGTTCTGGTAGGTAATAATTCAAATATAATATTTATTGTAACAGATAATTTTTCAAATACTAACCCTACCGTATTAATAGCTGAAAGTCAGACACAAATAACAAACATTATTGGAACCAGTAATTTTGATGTAGGACATACATTTAGTACTGGTGGTGGAGGATTAGCTTCATTAGGCTCTATTTGTTATTTTAATGCTAAAGCTAGAGGGATTACAGGTTCAGCTGCCCCAATAGGAGATTTTTATGATATAGATTATGTGGCGCATGAAATTGGACATCAGTTTGGTGCAAATCACACCTTTAATGGTACAACAGGTAGCTGTGCAGGTAATGGAGCAACAGGAACATCTGCGGAACCAGGTAGTGGCTCAACAATAATGGCTTATGCAGGTATTTGTAGTGGGCAAAATGTACAAGGAAACTCAGATGCTTATTTTCACTATTATAGTTTACAAGAAATATATGCAAGAATTACATCCGCACCATCTTGTGCAGCAATAACTAATACAGGAAATAATGAACCTACAGCAAATGCAGGCCCAAATTATACTATACCAAAAGGAACGGCGTTTATTTTAGAAGGACAAGCAGCAGATATAGATGGAGATGCAATAACTTATTGTTGGGAGCAAACAGATACAGCTACTAATCCAATTCCACTAGCATCTACATCAACTGCAGGTCCAACATACCGATCTTTATTACCAACAACAGCACCAAACAGGTTTATGCCAGCTTTTGCAACGGTTGTAGGAGGTAGTTTAGCTAGTACTTGGGAAGTAACTCCAACAGTAGGAAGAACACTTAATTTTGTTTTGACAACAAGAGATAACAGAGCAGATGGAGGGCAATCAAAATCTGACGCTACACAAATTACAGTTAATGGTACCGCAGGTCCTTTTGCAGTTACATCACAAACTGCTACCGAAACTTGGGCTACTGGCGAAACTAAAACGATTACTTGGGATGTTGCAGGTACAACAGCAAATGGCATTAATGCAACAGTAGTTGATATTATGCTAGTTGGTGATGATGGAGCAGTATTATCAACTTTAGTTAGTAATACTGTTAATGATGGTTCAGAGTCGATTACAGTACCAAATATAACTTCCAATACAACTAAAGTTATGGTTAAAGCATCAAATAATATATTTTATGCAATTAATAGTGGCGTAATTGGAGTTAATGCTAATGCTAATTGTACAAGCACATGTGATTCAACTGGTAGAACACAATATCCTGACGGAACAACTTTAGTACAATTTAACACAATTAATAACCCTTCAACTGGAGCATCTGCATACTCAGACTATACAGCAATATCTACAACACTAGTTAGAGGAACTGCATATAATTTAACGGTTAATGTTAATACAGATGGTAATTTTAAAGAAGAAACTATTGTATGGATTGACTGGAATAGAGATTGTGTTTTTAACACCACAGATGAACAATACCTTTTAGGAGAAAATACAAATGTAACAAACTCACCAACAAGTTTATCACCACTTTCAATTACAGTTCCTAATACAGCAAGTGAAGGTAGTATGATTATGCGTGTATCATCCGCATATATTGGAGGTTTACAAGGTGGAGGAACAACAACACTTCCAGAATCTTGTGATACTGGTTTTATAGGTGAAGTTGAAGATTATACAATAATAGTTACTGCTGGTGCAGCTACAGATGATATTGCAAATTTTGATTACTTTAATCTAAGTCCAAATCCTAACAATGGTAATTTTTCAATTGCATTAAAATCGGATAATGTTAATGATATTACTGTAAAAGTATTTGATATTATTGGACGTCAGGTATTTGATAGAAGTTATGAGAACAATCAATCAATTTTTAATAAAGAGATTAGATTGAACAATGTGCAATCTGGGGTTTATCTTGTAAGTATCACAGATGGAGTACGTTATAATACAGAAAAAATAATAATTAAATAATTTATGAAGTATTTTACTATTATTTTTTTATTAGTTACACAAACCTGTAAAACAACAGATAATTCTAACTTAGTTGAAAGTTTTGCAAATAAACAAGATGCTAAATTACAAGTAGTAAACTGTCCTGAAAAAGGAACTTGTAAAGTAGCTATTTTAAAAAACAAAACCATTAGCTTGCAAAAAGATAATATAGGCAAAGTATATCCTAAAATTATTGATGGAGAAAATATTGTTATTATGTATACTTTTAAAAAAGAGAATCCACAGGGTTACCAAGATGGTAATGAATCCGAAACCGTACATTTTGAAATAAAAGCAGATACTACCAAAGAAATTTTAGATACTAATTTAAAAGATTTGAATTTAGTTTTTGGTAAAAATTGTTTTTGTAGAGATATAGCAGGTTTTTATGCAGTAACAAAAGGTTCCTTTTTAATAAAATCATCAAAAAATGGCAAAACGGAATTAAAGCTTGATTTTTATGTACCTAAAGTAGGAGATAGGCAATATATAAAATCAATTCATTTAGAATTAAACTAATATTAAGAATATTATAAATTTTATTAAGGCTGTATAATAATTAATTTATACAGCCTTTTTATTGCTTTTTCGTATGCTAAAATAACATTTATGGAACTCTGTTTTTATAACTTATACCAAGTACATTTTGAAATGAGCTGAAAGAAATTGATTTAGATTATTACTCATTGATGAGTAATAATCTATTCATAGCCTACGTTATGGATCTATTTTTTGAAGAAAAGGAGTGATAAAATAAACGATTTATTAGGCTTATTTTAATGTGTATTTGGTATTATAGTTGTTTTTTAATGCGTTTGCCCCTGATAACTTAAATTTAATATTTTTGAGTTTTAGAATAAATGGTTATATTTGTGAGAATGTAATGATAACCTTATTAAAACTTAACACATGAAATTAAAAATACTTTTACTCATTTTTTTTATGAGTATATCATTTGTTTTTTCTCAAAACACTTCTGTATGGAAAAAACAAACATCAATTTTATCAAATGAAATTAAAGAAAACAAAAAGGAACTCCCTTTAAATCAGATTTTTGAACTTGATATTGAGAATATCAAAGAAACCTTGCAATCAGCTCCTAAAAGAGATGAATTTTTAGGAAAATCAAATTTAATTATTTCTTTTCCTAATGTAGATGGTACTCTTGAACGCTTTAGAATATTTGAAGCCTCTGTAATGGAACTTGAATTGCAACTTAAATATCCAGAAATTAGATCTTATGCAGGACAAGGAATTGATGACCCTAGTGCTATAATACGATTTAGCATTTCTCCTTTTGGACTACAAAGTATGGTATTATCTGCAAATAGAGAAACTTCATTTATAGAACCATTAACAGTAGATAATAAAAAATATGCAGTATATAAAAGATCCGATAAAAATAATACTGTAAATGATTTTGAATGTAAAACCATAGAGGCTATAAATAGCAATTTAAATGGTAATATTACTAACCGAAGCGCAGATGATGGGATATTACGAACCTATCGCTTAGCAATGTCAACAACTGGAGAATACACTACTTTTCACGGAGGCACTGTTGCAGGAGCTCTAGCAGCTATAAATGCAACAATGACTAGAGTTAATGGTATTTATGAAACAGATTTTAATGTTACTATGGTATTAATTGCTAATACAAATTTGGTTATTTATACAGATGCAGGCACAGATCCATATTCAACACAAGCAAATTATAATGGAGAATTACAATCTACATTAACAGCTATAATAGGTGAAGCAAATTATGATATAGGGCACTTAGTTGGTGGTTCTGGTGGTGGTGGAAATGCCGGTTGTATAGGTTGTGTTTGTGTTAATGGGAGTAAAGGAAGTGGGTACACATCACTCCCTAATCCTGAAGGAGATAATTTTGATATTGATTTTGTTGCCCATGAAATGGGACATCAGTTTGGAGGAAATCACACTTTTACTACTGGTAATGAAGGAAGTAATGTGCATATGGAACCTGGTAGTGGTTCAACAATAATGGGCTATGCGGGTATTACAGGAGCAACAGATGTGCAAGCACATAGTGATGCTTATTTTCATGCAGTAACTATTCAACAAGTGACAAATTATGTAAAGAGCACAAGCTGTCAAACAAATACAAATACAGGTAATGCTGTGCCAACTGCAAATGCAGGTTCTGATTATGTAGTGCCAAAAGGAACACCTTTAATTCTAAACGGATCTGGCTCAGATACTGATGGAGCAGATGTTTTAACTTATTGTTGGGAACAATTTGATGAAAATGATTCTGCAACTACTTATCCTAGTCCAACGGCTACTACAGGTGTTGCTTTTAGATCTTACTCACCAACACAAGACACAAAAAGATTTCTCCCTATATTTTCTGTTGTAAGAACAGGAGCAACTTCTTGGCAATGGGAATCGATTCCTACTGTTGCAAGAACGCTAAATTTTAGATTGACAGTTAGAGATAATAGAGCAGGAGGCGGAAATAATAATAAGGATGATATGGCTGTTACAGTCAGTTCTTTCTCGGGACCATTTGTAGTTACTTCTCATAGCGTCTCGGAAACTTGGAATACAGGAGAGACAAAAACAATTACTTGGGATGTAGCAGGTACAACAACAGGTGGCATTAACGCAATGAATGTGGATATATTTATTGTTGATAATTCAGGTACTATCTTAGCTACTTTGGTAACAGCAACAGGAAATGACGGGTCTCAGGATATTACTGTACCAAATATTACTGTAGATTCAGCGAGAATTATGGTTAAAGCAAGTAATAATATATTTTAT
>Ga0256840_1003453_pt1 | contig 12722 bp, 13 predicted proteins | sample 355202metaG_FD_185969 | JGI IMG/M metagenome (GOLD analysis project Ga0256840, IMG submission 185969) | Hydrothermal vent microbial communities from Mid Atlantic Ridge, Atlantic Ocean - 355-202 | ecosystem: Environmental > Aquatic > Marine > Hydrothermal vents | place: Atlantic Ocean: Mid...
TCCTAAGCCACTTCTTTCAACCAATGCCGAAGGTTCTCGGTAACTTTATCAATGACTCGCTGTCTTGCTTCTAGTGCTGCCCAAGCAATATGAGGCGTGAGGATAAGGTTCGGTATATTTTCATTCAATAGAGGATGATTCAGCGGTGGGGGTTCTTGATCTAAAACATCAAGACCAGCCCCTGCAATCTCTTGATTTTTTAATGCTGTTGCTAATGCTAGCTTATCAATAATAGCTCCCCGTGCTGTGTTGATGATTATGGCATTTCTTTTCATTAATTCAAATTCTCTGCTACTAATCAGGTTTTTGGTTTCAGGTGTTAGTGGGCAATGAATGCTTAACACATCAACCTGTGGTAATAAATCATGTAGTAATAAGCGTCCGTCAGATGCTTTGCTATCACCAGTGCGTTGCGCGATGAGAATTTTCATGCCAAAGGCTTTCGCCAGTGTTTCAACTCCTTTTGCAAGGCTGCCATAACCGATCAGCCCCAGTGTTTTATCCGCAAGTTCAGAAATAGGGTGGGCAAGGCTTGAGAATTGTCCGCTACGTGACCAGTCACCATTGTGTGTCATTTTTTGATAGGGGAGAAGCTGGGTTTTTAATGCCAGAATTAATGCAAAAACATGCTGTGAGACGGATGTAGTACAATAATCAGTGACATTGTAGGTGGTGATGCCATGTGCTTGGCAATATTCACGATCCACATTGTCCATGCCCGTTGCGGTTAGCAAAATAACTTTAAGTTCAGGTAGTTTTTTTAGCAAGGGTGCATCAAAAACAACTTTATTGGCGATGGCAATTTGCTTTCCTGCGAGTCGCTGTTCGCGTTGTTCGGGTTTTGTGGCAGGGTAGCGTTGCCAGTTATCTAGCAGAGCAATGAGTCTGCTTAGATCAAGATCACCTGGGTTGAAGCTTTCCTCATCCAAAATAACGGCTTTTAGCTTCGTATTATTCATATTAGATGTCATAGGTTTTTTTCCTTAAAATCGCATAGGTCACTAATCAAACAAGCAGCACATTTAGGTTTTCGTGCCACGCAAATATAACGCCCATGTAAAATTAGCCAATGATGGGCATCGACCATAAATTCTTTGGGGATATGACGCAATAGCCCCTTTTCAACTTCTAACACATTTTTGCCTTTGGCAATGCCGGTACGATTAGCAACTCTAAAAATATGTGTATCGACAGCCATTGTTGGGTGACCGAAAGCAGTATTTAAAACAACATTTGCAGTTTTGCGACCGACCCCTGGCAGGGCTTCTAATGCGCTTCGCTCTTCTGGTACTTGTGAGTTATGTTGTTCGATTAGAATCTTGCAAGCAGCAATAATATTTTTTGCTTTATTATTATAAAGCCCGATAGTTTTTATATATGTCTTTAAGCCTTCAACACCTAATGCATAAATAGTTTCAGGTGTATTGGCAATAGGGAAGAGTTTATCGGTTGCTTTATTGACTCCCTTATCTGTAGATTGTGCAGACAGGGTAACAGCCACCAGTAATTCAAAAGGTGAAGAATAGTTTAATTCCGTTTCAGGATGAGGATTAGCCTCTCGCCAGCGCGAGAAGATCTCATGACGTTTTATTTTATTCATTAGTCAGCAAATGAACCTTAAATTTTAAAGGAAAAAGTACTAAAAAAGGGGGGGGTGGGTATTACCTGAATCTCCCTGTTATCCGCATTGGACTCATGGATTCAGGTGTTAGTATATTCGTATAAAGGATTGTTTCATATTTTATTTGAGATCATTGGATCAGAAATAAAAATCCCGCGTCATAATTGCTTAACTTATCCCATGTGTGTTTCTAATATGAAAAATATAGCATAAACTTGTTGGAGTGCTCGCTTTTATCATCTTCAACTAAGCATAAAACCTGAATCCGTGAGTTCACTACGGCACAGTGAATAAGATATTGATTCATCATGAGTTTAAACAAATACCAGCTTAACTAAGCTAAGGGTTAAGCTAAGATTTAGTGAGCTTCCCATCTGCGCTAGCAGATGGTGAACTCAATTATGCAGAGCCTTTTAAATCCCCTGCTATCCGCATTGGATTCACGAATTCAGGTAAAAGGTAGTATGACATTCCTTTTTGATTTTGGAGAGGGCTGGAATTTTAGTATAAAACTGGAACATATCGATAGTGATTATAAATTCGGTGATACACCTGCTTAGCTTCTTGATAAAGAAGGAAATCCTCCAGAGCAATACTTAGATTGGGATGAGTAAATATGTAAAAAAGGTGGGGGATGGGTTGTATAGGTTTGTTCTCGAAAGACCTCCTAGGGTGAGATCAAAATCACGTTCTAAGAACGTGGATATTTGCTTTTACGGGGCAGTGTAATGAACTCTCTATTGAGTATATTTTATTAAATCAGCTTACAACTATAATGCTTAAACTTTGTATCCTCACTCATTAGGTGATATTTATTCGTTATTGCCTGTGCGATTAGCATTCTGTCAAAAGGGTCTTTGTGATGCAAGGGTATACTGCTTAGAGCTATTGCATCCGTCGCAGAAAAATCTAGCAATTCAAATCCACTTTCTTCTGCTGCTTTGATGAGGTCGTCATGAATAGATAATTTTCCAATCGAATTTTTGATCATAATTTCAATTAAGCTAATGGAGCTAACGTATATTGTATTGGATAATGCTTCAAGCTCTTGTTGCTTATCTTTGTTTATCTTTTCTGGCTCATAGAGTGCCCATAAAAAAATGTGGGTATCAATGATGATTTTCATGTTTATTGGCCTTTTTCGCCATAAAACAAATCATTAATCTCGTTGCTTTCATCCATAATAGTAGCAGGTATTTCCGCTTTACCCTTTAATAGGCCTAATTTTCTTGTGCCTGTTGGGGTATGAATAACAAGGTCGGCAATGGGTAAATTATTTTTTGCAATGACAATTTTTTCACCGTGATAAACCCTATCAATAAGTTTAGAAAGATTGGTTTTTGCCTCTGAAATATTGACTATCATGCATTGACTCCATTTCTATAAATATAGGTCAATTAGACCATAGTTGGTTTTTTTGGTCAAGAAAGAGGGGAGTGTCAGGTCTTGTCTTTTGCTAGCCATTCATTTGTCATCAGCTAATGGCAAGACAAATTAGAATAGAATATGCGGGAGCACTGTATCACGTTACCTCAAGAGGAGATCGCCAAGAAGATATTTATCTTGATGACGAGGATCGCTCAAATTTTTTATCGTTATTAGCGCAAGTGTCGAAAGACTACAATTGGCTTATTCATGCATATTGCCTTATGGATAATCATTATCACCTATTAGTAGAAACCCCTGATGGCAATTTGAGTAAAGGAATGAGGCAGCTTAATGGCGTGTATACTCAAATAACAAATCGTTATCATGGTAAAGTCGGGCATGTTTTTCAAGGTAGATATAAAGCAGTGCTAGTACAAAAAGAAAGTTACTTATTAGAGTTGGCTCGATATATCGTATTAAATCCAGTAAGAGCAAGAATGGTCAGAGAAGTAAAAGAATGGCCGTGGAGTAGCTATCGTAAAACAGCTGGCATGTTAAGTAATGACGCTTGGCTAACCACTGAATGGTTATTATCCGCATTTTCTAAAAAACGAGGAATAGCTCAAAAGAAATATATTGAATTTGTAACTCAAGGGAAAAATCAACCATCACCTTGGGAGTCACTCCAAAACCAAGTATTTTTAGGCGATGAAGCATACGTCAGTCAAATGCTGAGTAATATAGATCAAAAAAAAGATTTGAGTGAGATACCAAAATCACAACGAAAAGAGAAAGCTAAGGAATTAGCATGGTATGAACAGCAAGCATCAAACCGAAATGAGGCAATAAAACTTTCTTATGAGAGTGGTGGATATAGTATGAAAGAAATAGGCGCGCACTATAGCTTGCATTATTCTAGAATCAGTAGAATTATAAAAACATCAAAAGGCAAGACCTGACACCTCCATAGTTCGAAAACATCAAAAGGCAAGACCTGACACCTCCATAGACACCTCCATAGACACCTCCATAGACACCTCCATATTAAAAACTTGCCCACTTAATCACTAATACTGCTGTGCAATAAATAAAAATACGGGGATGCTGAGTGCGGCTAGTAGGGTTTGGATGGTTATAATTTGTGCCATTGTGTCGGCATCTCCTCCCATTTGTTTGGCTAGTATGTAGGATGAAACTGCTGTTGGCATTGCGCTAAATATAAGGGCTACTTTTGTTAGGTCTGCGCCTGCGTCAAATAGGATACATAGACCCCAGCTTAGTAAAGGTGTGAGAATGAGTTTGGCAAAGCTGGAAAGTGTTATTGCTAGTTTTTTTTCAAATAGTGAGCCAAATTTTAAGCCTGCTCCTACTGCTAATAATGCAAAGGGTAGGGCGCTTCTGCCTAGAAAATCGGCTGTATTTACTAAGGGTTTTGCGAGTTTTACTTCTAGTATATTTAGGCTTAAACCCAAGATACAGGCAATGATGAGTGGGTTTTTGATTATGTTTAGCCAGAGTGTTTTTTGGGTTGGTGCATTGCCTTCTGTATTGCCGTAGCGTAGTAGGATGTATATGGAGCTTAGATTGTTATAAGGAACCATAATGAGAATAATAAGTGCCATGATCACTAAGCCATTTGATGGAACAAGCCATGCGGCTATAACTAATGAGACCATTGTGTTATTGCGAACCGCTCCTTGAAACATTGATGAGAAGGTTGCTTTGCTTAAATTAGGTGAGAGAAAACCTAACCACTGAAATAATCCCGATAAAAAAGCGGGGATGCTGATGACAATAAAGACTTTTGTAATTAGCTCAAGATTAATTTCTGCTTTGAGCAAGGCAACAAAAATAAGTGTGGGAAAAAGCACATAGTAGGTCATGCGCTCGATTCCAGGCCAAAAATCTTGATTTGGGAATTGGTATTTTTTGAGGATATAACCGAGCGTAATAAGCAAATAAAGAGGGATTAATATATCTAATAGATTCATGCTGTTTTCACTTGATACACAGATTACATAGGTTATTGAAAGCCTTGTTATTATCTTTGTTATAAGCAACCGAGATAATAGGGTGGTTTGTTAATTTTGTCAGGTCTGCGTGGTTATCCATAAGCTTGTTTTTGTGGGTACTTTCGCTATTGTTCTCGCAATTATTTATTTTATTTAAAACTATTGCGAGCAATGACAGCTTTTTTCTTTTGATTGCTTCAATAGTGAGCAAAACGTGGTTGATGCAACCAAGTTTGTCTTCAGCTACTAGTATGATGGGTAAATTAAGAGCGGTCATTAAATCGGCATTGAGTGCATCTGAGCATAGGGGGGAGTAAAAGCCTCCAGCTCCTTCTACAAAAAGAAAAGATTGTGTGTCGATATTTGCGATACAGTTTTGTCTTAGTGTCTCAAGTTTTAGTGATATGCCTTCATATTTAGCGGCTCTATCGGGTGAAACAGGTGTTTTAAATCGGTGCGGGCAAACTTTGGAAAGGGTCTCTGTTTTATTTGCCGCATTGGCTAAAATCCATGCATCTGTTTGTGTGATTTCATGCTCTGTCCAACCAGATTCAATAGGTTTGCGTGGGGTAACATTAATACCTCTTGTGCAGAGCAGTTTTATTAATTCTTTGCCTACCCATGTTTTTCCTACATTGGTATCTGTTCCTGTGATAAAAATACCGTTCATTTTAGTTGCCTCCAAAAGCGTTTATTTTTGCCGGCAATTAGGGTTGTTGCCTGACCAATAATATCAATAATGGCTACAAAGCCAAAAATTCGGCTGTCTGCACTGTTATCTCGGTTATCACCTAAAACAAATACCATTCCATCAGGTACGGTTCTTGTTGGTTGAAAGCGCGAATAGGGGCGTTGTGTATTTTCAGGTTTTATGTAGTCTTCGATGAGAGGCTGGTCATTAACCAAGACAACGCCATCTTTAATTTTTATGGTATTGCCCGCCATAGCAATGACACGTTTGATATATGGAATTGTCTTGGTGCTGTCTTTTTTGCTAATTCTTTTAAAAACAATGATGTCACCTTTTTTTGGGAGGGCATTTTGATAAGCTACATTTGAAACAATAATATAATCATCAGGTGCTAATGTAGGTAACATAGATTTACTGGGAATGCGGTAAATATCATGCCCTAAAATACGTGGTCGAATGTTTTCAGTTGGTATCTCAAAAGGGTTGCTAATATAAACAGCAACAGGTGTAATAGTGATACTTGCTAGGAATAATGCCCTTTTGATAAATTTCATAGTTGTTGGAAAATAGTTGTTGGGAGTTGGTATATTGTTTCTTAGATAGGGAAGCTATTAAAACCCATCCCCCCCCTTTTTTATACTTTTTCATAGGAAATAATATGTCTCAACCAGATACTCAGGCAGTTAAGGATTACCTGCTAAGTTTACAGGATTCAATTTGTCAAAAACTTGAAATGGAAGATGCTGGTGCTGTTTTTGTTGATGATATTTGGGAGCGTGAAATAGACCCTGATAAACCAGCTATGACAGGTGGTGGGCGCACACGGCTATTGGTTGATGGCAATATTATAGAGCAGGGTGGGGTGAATTTCTCCCATGTCTTTGGTGATAAAATGCCAGCGTCTGCGACTGCTCATAGACCTGAACTTGCGGGTAGAAGTTTTCAGGCAATGGGGGTTTCGCTGGTGATTCATCCTAAAAATCCAATGATTCCAACTTCACATGCTAATGTGCGCTTTTTTATTGCAGAAAAACAGGGTGAAGAAGCGGTTTGGTGGTTTGGCGGAGGTTATGATCTTACGCCTTATTATGGTTTTGATGAGGATTGCAGAGACTGGCATAAAACCGCGCAACAGGCTTGTCAGCCCTTTGGGGAGGATGTTTATCCACGCTATAAAAAATGGTGTGATGAATACTTTTATCTAAAACATCGAGATGAGCAACGAGGAATAGGGGGCTTATTTTTTGATGACTTAAATGAATGGGGTTTTGAAAAATCATTTGAATTTATCAAAAGTGTTGGGGATAGCTATTGTGATGCTTATTTGCCGATAGTCTCTAAGCGAAAATCATTGGCATATACAGAGGAACAGCGAGATTTTCAGCTTTATCGTCGCGGACGCTATGTGGAATATAATCTAGTCTATGATCGTGGTACTTTATTTGGTTTGCAGTCTGGTGGACGCACAGAATCAATTTTAATGTCTATGCCGCCCTTAGTGAAATGGAAATATAATTGGCAGCCCACAAAAGATAGCGAAGAAGCACGACTCTATGAGTATTTTCTTAAGCCTAGAGACTGGGTGGATATCTAAAGTTTTTCTGGTTTATGCTCTCACTAAGGAAATCCTGATTAAGTCGATCTTCATGGAAAATATCGGCAGTTTTAGCAAGCTAAAAATAATTGGACTTGATCAGGGTTTCCTTAATGATGCGTTCTAATATTAGAATGCATTGATATGGTGCGAGTTCTACAGCATAAGGTGTGGCTTAGATTATTTAGTGCAGCGATCTGTCGGATTACGCTATTGCTAATTCGACCTACAAAAACATAAGTTTAAGCAGCTACCGAAATAAGGCAAGCAACGAGCTATTTCAAACTATTAAAATAAAAGCTTATTGTGTATGTTTCTGAATGATGTTTTTAGTTGGCATGTTTTTTGCATAACTAGAGGCATTATATTTAGCAACAGGATTTAGCATGAGTCAAAATTCAAGACAAAATCTGGTTTTAGTGGGTAACGGCATGGCGGGTATGCGCACTATTGAAGAGTTATTAAAACTTGAGCCTGAGAAATACAATATCACAGTGTTCGGTGATGAGCCTTACGGTAACTACAATCGTATTATGCTTTCACCCGTGTTGGCCAATGAAAAAACGCTTGAAGAAGTGATGCTCAATGATGATAGCTGGTACAAGGATAATAATATCCGCTTCGAAAAAGGCAAAAAAGTTACAGAGATTCATCGCACAAAAAAACAAGTAACCGCTGAAGATGGCACAGTCGTACCTTATGATAAGCTTTTGATTGCAACGGGTTCTACCTCGTTTATGTTGCCATTACCTGGTGCTGATAAATACGGTGTCATTGGTTTTCGTGATGTCAAAGATGTTGACACAATGATTGAGGCAGCAGAGCATTATAAAAAAGCTGTTGTTATCGGTGGTGGTCTGTTAGGGCTTGAAGCCGCTAATGGTTTGATGAAGCAGGGCATGGATGTAACCGTTGTGCATCTCATGGATAGCTTGATGGAGCGTCAGCTTGATAAGCCCGCAGCCGACATGCTGCAAAAGTCCTTAGAAGAAAAGGGCATGAAATTTTTAATGGATCATCAAACCGAAGAAATTTTGGGTGATGAGCGCGTTACGGGTTTAAAATTTACCGACGGTACAACCGTTGATGCCGATCTTTTGGTGATGGCAGTTGGCATTAAGCCAAACTTTGAGCTTGCAGAGGCTGCTAAAATTCATTGTGAACGCGGTATTGTTGTTAGCGATACCATGCAAACCTTTGATCCCAATATTTATTCTGTGGGTGAATGTGTGCAACATCGAGGCATAACCTATGGATTAGTTGCTCCCTTATTCGAGCAAGCAAAAGTTGCCGCAAACCATTTGGCTGAATTGGGTTATGCACGCTACGAAGGCACAATGACTTCTACCATGCTAAAAGTTACTGGCATCGATTTATTTTCAGCAGGAGACTTTCATGGTGATGACGATACAGATGAGTTGTTATTCCATGATGTTGCCAGTGGCACTTATAAGAAATTAGTGATACGCGACAATGTGATTATTGGCGCATGTTTGTATGGCGATACCATAGACGGCACATGGTATTTCCAGATGATGAAGGATGAAACCAATATTTCAGACTTCCGTAGCACCATTCTATTTGGTCAAGCTCACTTAGGTGATGCAGGTCATGGAGATGAAACCCGCGTAGCAGCAATGGCAGATGATGCCGAAATTTGTGGCTGTAATGGTGTTTCTAAGGGTGATATTGTGTCAGCAATCACCGAGAAAAAATTATTTACACTGGATGATGTACGCGCCCATACCAAAGCATCAGCCTCTTGTGGCTCTTGTACGGGCTTAGTTGAGTCAATACTTGCTCACACTCTAGGTGGCGATTATTCGCAAGCTCCAAGCAAAAAGCCCATGTGTGGCTGTACCGACTTAACTCATGATGAAGTACGTGATGGGATACGCAAACACGGTCTTAAAAATCATGAAGAAGTCCGTCGCACATTGTCATGGAATACGGAAGATGGTTGTGCCGTTTGTCGTCAAGCAACTAACTATTATCTACTGTGTGAATATCCTGAATATAATGATCCTGAATCTCGCTTTATTAATGAGCGCGCACATGGAAATATCCAAAAAGATGGTTCTTATTCCGTTGTTCCACGTATGTTTGGTGGTATGTGTACACCAGCAGATTTACATGCGATTGCCAATGTCGCCGAAAAATTTAATGTGCCTGAAATGAAAGTCACAGGTGGTCAGCGCATTGATATGTTTGGTATTCAAAAAGAAGATTTACCCGCCATGTGGAAAGATTTATCAGAAGCGGGTTTTGTCTCAGGTCATGCTTATGGTAAAGCTATGCGAACCTGTAAAACCTGTGTGGGAGATACTTGGTGTCGCATGGGTACACAAGACTCAACAGGCTTAGGCGTAAAACTTGAAGAACTCACTTGGGGTTCATGGATGCCGCACAAATACAAACTAGCCGTATCAGGATGCCCCCGTAACTGTGCTGAAGCCACTATAAAAGACTTTGGTGTGGTTTGTGTCGAATCAGGTTATGAACTGCATGTGGGTGGAAATGGCGGTATAAAAGTTCGTGTAACTGACTTTTTAACCAAAGTAGATACTGAAGAAGAAGTTTTAGAATTTGCAGGTGCGTTTGCTCAATTCTACCGCGAAGATGCACACTACCTTGAACGTACTGCGCCTTGGATAGAGCGTGTTGGTTTAGATAAAATAAAAGCCGCCATTTTGGATGATGCAGAGAACCGTAAAATCCTACATGAGCGTTTCTTAGTATCACAAAAGCCAGCACAAATAGACCCTTGGAAAAAACATGCTGATGGTGCAGATGAGCATCAATTTAAGAATATAAAAATCAAAGCTGTTGCCAAGGTTTAGTTGTATCACTAGATATAGCCTGAATCCGTGAGGTCAATGCGGATTCAGGTATAGTTAAAAGGCGTAGTAAGTATATATATAACCCATCCCCCCCCTTTTTTTAATTATTTTAAAATAGTTAAAAAAAGGGGGGGATGGGTATAAAAGAGAGAATAGACAAATGAGTAATTGGTTAGAAGTAACACAGCTAGAAGAAATCCCCGTATTAGGGTCGCGCGTTGTTGAAACAGACACCGCGAAAATCGCCATATTTAGAGGCAAAGACGATACCATTTATGCCATCAAAGATGCCTGTCCACACAAGGATGGCCCTTTATCACAAGGCATAATGCATGGAGATTCGGTAACATGCCCGCTACACAACTGGAAAATAAGCCTAAAATCAGGAGAAGCATTAGGAGCAGATGAAGGCTGTACTAATGTTTATGACAGTAAAGTAGAAGATGGTAAGGTTTATTTGAAACTTAGCTAAGCTATTTATAGCAATCCATCCCCCTCCCTTTTTGTTTGCCGTTATCCCCGCATGTTTTAAGCGGGGATCTGTTTGAATTTCTGTGTGAATTGCGTGCATGTATAGCAAGATTCCCGCTAAAAACATGCGGGAATGACGGTTGTGGTGGTACATGCGGGAATGATGGTTGTGGGGGTATCTGTATAATCTACAAGTTTTCTTTGTCTTTGTCTTTGTCTTTGTCAAATCAAACTTATTGGGCTACATAGCTCAAACTCAGCCTCAACGAAAATTATCTAATAAGGTTTTATTTGTTATCTGTTGCTTTTCTAGTCTGGCACGGTTGGCGTAAAAGATGCTGGCTAGTAGCTGGACTGACTGATCAAAATCATCATTAATCACTATATAATCAAATTCATTGTAGTGTTCAATATCAGCACGGGATTGGCTCAGGCGTTTTGCGATAACTTCATCAGTGTCTGTGCCTCTGCCCCGTAAACGTCTTTCTAATTCTTCGAGAGATGGTGGCAGAATAAAAATAGAATAGGCTTCAGGCACTAATTTTCGTACTTGCTGCGCACCTTGCCAGTCAATTTCTAGTATCACATCAACACCTTTTTGTAGAAGGGTATCAGCAGCTTTTTTGGATGTTCCATAATAATTTCCAAAGACATTGGCGTGTTCCAAAAAATTATTGTTTTGCACCTCGTTTAGAAAGTCTTCTTCGCTTACAAAGTGATAATGCTTACCATTTGTTTCACCTTCGCGGGGTTGTCGGGTGGTATGCGAAACGGCCATTTCTGTTTGCTCTATATTTTCCAGTAGTTTGGATATAAGACTTGTTTTTCCTGCCCCTGATGGTGCAGAAATGATATATAGTGTTCCTGAATACATAACGAATCCCTTATTTAATATGACTTACATTATTACTGTCTCTGCTTTCTCTGACAACTATATCTGGCTAATTTGTGATGAGGAAAAGCAGTATGCGATTATTGTAGACCCTGGCGATGCTGCTCCTGTTATTAATGCGCTTGAAGCAGAGAAAATCGAGCCTATTGCCATCTTTATTACTCATTTTCATTATGATCATGCGAATGGAGTTCCTAAGTTATTAGAAAAATACCCTGAACTTCCAGTCTATGGTCCTGCGAGTGAATATGAATTGCTTAAAGAAAACTCTCGACCCCCAAATTATGGACCAGCTAGTGTTGGTTTTAAATCATTGACTCATCCTTTAATGGGTGGAGAAGAGCTTGCCTTTGATCAAATTAATGCTAGTTTTCGGGTGATGAATGTGCCAGGTCACACTTCTGGGCATATTGCCTATTATGGTGATCAAAAGCTATTTTGTGGTGATACTTTATTCGCTAGTGGCTGTGGGCGTGTCTTTGATGGGACATTTAATGATTTGCATGATTCATTGCAACGTATTAAAAAACTTCCTGAAGATACGCTTATTTATTGTGCGCATGAATATACTTTGGATAATATCGGTTTTGCTAAATGGGTCGAGCCAGAAAGTCAGGATATTATTAAGCATGAAGCAGCGGCGATGGCATTGATTGATTCAGATCAGGCAACAGTGCCTTTTTTATTGTCACAAGAGTTAAAAACCAACCCATTCTTACGCACCGATCAAGCAGATGTAATGGATAGAGTTGCAGCAAAAACAGGTAAGCAACTAACTAATTCTGCTGATGTATTTTCCGCAATGCGTTTTTGGAAAGATAGTCAGTATGATTAGATTAAGTTAAAATACAAATACAAACTTACAAATACCCATCCCCCCCTTTTTTTACATTTTTTCTAATATTGGAGTACGCAGAGTACTCCATCAAACAATGTTGTAGTGTTAAATTGAGAAGTTTGCTTCATCAATATCTGGCGTAACGGCTGCTACTGAATCTGCTTTTCTTGCAGGTTTGAGGTTTAGGATTTTGCCTTTTTTGTTAATCGTATATTTAAGACCTAGTTTATAGCAGATTTGTGCATTTTCTTTTTCATCTAGTTCTTCAAGTAATTCTGCAAATTCCAGATATACAGAGGCAGCGGGAGATAAATTTAAGCTGGTATTATAATTTGCTTTGGCTTTTCCCCAGAGTTTATATTTTTTGTTGAGACGCGCTAAAGCGAGCAATAATT
>Ga0256840_1003454_pt1 | contig 12722 bp, 5 predicted proteins | sample 355202metaG_FD_185969 | JGI IMG/M metagenome (GOLD analysis project Ga0256840, IMG submission 185969) | Hydrothermal vent microbial communities from Mid Atlantic Ridge, Atlantic Ocean - 355-202 | ecosystem: Environmental > Aquatic > Marine > Hydrothermal vents | place: Atlantic Ocean: Mid...
CTTTGCGGTGGAGAATATCCATCGTATCGGCCATCACTTTCGTGAAGATCTTGTGCCCACCCGGATCGAGTAAAATAGCCTCGCCACCATGAACGATGAGGTGTTGATTGGATTGTACGGCGAGGGCTCCTTCTTCGCTTTCTTCAAAGAGTACGTTGAAATGGTTTTCTGTTTCGAAAAGAATTGTCTTACTCATGGTGGTCCTTCAGGTTGTGCATATGGCATTCGTGGCTTTATGATGAAGAATTTTTTATCTTCAATCAAGGCAGGAAGCACAGGCGCAATTCTTTCGCCAGGAAAGTAAGCTCTTCATCTTCCGGTGATCTTTGGGATGGAGTACTTCAGCTCGAACAACATCTTCGGCGTCTCGGTCTAGCTTCTCCGAAGGATGGAAGCTCTAATTAGTTGCACCGATTTCGGCACTTTTGGATACAGCTCTGCGTACTACATCGAAGTCTACACCCTTTATAACATTTCGAAACCTTCGCTCCCTGGCCAATAATTCTACGAATTTTAGCGAGATCTTTAGGAGATAATTTTTTGGGAGCAGGACGCTTTTTAACAATTTTCTTTTTGACGAGGAACTTGTCTACAAAACCATAAACGTCTTTTGCGCCAAAACTTACTTTGTAGGTGAATTTACCTTTCTTGAGGGTTAATTTCGGCTTTTTTCCTCCAGCTTCACAAACGTAGGATTTGATCTTTTTCTTCACCTTGGGGGCTGCTTTGTTCTCGCGACAGACGTCGGAAAGTCGGTTCATCGGAACGCCACACGCATCGTAGATCGACGTTTTGTCCTCTTTAGAAAGGCGTTTATTCATTTCACCTTCTAAACTCTTCCAATCAATTTTCCATTCGATTTTGGTACCACAAGCGCTATTGGCAGCGTCTGAAAAAAGACGTTTAAAGTCCGCATTTTCTTCTTTAATAAAGTCCATCTGACGCGCGCTAAACTCGCCGTCTTTTATAACATCACCAAGGTGATCTTTCGTCCAAGAAATAGGCTTCTCAAGGGTAAGGTCTGAAGTGTGCACAAGTTTGCCGCCCTTCAAGGTCATCGATGGTTCGCCGTAACGGCAGGTGTAGGATTTGATCTGTTTTTTGACTAAATCCGTTTGGCCATTATTGCATCTTCCCATTATCGCTCTAACGGGATCATAACATTCTTGCCAAATGGCTCGCAGATTGTTGCTGCCTAAGCGTTTATCGAGTGCCGGCGTGAAGCTCTTCCAGTCTACTTTCCACTTCAATTTATAGCCTTCGCAGCTTCTTGAAATATCGTTAATATATCCTTTTAGACGTTTTTCGTCTTCGCTGATAAGATATGCTTGAGCCACTGTAAACTTGCCATGTTTAAGCGTTTTTCCGAGTTTAACTTTTACGATTTTCCCGACTTTATCACGACTTCCCATTGAATGGGTCATGGTGAGGACCCCTCCTTTTAACGAAATTTGAGGCTCACCAGCTTTGTATTTACATTGGTAGGATTTTATTTTTTTAACCGCCTTCTGGCCAAAACCCAAAGCGCAATATTCTGCGATAATATCCAGCGGCTTACCGCAATATCGAAATAAACTGGATTTTTTACTAGAATCTTTGGCGAGGGCTTTTTCGAAACTCTTTGTATCCACCGAAAGTTTAAATTCAGTTTTGCATCGACTTTTTATTTTATCGATATAAAATTTCTTAAGGTTTTCATTTTGTTCGGCGGAATAGTCCTCTGCAAAAGCAGTTGAGACCATCGTAGAAGAAAGGAATAATGCGAATAATAACAATAATAAACGTTTCATCAAAAAATGTCCTAATTTGGTTCATCTTTTAATACACCTATATCTCTCGACAATCAAACCTGCTTTGGGACTTAATCAAGCTATTAATTTCTTTCTAGCGACCAAAAATCATTCCATCACCCATTCGCCAGAATCTTAGATTAGAAAGCCGCTTTTTTGTAGGTAATTTCCCCTTTGGTGTCGATTTCTAGAATCGTCAAGGACCGCTGCGAAGAGGATGTGGACTCACTTTCGCCGGTCAAAACAACTTCTAATTCACCAAGCTTCTCGCTTCCACCCAATGCCGTGTTGCCGGTAAATAACATATCGACATCGTAGCGATTGAGAATTCCCAAAACGCGGGCTCCCTCGATCCGACTTCGAAATCCTTGGTCTCTTCCGCTATCAATATCAAGCGGCGGGGTGTGAGTGAATACGATAAAGGGGATATCCGCCGCGCCACGACGGGCCTGAGCAAAGAGGCTGTCAATACGTTGAAGACCTGTTTCTCCGAGGGATCCAGTTGCAGAATAGAAAGTAAGAAACTTTACTTGTTTACGATTAAATACGTGTTGATGAGGACCAAATTTGCGGAGAAAAGGACCTCCTCCATCGATAACAGCCTCGCGGTCTCCTGCAATCATGGTCACGGGAAGGGGTAAGGATTCTAATTTTTGATACAATTGGTTCAATCCATCATCGGAAAAATCGGGAGATACGTTCCCCAAAAAAACGTAAAAATCGAGATCATTTTCAAGTGCAAAATCATCCAGGTTATCTAACGCTTCTATGTTCTCAATCGCACCGAGAATGCCAACTTTGATCTTTTTCAGGTCGGTGTTTTCTTTGACGGTGAACCTCATGCTCCGGCAAGGAAGAACGTCATAGGTGAAGAGAAGACGGGTACGATTCTGTGGAAAATGGGAATAGGAGGGAAGCGTGCAATCGTCTAAGTCGGCATTAGCTTGGCAGGCCGAGGCGCGACAAAGGGTTCCAACCTCACAACCTTTATCGTCCGTGCAAGCTCTCCCAATCGAGGCCAAGGCCGATTCACACGAAAGGAGTTTTGGGTCTCGAAAAGGGCATCCATCCTCGTTTTCGGAGTTGAGAAAGATAACATCGGTGATTTTGAGTTCTGCTCGTGGAGATACATTCTGAATTTCGAAGGCACGAGACACGTCTGGTGAAGGGCCACTTCTCACTGTGATGGCGATTTCTGGGTTGGCCGCGCGGGCAACAATAGGCCGGGTCGTACGAGAACGGAAGGCGCCATAGACAAGTGAGATTTCGACGCCGTCGTCAAAATTGGCAAAAGCTATCGAGCGCTCTGTGGCAGTGCTCGTCGTATCCGATGAACAGGTGGACAGAGCAAGGACTAGGCAGAGGAGGAGCCTGCCAAATAGAATACGATGTGATATAAGCCGATGCATAATAGGAGCAAACTCGATGTTGATGGAAGACATCCAAATTGAGGTATATCGAAGTACGCTGAAGATTCCAGCGATCTTTTTAGTACCTGCAACCTGCGCGCTGACAATATACGCAGTTTTGTACCTTTTTCTAAACTCCAATTTACTTATTGAGCAGGTCCAAGTTCAGGCAAACGAGGTGCTACCGGGACAGTTTTCTCTTGGAAAAATCATTAGCGATTCATCGTTAACGACCTTTCAAATTCATGACGCCAAGATCCGCTCCTCGACTGGCGAACCGATTATCGACAGCGGAAGCGTCGAATTCAGCTACAACCCCCTGTTACTCCTCGGCCGACGTTTTCAAATTTCCTACGTGAATATCACCGATGCAAGAGTACATATTGGGCTAGAAAATCGCGTTAATTTATTACGTGCACTTGGACTTTATAAGGAAGAAAAAAAAGAGAAGAAAGCCTCTCGTTTCAAATTGGATATCGGAATCAATAATATTGCGATCACTGATTCCTATTTTTCCTATTCAATGGAGCACCTTAGTTTCAAGGTGCCTCACGCCAATATTATCGGTGCGAATCTGAGCATAAAAAACGGCGCTTTATCTGTGCACGTCCCCGAAATAAAAATCGATACAATCCCCTTCCATTTCGAACACGAACTTTTTCACCTGAACGAAAAATGGGGAGATTGGGAGCCCACAGCCGAAGAGGTTCATTTGGAACATTGGCGCTGGGAAGGTGATGGATTTACAACAGAAAAGCTAAGCTTCCTTTTGGACGGAACCCAATTGTCGGCAAGCGGTTTGATGGATTTCCCCAATAATGTCCCCGACGATCGTTCGGTCGTTTACCAAGGAAAAGCCAGATTATCGGGACCTTATTGGTCTCGTGCAACGCAGTATTTTGTTAAAGATTTCGTCCATGTAGACGCCGAGTATATTGATTTAGAGGTGATCGGAAACCTCGAAAAAGTAGATCTTCTTTCGACTTACAAACTCACCCAATTGGATGCCTACGGGTTGCAGTTTTTCGACGTTGAGGGAAGTTTTGATCTAGACAATCAATATATTTCGATGGGATCCACAAAAGGTCGCGTTTCAGGCGGGGGGACGATGGATGTAGGTTCGGCGTTTTATGATATGTACACTGGTGTCTTCGGCGCAACGCTTTCCCTCAACGAGGTCGACCCCTACACGGCAATCCAGGCATTCGGATTTGAATATCCCTACTTAGAGGGAAAAGCATCGGGCGCTTTTGAGATGATTGGACAGGTTCCCTACGAAGATAATGTCGACGATTCCCTTCCCTTGCTTGCTGGATTTTCTGACGCCGCACATCCACTTATTTCGGTGGAACTCTTAAGCGAGGCAACTTTTGAAAGAGCGTCCAAAGAGATCCTGCCAGGTCAAAAATTCAAGATTAAAAAAGGAACAAAAATCTGGTCTCAAATCGATCGTGTAGGCGTTCCTAAAGCGCATATCACATCGGAATTGGGCCAGTATAAATTCCAAGATTTCGTGCTTCACTACGATAATTACGAAATCGAGCGTACTCTCACTAATCGCAAGATGAGGGCAACAATTGAAAGCCGAGAATTTGGTAAACTTGTATCCTTTTACGGTGGGAAAGGATTTGATGGTGCTCTCAAATTAAATATCGATGCAATTGGAAGACTCAACTTTCCCGATGCAAATATATCTTTAGATATTAACGAGCCCCTGTTGTCTATGGGAGGCGTAGATTGGAAAGGAGAATCGATTCGTTTCTCGGGTTCCCTAGCTGAGGGAAGACTTTCAATTTCGGAGTTAAATCTGGTGGGGGCAAGCGGCGGAGGAGATATTCGTGGGTATATCGATATTCTCAAAAACCCGCTCGGACATCTCGATGAAAAAGGCTTGATGACCAAAGACTTTCTCTACCCGTCACAAAACAAGGCGAACCTTAACGTAAATATTGCAGCGCTTAATCTGGCCGACTTTGCAAGAAGTTCGATGCTAAATGTGGAGATGAATCCCAGTGGGCTGATGGATATTGAAGGAAATATTAAGGGCAGCCTCCAACGCCCCGAAGGCCAACTCAATATCACTGCAAAAAATGTGGAAGTCTATGGGCAAAAAATGCGTAATCTGAGCAGTCAACTACGCTTCCAAAAAGACGGTTCCTACGCCTTCGAAAAAAGTGAAATTGACCTCGGGCGGGCAGGATTTATTGAGGGTGACTTTTCTGCCAAAGGCAATCAGATTCGCTACAATTTCACAGGAAAGGATCTTGAGTTACAGAATTTGGACCTCCTTAAAAAAACAAATCTTTCCGTCTCAGGTGGAGGGAAATTTCGTATACATGGTAAAGGAACTTACGATAGTCCCAATCCTGGTGGTTACCTTCGCATCGATAATGTGCGTCTGCTTGGCCGCGATTTAGGGGACCTTGCCCTGGTCGTCAATACCATCGATTCGACCGTTCACCTCGCCGGCGCCCTACTTCCTTGGGTTACCATCGATGCAGAGGTGCCCCTGGACAATTCCACCTATTACGCTCGATTTGGAATCGACGATATTGACCTCAGTGATGCCCTTCCCGAAATACGGGACTTGGGTATAGTTCAAGATTCTTCAGCGACCGGTATTATCGAATTCTTTCTAGAACCCGATTTTTCACGTTATCAGATTCTTGTTAATCTCTCCGAGCTAAAGGTGGACGCCTTCGGAAAACAGTTCCGAAACGAAGGACCTGTTATCGCCGGTTTGAACGAGGGACGGCTCTTACAAATCCAAAGAAGTCGCTTTGGTGTAGACGACCGTTTTCTCGATATTCATGGCGGCGTATTTTTAGATCAATCCCTGATCGATCTCGAGATCCAAGGCGACATGGAACTCTCCTCTCTCAACGGCATACGACTCGCTTTTCCGGCCTATGTTCCCGAAATCCTTCTGGAAGCCGAAGGCAATGCGAAGGTGGACTTAAAAATTAGTGGGCCACCTGATGCCATCGCCGCAAATGGTATGTTGTCTTTTGGAAAAAGTGCATTTCTACTGCGCGGGTTTTCTGAACCTCTTGCGATTTCTGGTGGAAAGATCCGAATCAGCGAGGCGAAAATCGAAGTTGACCCACAGGAAATGATCAAAGGTAGAATGCTTGGCGGTCTATTTAGCGTCAGTGGAAAGGTCGCATTGGACAACATGAAACCGCAAAATGTGGACCTCAAAGTAAGAAGTCAAAACATGGGATATCGTATCCCCGAGGTCGCCGATATTTCTTTTGGCAGCAATCTGCGGATCCAGATTTCTGATTTTGATCGTCCTCAAACATGGTTAGTAAGCGGCGAGGTAGATATTCTCGACGGTCTATATTACCAAAACTTTTCCGTTCTTCAGGACGCGTTGACCAATCGTCTTTTGGGGACCTTCACCCAAAGTAGGGAACGCTACGATGCCTCCATTTTTGAGCGATTTCCAGAAATTGCAGAGATAGGATGGGACGTCAATCTCATCGCTCGCGATGGGGTAAAAATTCGTAGCGAGGTGGACAGACTTGGCTTGGACATCGAACTAAGACTGGGTTTGAGGTTGAGAAATACCCTCTTGGATCCCAATCTAACTGGCGAAATCAATGTGATTGGTGGTCTTGTCAAATTCCAAGGCGAAGCCTTTCGAGTTAGAAACGGAACGCTCAATTTCGAGGGTGATCCGAAGAATCCAAGAGTAGAACTCATCGCCGAGGCGGATATTGAAAACGCGTGTAGGGCCCCCGAAAATCCCAATCAAGGTCAAACGATGACCCTCTCCGGCGTTGCAGATCAAGGCGAGCAGCTGACCTATCATGTGATTTTGAACGTTAATGGCCAATTGAGTAATATGAATATTCAATTCGAAAGTAATCCTTTCGCCGATCAACGTGATATTTTAAGTCTTATGTTAACAGGATGTACGGTCGATCAGCTAACGGCATCATCGGCTGGTTCACCCACACTTGAGGTCGCTTTAGGACCTGTTTTGGGGTGGATTGAAGGACAAGTCCAAGATGCTGTAAAAGTAGAAGAGTTTACTATAACGCCTAGTTTTGATCGTTTAAAGGCAACAGTGGGTGATAGTGTTACGCGCAGAATTAGTTGGCGTTTCCAACTCGATACAGGTCTAACCGATTCTGCGGGTGGACAATTGGGTCAGGTTGTATACAAGATATCTGATCAGTTTTCGGCTCTCCTGAGCGAGAGTACGAGCAACAACGCACGCTCCGAAGAAAGCAATTTTTTGATCGAAGTTAAACTGAAGTACCGACTATTAATCGACTAATTACCATATTTTCATTTCTTGTACTTCTGCTGGGATTGGGTGGGAGCCAGACCTTTGCGCAAGTGAAAGACGAGCTAGGCGAAACGACACCGACACTTGAAACTGAGGAGGCGGACTTAACACCCAAGGATAGTAAACCTGCAGAAGAGTTGAGCTTAGAAGGGAAGACGATAATCAAGTTCGACTTCTCTTGTGATCTCCCCGTATGTGGCAATAAAGTAGGTTTAAATGCCTTCCGAGAAATCGCGGGTATTCGTGAGGGAACGCCCTTTCGGTTAAAGAGCTTAAGGCTTGCCGAACGACGATTGGCAAAGACGGGTTTTTTCGAGTCCTTGAGAATTGAAAAACAATTAAAAAAAGAAGGCATTTTCGTTCGAATTTTTGCCAAGGGCGCCATTCTTATTCGAAAAGTTATCTTTGAAGGTGTGGACGCCCCGCCTTTTGAGTCCGATATTAGAAAAATTGTAACCTTTCGCCAAGGCCAGCGCTACATTCCGGATTCTCTAAAAATATCCGCTCAGTTACAAAGCGTTCGCTCGCTCTATAAAAAAGAGGGATACTTTGGGACCTCCATTGAGGTCTTTGTACGGAGAATAAAGGGCGCCAAACACTCCATCGATCTGGTTTTTAAGATCAAAAAAGGAAAGCAAAGAGGGGTTTGCAGTGTTGGCATTCGCGGCGCCAGAGCGATGGCATACTCTGAGCTAAAAGAGATTCTTCTTTCCGAGTTCGCGACCTTGCCTTCCAGATTGAATGTATTTCCCACTAATTTTACGACTGAAAATTATCGAAAAGGCCGCGAAAAAATCGTAAAAACCTATCGAGAACGTGGACATTTCCAAGCGCGCATCGTTGGCCATGATAGAAAATTTGATCCCAAAAAGAACTGTGAAACACTTATTCTTGATATCAACGAAGGCCCACATTGGGATGTTCGCTTTGAAGGTATTGAACGTTTCGAGGATAAAGATTTAGTAGAAGTTCTTCCCTTTTTTGAATCTGGATATGTCGATACCCAAGAAATCGAAAGGGCGGGTTTTGCCATTCGCCGATTGTACGAAACACGTGGATTTCCTTTTGCTCAAGTAAGGGGAAAGGAAACAAAAATTACCGAAAGCGAACGCTCGCTCCTTTTTAAAGTAAGCGAAGGTCCTTTGGTTGAAATCAAAGCTATACGTTTTGAAGGAAATAAAGCCATTCTCCGAGACGATCTCATAAAGCAAATGTCCACCAAACCTTTCGGTTTATTTGAGTCGGGGGGCTTCTTACAGACCGATGAACTCCTCGCAGATTTTAGTCGTATTGAAAATCTTTATCGCGGGAAAGGCTGGTTGAAAGCGTCAATCAAAAATTTCCGAATCGAGATCCAAGACGAGGGCATTACGATCGTTGTCATCGTCGATGAAGGCGCCCAAGTGAAGGTGCAAGATCTGGATACCATCGGCAACAGAATTATCACAGACGCTGCGTTGCAAAGAGGCTTAGCGAGTAAAAAGAACGAACCTTTTGTACCGCTCAATATCAAAACGGATTTGGGGAAGATTACGACTAAATATTCTGAACTTGGCTATCCGATGACACGTGTGACAACGACCTGTCGCCTGTTAGACGGTACCGAAGTTCCTTGCCAGGCATCACGCAGAAAGACCCAATGCGTAGCGCGAACGCTAGATCAAATCGCAAAACATTGCGTGTTTAGTCTCAAATCCCAGCACTATACCTGTCAAAGAATTGCCGACGGTCGGGGGTGCGAGTTTTCTGGTGGCGTAAGCGATCGTGTCCATATCCGCCATAAGATCGAGGAAGGTCCGCGCGTTCGTGTCGGTGCCATCCTTCTTCGAGGAAATTTCGATACCGATTCCAAGGTTATCTATCGCGAGATTCCATTTAAAGAAAATGCGCTTCTAGATACAAAGAGTGTTCTGGAGGCACAAAGAAATTTACGTTCTTTAAATATTTTCGATTCGGTGAGCGTGGAGTCCGTGGGTTTGGATGAAGATCTTTTTCTCGAAAACGAGGGCGTTGCCGCACTTGTCATTAGTGTCGAAGAGAGTCGTTCAACTCAGAATGTAGAGTTCAAATTTGGGCTAGAGTTACGAGAACTTTTATCGGAGAACTTCCAGCTTCTGGTAACCGCGGAGGGCCAATATAATAATCGTAATGTTGCAGGTAGCGGCATCGGTCTTCAGCCCCGATTTATCTCGGCCGTGGATACTTTGGACTTGCTTAAGATTGGTTCGGACACGGCAATTAGTGGAACAAGTGTGAAAGGCGTGGATTATTTGGTCGGAGCGGAAATAATTTTGAGTCATCCTCGCTTTCTAAAAAGCGCGCTTGGCATTGATAAACTAAAGGCAACCTTATCTCCCTTCTACCTCCAAGATTTGTTGGGAATTGTGAATAGAAATGTTCTTCGAGAAGAGGGCGGCGTGCGTTTAGAGTTGCGTAAAGAACTCGTAGAAATATTAACGCGATTGTATTTTAAGCTAGGTCTAGAACTGAAATCGATCGCCTCTTTTGCGCCCGATGGACCGGTCATTGGCGGCACACGCATATTTTCGCCACGTCGAACAATTGGAAAATTAACCTTTGAATTCGTTCTAGACAGGCGAGATAGTCCGCTCAATCCCAAGAATGGTTTTTTCGTTCGACTTGAACCCTCCTTGGTTTCTGGAGATGCCTTTGGACAAGGCGGCGAGGATTTCTTTTCAGATTCGTTTTTGAAATTAACGATAACGTCTTCATTTTACCTCAATTTATGGGAAGACTTCGTACTCGGACAATCCGTGAGGGTAGGGCAAATTTTCCCCTTGGCGACGCGAGACAATCCGGTCCAAGCGGACGAGCGTTATTTCCTCGGCGGTATTCGAAGTGTACGTGGATTTCCAGATGGGACCTTGGGTCCAATCGGATCGAATCAACAACCTAGCGGTGGCGAATTCCTTTTAAATTATAATGCAGAGTTTCGTTATCCTCTCTTTAAAGAGTTCGCCATCTTTGGGGCTACCTTTTTCGACGTGGGATTATTGAGCGATTGTCGCGAACGAAGAACGGGGGTTCGAGATTGTTTTGCCGAAGCCTTTTCAAATCCCCTCGAGCAACTTCGCCCCACCGCGGGCCTAGGCATACGCGCCCTTATTTTAGGACAAATTCCTGTTGTATTAGACTACGGTGTTGTATTGAATCGGGAAGCGGGGGAGCAATTTGGAGAAATCCATTTCAATGTAGGATATACTTTTGATTAGATATTTATATTTTCAATTTGTCAGTTTAGTTGTCTTTTTTACTATTTTGGGTTCAACGATCCACGCCGATGCAAGCGTTCCATGGGCGAATGGGAAATCGTCTGGCGAAGACTTAGAAGTAAGCATTATTACTTATTCGCGCAGCGAAGAAATCGCGTCTTGGTTCGGTCATACTTCTATTTTGGTACAAGACAAAAAGTACAAAATAGGTCGTGTTTACAATTACGGCATGTTTCATTTCGGCCCAGATTTACTACCGAAATTTTTAACCGGAGAAATGCGCTTTTGGGTCGGCGAGGCGTCTGTACAAGGAACCTTTCGTTTATACGAAAGTTTGAATCGGGATATTTCGATTCAAGTGTTAAATATTTCGCCGAAAAAAAGAGAAGAAATCGCCAAATACATGGCCGATTATGTCTTGCCCGAGAACCGCTATTATATTTACGATCACTACTTTGATAACTGTTCAACTCGGCCCAGGGATGTGGTCGATTTGGCAACTGGTGGTCAATTCAAAAAGTACGCCATGCAAAAGTCGAAGTTCACCTTACGTGATCACACCCAACGATATGCCCAGCATAGTCCCTACATTTATTTCCTTTTGACGGCCTGGATGAATATTGAAATCGATCAACCTCTGACCTTATGGGAAGACATGTTTCTGCCCGGCGAGCTTGAGAAGAACTTGAACAACTTCCGCTATATAGATGAAAAGGGCGTCGAAAAACCTATCGTTCTCAAAACCTATTCTGTTTACAAATCCAATCGTTCGCCACCGCCAGCTGAACCCAATCTTTTTTGGATTCGAACCCTTTTGGCGGGATTCATTTTGGGACTTTTCGGATTTTTTCTACGGCGAAGAATCAGCGATACCTTCACGAAAAAAGAGCGAGTCCCCTACGCTTTTTTCGTCATTCTGTTTGGCCTCCTTTTGGGAATTCCTTCCCTTGCATCGATGGGATTTAATTTTACCCATCACACGATTACGCATTGGAATGAGAATCTCTTTATGATGAATCTCTTTACTTTTTTGAGCCTTCCTTTTGGGTTCATGATTCTCTTTGGTTCTCAAAAGGCGTTATCGTGGTTGGACAAGGTTTGGGTCATCTTAACGGTGACGAGTTTGATTCTGGTCGTGTTGAAAATCACGCCTTGGTTCGGACAACAGAACGGGCAGGTGATTGCGTTTTACCTTCCCTTTTATGCGTTATTGGCGTTAGGGACGATGAGTGAACATGTTGGGTTTCGTCGCTTTGCTCCGTCAACACCAACCTACGGCCAGTGAACATGTTGGGTTTCGTCGCTTTGCTCCGTCAACACCAACCTACGGCCAGACTCAAATCTGGGCCTCAATTTTTAGAAGGGATCGCTTCCATAAACATTGTTATTCTTAAGCGCTTTTTCGAGCGCATTTGCTGCGCCGTTCTTTTTGGGTTTGGATGTAATAGAACGTGACTTCTTCTTCGACTTTTTTCTATCTGTTTTTGCCACTCTTGATTTAGAACGTCGTGATTTAGAACGTCGTGATTTAGATTTTCGCGATGGGGATGAATCGTCGGCGACCGCGGCTGCACGTTTTTTCTTCGGCGTTGGCATGAAGCTTTTCTCAACAAGATTGGTTTCTGGTGTCTTTGGAGCGAAAACAGCTTTAGCGTAAGAGGTATTATCGGCGCTATATCCACCCATAAGAATGGATCCACCAACACCACCGGCGATAACGAGGACCCCTAAAATGCCCATGATAATGAGAGGCAATTTGGATTTTGCGGCACTGCCCGATGTGGGCATACGAACGGAGCCTTCTGGAACAGCGGAGGCCGCGGCGATTGCGGCTTGGTGTTCTGCGGCTGACCGAGCTTTGTCGATTTCCTGTTGGCGTAGAGCCTCAACTTTGCGCCGTTCCTCTTCCGGGTCTACCCATTCTCCACGTGCTTTAAGTTCTTCAACTTGAATGGCTTGCAACTTTTCTGTGCGCTTTTGTTTCACGCCT
>Ga0256840_1003455_pt1 | contig 12720 bp, 15 predicted proteins | sample 355202metaG_FD_185969 | JGI IMG/M metagenome (GOLD analysis project Ga0256840, IMG submission 185969) | Hydrothermal vent microbial communities from Mid Atlantic Ridge, Atlantic Ocean - 355-202 | ecosystem: Environmental > Aquatic > Marine > Hydrothermal vents | place: Atlantic Ocean: Mid...
GATATTGAAGAAAGAGAGTTTGACATTTTAGTTCTTACTCAAAGCAGCCATAGGCTCCAGCTGCTATACCCTCTTGACGATGCAAGCGCTAAAACTATCGCTAAATGTCTCATAAAAGGCAAAAGTGCCGATTTTCCAATAACTTCATATTTCGATCTATCGATAAAACCAGAGTGGAGCCAAAAGAGCATAATTATAGACAATTTGATCGAAAAAGATATGTAGTGGACAAATTTTCAACCACTCTTTTTAAAGAGTAGCAGCTCCTTGTCCGGTTCCTCCGCATATAAAGAGATCGGGTAGGTTTGAATAAGTTCGAGCGATGTCGAATCTAGAATAGTCTCTATTTCGTGAAAATTCTGCGTCACGACATCGCTCTTTCTCTCATAGCAGCCGCTCTCTTTAAGATCGAAGTAGTTTATGGCGGTACTCATCACTCCATCTTCGAAAATAGACTCGAGTGTCAATACTTCTTTTTCACTCTCTCTTATCAGTGCGCCTTGAGCCACCTCTTCGAAGCCGTAAAGGGTGTTTATATCTGCCAAAAAGAGTCCGTTCGGCTCCAAAATATCTTCAACGCAACCCATGAATTTTTCAAGCTCGGCTCTTTCAAGGTAGTTTAGAACGTCAAATATAGCGGTAGCCGCTTCAAAACGCCTATTTAGTTCACAGATATCCAAAGCTTCCGCTTCCGCCCCTGCTCTTTTGGCTCTTTTTACCATCTCTTGGCTCAAATCGACTCCCAAAGAGTCTTTCAAAGGTAGCTCACTCATAGCTCTAATCAGGAACTTTCCGCTTCCGCACCCGATATCTAAAAGAGTTTCCGGACTCCAGCTCTTTAGAATCTCTATGTATATATCGTAAAGCCTATCCGCCTCCTCTTCGAAGCCAAGAAGCGGTTCTATCTCTCCGTATAGCTCAAGCCCCACGCAAAACCTTTTGCATCTGCTCGTAAAGCTCCATAATCTCACCCTTTTTGGCAAGATAGCTATGTCTGTTCGCAATAAGATGGGCGCTAGACTCCATAATGGTCTCGGCAACCTTCAGACCGTTCTCCCTCATCGTCGTACCGGTTTCCACTATATCTACTATGGCGTCCGCAAGCCCTACCAGAGGTGCCAGCTCTATGGAGCCGTAGAGCTTTATGACTTCAACGCCCATCGCCTTTTTGCTGAAGTATTTACGGGTTATGTTGACCATCTTCGAAGCCACCTTCATCTGCGGCCTGCTCCAATCGAGCTCATCCCCCTCTTTTATACCGACCGCGACTTTACATTTTCCTATCCCAAGGTCAAGAAGCCTGACGATATCGAGCCCCTGCTCCTCTATGACATCAAGCCCTACCACTCCGATATCGGCCGCCTGGTGAGCGACATATGTAGGAACATCCTGGTTTCTTACAAGGAGAAAGCGGAACCCTCCGGTCTCAAGAATTAGTTTGCGCGATTCGAACTTAAAGCCCTCGCCAAATATCTTTTCGAAAATCTCCAGTGTCTCTTCAGCTATACGCCCTTTAGGCAAAGCTACGGTCAACATCTCTCTTCCTTTATCATTTTTTCCATCCCCTTGAAGATCAAAAGTTCGTCAATCTTCGCATCTTCAAATAGCGGCGCTATATAGGAAGCGTCTCCGCCGGTAACAAAGACCCTTTTTGATTTAGCAAAAGTTTGAACCACCTCTTTTATGGAACCAAGCACGGCATAGGAGATCGCACTTGAGGTATCTTTCGGAATTTTCTCAAAAGAGATGTAAGGGTCTATCTGAACGGCAAGTTTTGCAGAGATAGAGCCGTACGCCTCTTTGAAAGCTTTTACTCCGGGCCATATCCACCCTCCAAGATGAACCCCTTTCTCCATCACATCCACCGTTATGGCGCTTCCCGCATCTATTACCACTCCGTCACAAATTGCCAGCGAAAGCGCGATGCGGTCTATACCAAGCCCCTTGTAGTCGCTTTTTAAAAGTGAAGGGTTTGATACATCCTGCCACTTTGAAAACCTCTTTATGCGGCTTTTAACTTCATCGTTGACACAGATATAGCCGACTTTTTCACTCTCATAGAGCTTCAGACCTTCTTCATGGCTTAGATGCTTAACCTCTTTACCGTCATAAAAGTGGATACGGCTGTTTCCGATATCGCAGAGGATCATACCGATATTACCTTCCACCCCTCCGATTCGAGCTTTCTTAGCGCTTTGGAGCATAGCGGCGCATCTATCAGAGCTAAATTTATCAAGATAGGATAACCGAAATAGCTCTCCACTCTTCTTTTGAGCTCAAACCACTCCTCGACATCTTTTACAAGAATTCTGCTCTTTCTTTTAACCGAAAAAAGGAGTAGGTATCTGTTTTGCATATCGAGCCCATGGAATATCTCTATTTTTTTACGGCTTCCTACAAGAGAGGGGGAAAACGGCTCGAAACGTTTAAATATGTAACCCCTCTGTCGCAAAGGATCAAGCACCCTCTTCATCCTCCGCTACTCCTGATGAAGCTTGAAGTAGTAGCGCTCATAGTAGAGTCTATCTTCTGCAGCGAAAAACCAGTCGTCGATCCTGTCAGGAATCTTGAAGGTATGGGCGCTTTCAAGCTCTCTGTCGGTAGCTATTATATACCCCTCTCGCTCTATCAGATATATGAACTCGCCGGAGAGAGCTCCAACGAAGTGGGCGAAAGGAAATTTTCTGCTGCTAAGAATCTTGAGCTCCTCGTCACATCTGTAGATAGTTCCATCTTTGGAGAGAATATATATCCCATCTTTTATGAAAAGAAGATCGCTTATCTCCATATCGAGCGCATCCATAAGCTCCGGGCTTACGGAGATGACTCTATGGGGAGTCGCAGCCACCAATCTATCTCCTATAACATCGAGGAAAATTACGTTGTTGAACTCTTCGCCCTTGCCCACTATGATCTCTCTTACCTTCATCCCGTCATCTTTGCCGAGTATGACCAGCTTTCCGTCAAGCGTAGGAACAAGAACGAGGTTTTCAAGCATCATCGGAGAAGCTATACGTATATCGGCGGTAAGCGCCTTGTCCGACTCGTATTTAACCAAAATCTCCTGCTTTTCGTAGTCGTAGATTCCGTAACTGTTCCCCTCGAGCAAAAAAGCGAGACGCCCGGTTTGGGGTATGAACATAGCCGCTATCATACGGCGCGGAAGGTTGAGTTTCAGACTCTTTTTGTTCTTTATATCGTAGATAATATTAGGCTTGCAGTCACCTGCTGCAGCTACCAAATCGCCCTCTTTGGCCAAGTACCTGTACCCTTTAGGAAGCTTGTAGTCCTGAAGCCCTTTAGAGGTTATAACCATGCCGTTTTCAAGGGTTGCACTCCTATACCCCGTCTCTGCTATGGGTGCAGGGAGTTCACCGTCGTACTCGACCGTTCCGTCTATTTTGGAAGGTTCGAAATAGTTTTTCTCGCTGCACCCTGCGGCAACCAGAGCAAGGAGTGTCAGCAGAACTATAAAGTTGATTTTACGGATCATTCCCCGCCTCTGCTCTTGCCGGTAATGCCATAGTGTTCAAGCATAGCGGCTGCCGCTTTCATCGGCGAATCGGCGCCTATAAGAGCCAAGCGCTCTTTACCTTCGGATACCTTACCGGCTTTCATAAGAAGATATGCCTCGTCGAATATCGCAAAATCCTTCAAGAGAGCCTGGCTCTTCATTCTGTACTCTTTCAGTTTTACGGGGTCCGATTTCCAGACTCCGAGGTGATATTGGGCAAGGTCGGCCACGACGGCATCTTTACTCTTGCTTAAAACTTCCAGACTCTTCACGTCACCCGTTTTGCTCGCTTGCCCTAACTTGAAAAGCTCCGCAAGCTTCGGAGAGTTCTCTTCGAGACTCTTGAGTGCGGTAGCATCCGTCGGATTCTGCTTCAAAGCGAGCAGTGCGTCGTTGGCTGCCTCCACCCTTTTTTCGTTGAAGTATCCCATAGCCGCATAACCTATGCCTCCGACCACCAAAATCACCGTAAGCGCTATTATGGCCACTCTGTTTTTTTTGTAAAAACGTTCCGCTTTTATCAATCCCGCCAGTAGCTTTTCATCCTGAGTAAGCTCCTCTTTCGCGAACTCTACCTGATCCTTGATACTCAACTGCAACTCCTGCACAAAGGGGACTCTTTTGGACTCTTACGTTAGCCCAAGAGCATAGAGCCGCCCTTAATTTTTAGTGTGCTATCATATCAAAAGATTTGTTAAAATTACGATCGATTTTTTTGAAAGGGCACAAAGTATGAAATTTGACGATACGATGCTGCAGAAACTGGAGAAGCTCTCTATGCTCAAAATAGAAGAGGGAAAAAGAGAGGAGATGGTAGAAGAGCTCGAAAAAATTGTAGGTTTCGTCGAGATCCTCGGCGAACTTGACACAGAAGGGCTCGACCCCTCCTTCAGTACTCTCGAGGGAGGGACTCCCATGAGAGAAGACATCCCCCATGAAGACCCTCAGGTGCGGGAGATAATCTTGAAAAACGCTCCCGACTCCAAAGATGACTACTTCGTAGTTCCCAATATCATAGAATAGAGTTATAGAAATTGAAGCTTTACGGAATTAAAAATTGCGATAGCGTCAGAAAAGCTGTCAAACTCCTCAACTCCGCTGAAGTGAATTTCGAATTTGTCGATATTACAAGTGAAGAAGTCGGATGCGAAACGATAGAGCGATGGCTCAAGCACGTCGGTATCGATAGACTATTCAATGCCAAAAGCGCCACATATCGCAAGCTCGGTCTAAAAAACCTTGAACTCGATGAAGCGGCCAAAAAAGAGTGGCTCTGCAGAGAGAGGAAGCTGATAAAAAGGCCGGTATTGGAAGTCGGCAACAGGGTCGTCGCAGGCTTCGACGAAAAAAGATACAAGGAACTTTTCGATGAGTAACATAGCACTTGATATTCGTAAGCTTCTGAAAAACGTTGTCGCATACAAAGCGAGCGACTTGCACCTGGTAAGCAGAAGCGAACCGCAGATACGTATAGACGGGCGTCTTGTGCCTCTTAACCTTCCAAAGCTCGACGGAGAGGCGATAGAGGAGATGTGCTATTCGATAATTACCGAAAAGCAGAAAAAGCGTTTCGAAGAGCATAAAGAGCTCGATTTTGCCATTCAGATTCCGGAAGTGGGCCGTTTCCGTGCCAACTACTATAGGACGATGGATGACGTAGCGGCGGCTTTCCGTGTCATTCCAACACACATCCCAAGCATAGACGATCTCGAAGCTCCGCAGATCTATAAAAAACTGATACAGAGAGAAAAGGGGCTGATACTTGTAACCGGACCGACAGGCAGCGGTAAATCGACGACTCTTGCAGCCATGCTCAACGAGATCAATATGACCGAACGCAAACATATCATAACGGTTGAAGACCCTATCGAATTCGTTCACGAAAACAACCAGTCTCTCTTTTCCCACAGAAATATCGGAACTGACACCAACTCCTTCGCCGATGCGCTCAAGTACGCTCTTCGAGAAGATCCGGATGTCATCCTGATCGGTGAGATGAGGGACAAAGAGACTATAGCCGCAGCGTTGACCGCAGCCGAAACCGGGCACCTCGTTTTCGGTACGCTTCATACCAACTCTGCAGCCCAGACCATAAACCGTATCATAGACGTCTTCAGCGGTGACGAGCAGCCCCAGGTCAGAGCGCAGCTCTCGACTTCACTGGTTGCCGTAATATCTCAGGCGCTTCTTCCCCGTATCGGCGGAGGCCGTGTAGCGGTACCGGAAATTCTCATAACAAATCCAGCCATAGCGAACCTGATACGAGAAGACAAAGTGCACCAGATATACAGCCAGATGCAGCTTGGACAGGGAGAGAGCGGTATGCAGACCCAAACTCAGGTTATGGTAAAACTCGTACAGGGGCACATCATAGACAAGAGCGAAGCCCTTCGCTACTCTACCCGCCCGGATGAGCTCATAAAAGCTATTCAGTATATGAGTTAAAATACCTAAATAAAAGAGGGGTTTGGTGCCCCTTTTTCCACTTTCGCCCCACCGCCTTTTCACCATCTTCGTAATTTATGTTATTATTGCGCAAATTTTTATTTACAACAGGATATTGAGAATGAGTGAGTGGAACAGATCGAGTTGGAGAGATTTTCCTATAAAGCAGCAACCAGAATACAAAGACCCTGAAAGCGTAAGAAGAGTGGAAGAGGAACTTGCAAAGTTTCCTCCGTTGATTTTTGCCGAAGAGGCGAGAAGCCTTCAAGATAAACTTGCAAAAGCGGTTACGGGCGAAGCCTTTTTGCTGCAGGGCGGCGACTGCGCCGAGAGTTTCAACGCTTTCAATGCAGACACCATAAAGAACCTCTTCAAAGTTATGATGCAGATGGCGGTAGTCATGACCTACTCCAGCGGAAAACCTGTAGTAAAAGTGGGTAGAATCGCCGGACAATTTGCGAAGCCCAGAAGTTCCGACACGGAGGCAAAGGGCGATATGGAGCTTCCAAGCTACAGGGGCGACATCGTCAACGAAGCCGATTTCGCTCCCGATGCAAGGGAAGCGAGACCGGAAAAACTGATAAAAGCCTACTACCAGTCCGCAGCCACTCTGAACCTGCTTAGAGCCTTCTCGCGAGGCGGCATGGCAGACCTTACAAAAGTTCACAACTGGAACCTGGACTTCGTAAAAGACAAGGCGCTCGGAAAGCGTTACGAGGAGCTTGCGGAGAAGATAACCCAGGCGATGAAGTTCATAGCGGCATGCGGAATCACTCCCCAAAACACGCCTCAACTGCACGAAACGGTGCTATACACTTCACATGAAGCTCTGCTTCTCGGTTACGAAGAGGCGCTCACCCGTATAGACTCTCTGACCGGAAAGTGGTACGACTGCTCTGCCCATATGCTCTGGATAGGCGACAGAACCAGAGATCCAAACGGTGCTCATATAGAGTTCTTCAGAGGTATCAACAATCCGGTTGGCGTAAAAGTGGGTCCCAGTATGACGGAGGATGAGCTTGTAGTGCTCACCGAAAAACTCAACCCCGAAAATATCCCGGGGCGCCTTACCTTCATAGTAAGAATGGGTGCAGATAAGATAGGAGAGCTCTTCCCGCCTCTGCTCAGACGCATAAAGTCTGAAGGCAAAAATGTGGTATGGAGCTGCGACCCTATGCATGGAAACACCTTCAAAACGGAAAACGGTTTCAAAACCCGTGAATTCAACAATATCCTCTCCGAAGTGAAACAGTTTTTCCAGATTCACGAAGCAGAAGGTACGGTCGCAGGCGGAATACACCTCGAGATGACCGGAGAAGATGTAACGGAGTGCACCGGCAGCCAGAGCTGTAACATTACTGTAGATGCTCTCGGAAGCCGCTACCATACACAGTGCGACCCAAGACTAAATGCGAACCAGGCCCTCGAGATGGCATTTATGATCTCTGAGTTTTTCAAAGAGCTCAAGCGCTGAAACGCTCTTTATCGAATTTTACCGCAACAATAAAACCGGTTGCGGTAAAGTTTTGGAGGCATCTTTTATAAAAAAGTGTTAACTTTCTATTCAAATTTCCTATGTCACCCTATTTATCAACCGATCGTATAACTTTGTTTCAGCTTCATTATTTTATAATGAATTATTTTGGAAAACCTCGAAAAAAGATACGACAAATATATGAAGCGGAGTAACCTATGCCATCTTTAGAAAACATTGGCGACGTAGTCAAAAAGAGCTGCGAAGAGATAAAAGAGACAATCAGTGAGAAAAGAGTTGAACCGGGCGATGCCGCCGAGATTATCAAAAACGTCGTAGAGACATTTTTCGACAGACTAAGAAAGTCGGGCTACTCCACATACCTTGACGAATATCTTGAAAAGGAACATGAGAAAAAGTCTAAAAAGTGTATAGATCTTGCAAAAGAGAGTATCGACTCCTTCAAAGAGTCGAATACAAACCTTAAAAACATTACCAAAACCCACACTATCGAAATTGAAAGCATTGTCGAAAGCAGCGAAGAGATAGATATTCCCAAATTCAAAAACCGTATAGAGGCATTTCAAAGCGATCTTTTGAGCGAACTGCAACGAGCAAACGAACTGATAAAATCTCTTGAGAGTGAAATAGAGGAGCTTCAGAAGCAGTCCAACATCGACCCTTTGACGAAGCTATACAACAGAAAAGCGCTTGAAATAGATGCCAAAGAGCTGCTCAAACACTCAAATCAGAGAAATTTGAATATCTCTCTTCTCATGATAGATGCCGACGACTTCAAAAAGGTGAACGATACCTTCGGCCACCTTGCGGGAGACAAGGTTCTTATACTGCTGGCGAAACTCTTCAAACTATCCATCAGAGAGTACGACAGAGCCTACAGATATGGAGGAGAGGAGTTTCTCATCATCTTCAACCGCGCCGAAAAAGATGATGCGAAAAAAGTTGCCGAACGCATCATGAAGACAGTAAGAGAGAACAAACTCATCTACAAAGGTCAAACCATACGTATAACTCTTAGCATGGGCCTGACCTCCCATCAAAAAGGGGATACTTTGGAGAGTATGATCGAGCGTGCCGATGCGGCTGTATATCAAGCCAAACATGAAGGTAAAGATAGACTGGTGGTGCGTTGATGGATCTTAACTGGTTCGATATAGTTACAGGCTCCTTGATACTTCTGATAGGTCTTAAAGGACTTTTCAACGGTCTCATAAAAGAGCTTGCAGGTCTTGTCGGAATAGTTCTCGGTGTCTGGCTCGCTTCGCTCTTTGCAACGGAGTTTGGCAAGTGGTTGGGTGCAAATGTAATCCACATAGACTCACAATCGGCCCTTAGTATGATAGGCTTCCTTGCTCTTTTGGCACTCATATGGACAGGTTGCGTAATAGCGGGAGTGATAGTAGCAAAACTCGTTTCGCTCTCGGGACTCGGTATCGCGGACAGAATTCTGGGACTCACTTTCGCTTCCGCAAAGGTTTTCATCATCATAGCCGTCATAGTCTACGCACTCTCCAACATCGAAATCGTAAGAAAAAATACGACGAGCTTCACCCAAAAGAGTCTACTTTTTCCTCTCTTTATAAAAGCCGGAGATATGATAGTACACATAGATACCGACAAACTTGCCGAAAAAGCGGGTGGATTGGGGGATGGGGCGAAAGCTGCCGTGAAAAACGGTGCCGAGATAATCAAAAAGCAGATTCCCCAAGAGCCAAAGGAGTAGAATGAAAAAGAGCAACTCGGTCTCAACCTCCCCGCTCATACCTTACGAAACTCTTCTTCAGCAGTTCAAACAGCTTCTTCGCTCGAACAATCTGAAGTTCACAAAGCAGCGTGAAACTATTTTACATGCTCTATATAACCATTCAGGCCACTTCACACCCGAAGAGCTCTACCGTTTCATAAAGAGTGAAAACCCGCAACTGAATACCGGTATAGCGACAATTTACAGAACACTTTCACTCCTTGAAAATGCAGGTATCGTAACCTCCATCTCTTTTGGTACACAGGGCAAAAAGTATGAACTAGGAGTCAAGGCGCACCACGACCACATCATCTGTACAAATTGTGGTAAAATTCTGGAATTTTACGACGAGGCCATAGAAAAGAGGCAGGAGAAGATCGCCAAAGAGTTCGGCTTCAAAATGGAAGACCACTCTATGAAAATCTTCGGAATCTGCCCCGAGTGCCAAAAAAAAGAGAGAGAATGATCTCTAACGAAAAGGGAAATAAGATTGATTTTTGATGATCAGTACCGAAAACTAAGGATAGAAAAGGCGAACGCTCTAAGAAGCATGGGTATAAACCCATACCAAAATCGCGCCGTCAAAGAGTGCACGAACAGAGAGTTTCTCGAAAAGTTCTCATACTTGAAGGAGAGTGAAGAGAAAGAGGCGATAGATAAGATCTGTACCGTTGCGGGACGCATAAAGTTTCTTCGTCTGATGGGAAAGGCGGCTTTTGCAAAAATCGAAGATGAAAGCGGCGTTTTGCAGATATACTTCAGCAGAGACGACTTGGGGGACGAATGGTTCAAAACCGTTAAGAAGATGGTAGAGGTGGGCGACATAGTGGCCGCCACCGGATACCCTTTCATAACCAGAACGGGCGAGCTCACCATGCATGTCAAACGTCTGGAGATCGTCACAAAAGCGATAAACCCGCTACCGGAGAAGTTCCACGGACTTCAAGATATCGAGCTTAGATACAGAAAGCGCTATCTCGACATGATAATGAATCCGGATGTCAAAGAGACCTTTTTGATGCGCTCAAAAATAGTAAGCCTGATTCGCAGGTTTTTCGAAGAGCACGGGTTTCTGGAGGTCGAAACTCCGATGATGCACCCGATACCGGGCGGTGCGAATGCAAGGCCCTTTGTAACGCATCATAACGCTCTTGGAGTCGACAGGTACCTTCGTATAGCTCCGGAACTCTACCTAAAGCGTCTTATAGTAGGCGGTTTTGAAGCGGTTTTTGAGATAAACAGAAACTTTAGAAACGAGGGTATGGACCATACCCACAACCCAGAATTTACGATGATAGAGTTCTATTGGGCATACCACAGGTATGAAGATCTTATGGAGCTGACGGAGAAGCTCTTCGAGTATCTTTTCAAAGAGCTTGGGCTTCCTAAAAAGCTTCCTTACGGAGATTATGAGATAGACTTCTCTACACCTTTCAAACGCATAGCCTACAAAGATGCCCTTGTTCAGATCGGGGGAGTAGATGAAGAGATGCTTGAAAATCCTAATGCCATGAGAAGTTTTCTGAAAGATAGAGGCGTAGAGGTCGAAGAGAGCTTGACAAAAGGGCAACTCTGGGGAGAGCTATTCGATGAGCTTGTGGAAGATAAGCTGATAAACCCCACTTTCGTGACCCACTTCCCGATAGATATTAGCCCTCTGGCTAGAAGAAGCGACGACAACCTGGAAATCGCCGAAAGGTTTGAACTCTTCATAGCAGGAAAAGAGATAGCGAACGGTTTCAGCGAGCTTAACGACCCGCTCGATCAGTATGAGCGCTTCAAAGCACAGGCTGCACAAAAAGAGAGTGACGACGAGGCTATGCATATGGATGAAGATTATGTAGAGGCGCTCGGCTACGGTATGCCGCCTACCGCCGGAGAGGGAATAGGCATAGACAGGCTTGTCATGCTGCTTACCGACAAACACTCCATACGAGATGTGATCCTCTTTCCTGCAATGCGTCCGCAAAAGCAGCAAACCAAAAAAGATGAAGAAACCAAAAGCGAGGATGAGAAATGACAATACTAGAGCAAAACGATCCTATAGTCTACGACATTTTAAAAAACGAGCTGAAACGCCAAACCGACCATCTGGAGATGATAGCGAGCGAAAACTTCACCTTTCCCGAAGTTATGGAGGCACAAGGCAGTATCTTTACCAACAAGTACGCAGAAGGTTACCCATATAAGCGCTACTACGGAGGATGCGAGTATGCCGACGCCATAGAGCAGCTTGCGATAGATAGAGCCAAGCTTCTTTTTGGATGCGAGTTCGCAAATGTGCAACCGCACTCGGGAAGCCAGGCAAACGGCGGCGTATATGCCGCTTTGCTCAAAGCCGGAGATAAGATTTTAGGAATGGACCTAAGCCACGGCGGGCACCTCACCCACGGTGCGAAGGTAAGCTTTTCGGGGAAAAACTACCAGAGCTTCACCTACGGCGTGGAGATGGATGGGCGCATCAACTACGAAAGAGTTGCCGACATAGCGCAGATCGTAAAACCGAAACTGATCGTTTGCGGTGCGAGCGCTTATGCAAGAGAGATAGATTTTGCAAAATTCAAAGAGATAGCAGATAGCGTCGGAGCGCTTCTGCTGGCCGACATCGCACATATAGCCGGCCTTGTAGTAGCGGGTGAACATCCAAGTCCCTTCCCCCACTGCGACGTAGTCACCACCACTACCCACAAGACACTCAGAGGCCCCCGCGGCGGACTCATAATGACAAACGACGAAGAGTTGGCCAAAAAGATCAACAGTGCCATCTTTCCCGGCATTCAGGGCGGACCTCTTGTGCACGTGATCGCCGCCAAAGCGGTGGGGTTTGCCAAAAACCTAGACGATTCGTGGAAGGTTTACGCAAGGCAGGTTAAAGCGAACGCCTCTATTCTTGCCGACGTACTTATGAAAAGAGGCTACGATGTCGTAAGCGGCGGCACCGACAACCATCTGGTGCTTGTCTCTTTTTTAAACAAAGATTTCAGCGGAAAAGATGCGGACGCCGCACTCGGTCGAGCCGGAATAACCGTAAACAAAAATACGGTACCGGGTGAAACGAGAAGCCCTTTCGTTACAAGCGGTATACGCATAGGTTCGCCTGCACTTACGGCCAGAGGTATGAAAGAGGCGGAGTTCGAAGAGATAGCCAATGCCATCTGCGATGTACTCGACGATATTACAAACGAAGAGAAGCAGGCGCAGATAAAAGAGAGAATGACGAAACTTGCAAGAAACTTCGTCATCTACGATCGTCCGACATATTGATATGATGGTGAACTCTGTTTCGATCGCATCTTTTAATGAGAAAAAGATCTCTTCTATCGATGATGTATGCCTTTCACCGGCACCCACAAAGGTAAAGAAATGTATAATGTAGATACACATCTTATCAAGTTTGTAACGGATCACTACTATCTGCAGCGCTCAAGTATCGTCAACAAGATCGAAATGAACGGCCGAATCTTCTACAACAAATTCGAACGTATCGACAAACCCCTTACAAGATCGGTCATGAACGATCAT
>Ga0256840_1003456_pt1 | contig 12715 bp, 11 predicted proteins | sample 355202metaG_FD_185969 | JGI IMG/M metagenome (GOLD analysis project Ga0256840, IMG submission 185969) | Hydrothermal vent microbial communities from Mid Atlantic Ridge, Atlantic Ocean - 355-202 | ecosystem: Environmental > Aquatic > Marine > Hydrothermal vents | place: Atlantic Ocean: Mid...
AACACACTAAAATAGCATAAAGGATTTTTATGGCGTATGATTTAAAAAAGAAACTGGTGATTGCTATCTCTTCTAGAGCATTGTTTGATTTGGAAGATGAAAACAAAATGTTTGAGAAAAAAGGTTTGAAAAAATACTACAAATACCAGATAAAACATGAAAACAAACGTCTTAAACGTGGAGCAGCTTTTGATTTTGTTAAAAACATACTTCGTATTAACAAACATTTTGATGATAAGCTCATAGAAGTCATTATATTATCACGTAATAACGCAGCCACAGGTTTACGCATTAAAAACTCCATAGATGCATATGATTTAGATGTTGAAAGAGCAGGGTGGACAGCAGGTACACCTATATCTAACTACTTAAAAGCTTTTGATGTAGACTTATTTCTTTCAGTTCACGAGAGTGATGTACAAGAGGCTATTAATGTAGGTATAGCAGCTGCTAGAATCATCCCTAAAAAATACAAAAAAGAACGCAATAGAAAAGATGTACACATTGCTTTTGATGGGGATGCAGTACTTTTTTCTGATGAATCTGAAAAAATATACCAAAGTCATGGACTTGAAGCCTTCATAAAACATGAAAAGAAAAATGCGAAAAATCCACTCCCAAAAGGGCCTTTTGCCAAACTTTTAAAAGTTATTTCTCACATACAAAAAAAGTTTCCTATGGAAAAAGCACCCATACGCACCTCTCTTATAACCGCACGTGACTTTGCAACCTTTGAAAGGGTCATCCGTACGTTTGATGCATGGAATGTACGTGTAGATGAAGCATTTTTTCTCGGTGGAGTAGAGAAAAGACGCATAGTCAAATCATTTAAAGCTGACATATTTTTTGATGACCAAGATGTACATTTAGACAAAACATCTAAAAAAACACCTTCAGCTAAAGTACCGTATAAGCGATAGATACTAATTAATATTAACTAGCACTTGATATTTTTCCTAAAATAGTATATAGTATAGACAAATAACCTATGTCTATGTTGGAGTATAATTATGAAACGTGTTTTACATTTATTGGCATTGCCTAAAAGAAAATTTCGGAAATACTCTGTGCCTATTCTGATGTTTTTGGCTAGTTCTACCGTTCAAGCATCTTGTGCCAAACTAGCTAAGTTTGCAGGTATGCAACAAACATCTCTTGAAAAAATAGTAGAAAGGCTTGTTAAAATAGAATCAAGAACAGGCGAATATAATGTAGAAAATCACAATTCTGGTGCGTATGGACGTTATCAAATTATGCCTAGTACGGCAAAGTTTTATGCAAAAAAACTTGATATCCCCAGACACCTATGGAAAAAACCCTACAACCAAGACAAAATCTTTAGAGCCATCATGAAAGCGAACATTAAAAGCTTGAAAAAACGTGGCTACAAAGTTTCTGCATTTACACTCTATGCCACACATCAGCAGGGAGCAGGTGGCTTTAATGCCATTATGAAAGGTAAAAAGCTTACCACAAAACTAGAAAGAAACTTGCGTCAAAACTTACCAGGAAAACTCAGAAAAGTTAAAAAATCACAACTGAGAGCTACATGGATAAACTACTGGAAGAAGAAACTTGCTTAGTTGCTTTCTTCTTTTTTGACTTCTCTTTTTTTATAAAACTCAATTTTAAACGCTTCAAAACTACCTTCTAAAATAGCCTCTCTCATCTCTTTCATCAGATTAAGATAATAATACAAGTTATGTATAGTACCTAGTCTAAAGTAGGTGAGTTCTCTGGCACGGTAGAGGTGGCGTAAGTAGGAGCGTGAGTAGGTTTTACATACCATACACTCACACTCAGAGTCAAGTGGTCCTTCATCTGTGGTGTACATGGCTTTTTTTATGTTTACTCTTCCAAAGCTGGTGAAAAGTGTACCGTTACGTGCATTTCTAGTAGGCATCACGCAGTCAAACATGTCTACACCACGTGAGACGTTTTCTACTAAGTCTTCAGGCGTTCCCACACCCATAAGGTAACGAGGTTTGTCCTCTGGCATGAACTGTGTTGTCCACTCCACAGTGTCATACATGTCTTGGTTGGCTTCACCTACACTCAGACCCCCTATGGCAAAGCCATCATAGTCCATGGCACAAAGCTCGCGGGCAGACTTTTCTCTAAAGGCATTGTCTGTTCCCCCTTGAATGATGGCAAAGATATTTTGTTCTACACCCACACCTTCATCTTGTTTCTTTCTAAAATAGTCAATACTCTCTTGTGCCCAACGCGTGGTACGGTCTATGCTAGATGCTATACGTTCTTGTGTGGCAGGGAGTGCTACGAGGTCATCGAGTATCATCATGATATCTGAGCCTAGATTGTGTTGGATGTCTATGACTTTTTTAGGGGTAAAGTAGTGTTTTGAACCATCTACATGAGAAGCAAAAGTGATGCCACCTTCGTCTATCTTTACATTTTTAGAAAGTGAAAAGGCTTGAAAGCCCCCAGAGTCTGTAAGAAAGGACTTTGGGTACTTGGTAAAGCCATGCAGTTTGCCCATCTTGGCTACCACTTCATCGCCTGGGCGTATGTACATATGGTAGGTATTTGCAAGGATGATTTCTGGCTTTATAAAGCTTGCTAAATCCATCGCATCTAGTGTCTTTACGGCTCCGACGGTACCTACAGGCATAAAGACTGGTGTTTGTATGGTAGAATGAGTTGTTTTTATCGTACAAGCTCTGGCAAAACCATCTGTTTTATCTATCTGAAAATCCATTGTGCTATAATATCCCTTATATTTCCTTCAGCAGGAAGCTCATACGGCTAGCCGTATTTAAAAATGCAATTATATCGAAATTGAGTTAGAAGGCTTAGCATCAAAAATATATTAATCTTAGCCAGTGGTGGCATCGCCAAACAGTTTATATCATGGGTAAGTAAAAATAGGGTAGCTGAAAACCAGTACTATGTTACATGCTACAAAGCAGATACTGCCCCCGACAAACTAGGTAAAAATGTTACACTCATCGATGCTGACCCTACTTCTTTTTCCAAACTCTCTCATATTATGGCAGGGACAAAATTTTCAAATATCTTTATAGTTATGGATGAAATAGAAGATGCACGCTATGTTTTAAAAAATATTGCACTCATTAATACAAAACTACGTGTGGTGTTAGTCAATCAATGGGATGACAATGACATAGGAAAAGAGCAAGAAAACATCACCATAGTGCATAGCCATGATCTCATAGCAGCTCACCTTTATGACCAACTTCCCAACGTGCCTTTGGTTGCACAAAATGTAGGGTTAGGGAAGGGCGAAATCATGGAGGTACACATTCCTTTTGGTTCGTCTTATGCCTACAGACACATAGGCTCCATCGTTCAAAGAAAATGGAAGATAGCCGCTCTCTACAGAGATGACAAGCAGATACTTCCTACCAATGCCACTATGATAAAGCCAAATGACACCATATTAATCTTAGGAAAACCACTTGTGCTTGATGGGGTCTATAGAACTATAAACAAACGTATGGGACTTTTCCCTGAACCATTTGGTAAAAATATTTATCTTATCTTAGATTTCAGACATGACAAAAAAAACTGTATCAGATACATGGAAGAAGCCTTGTATCTTTTAGAAAAACTTGAAGATAAAGTACTACATATACGTGTACTGTACCCCAATGATTTTCAACTTTTAGATAGGATTAAAGAGTATGATTCAGATAATGTTAGCTTGTCTATCTCTTATAAAAATGAAGAGTTGCGTAGCCTTATAGAATTTGATATTCACGAATATAATATAGGGCTTATTATGGGTTCAATCCCCGCATTTGAGGCAGATGGATTAAAAAATACACTCTATAGTCTACGTAAACTTGTGTATCTTTTTGGGGACATATCTTTAGCCTATACCAAAACATCCGTTATCCTCATGAGCGACAATGAAAAGATGGAATCCATCTCGTCAACTGCATTTGACATCACTGAGACTCTAGGGCTAAGCCTTACGCTTTGTGACTTTGACCCAGAGGGTGAGTTTAAGAGTAAAGAGATGATAGTAGAGCATTATGAGTCACTGACACACATTTTCAATATGGACATCAACATAGAGCAAAAAGTCGCGAACCCTATACGTGAACTGACCAACATGACTGACATTTTACAAATAGCACCATTTGAAGAACATCTCAATGGCACAAGCTGGAAAAAACTCATCTCAGTTAAAGTGAAAGACTTTTTACTTACAACGCAACGCCATCCCAAACTTCTTGTACCATTTGCTGTACATGAGGGCTAAACAATTAGTCAGTATAGCCCTTTACAACGATACTTAAACACAAATAAGATAAAATAAAAACCATTAGAATTTAACAAGGTTTTTACACAATGATTGTCCCTATTGAATTGGCTCAAACTCAGAACATTACCTATGACATCACTATTGATGCTTTACCTACACTTACTTTTGACACTTCAGTGGTTGTGGTCACTAACCCCACAGTCGCAGGCTATCACCTCGACACACTACTAAGTAAGATATCTGCAACACAACTACACGTTGTGACCATCCCTGATGGAGAAGAGTATAAGACGCTTGAAACGGTTGAAAACATCTTGGGTGAGTGTTTTGAGCAAAAGTTAGACAGGAAGTCACTGCTCATCGCTTTTGGTGGTGGGGTCATAGGTGATATGACGGGTTTTACTGCAAGCCTTTACCAAAGAGGCATAGACTTTATACAGATACCAACTACGCTACTTTCACAAGTAGATGCTTCTGTAGGGGGTAAAACGGGTGTAAACAACAAATATGGTAAAAACCTCATAGGTGCCTTTTATCAGCCCAAGGCTGTATACATCGACCCGAGTTTTTTAGATACCCTTCCTCCTCGTGAGTTTGCTGCAGGTGTTGCAGAGGTCGTTAAAATGGCGGTGATGTTCAACAAAGACTTTTTTAACTACTTACAAAGTGCAGACCTTAGCAACACAAACACCATAAAAGAGATGATACGAAAATCTGTAGAGCTCAAAGCATGGGTCGTTAACCAAGATGAAAAAGAAGCAGGCATAAGAGCGGTACTAAACTACGGTCATACCTTTGGGCATGTGGTAGAGAATGAAACAAAGTACAAAACCTACTTACATGGTGAAGCTGTAGCCATAGGTATGGTTATGGCAAATGCCCTTGCCATCGAGCTTGGTCTGTTTAGCCAAGAAGAAGCCCAAGAGGTAAAAGACTTTTTAGTCTCAGCCAATCTTCCAACAGAATATGTCATCAAAAATGTAGATGATTTTTATGAACATTTTTTCTTAGACAAAAAGTCTGCAAGAGGGAGCATTAAGTTCATCTTACCAAATGGTATGGGTGGATACAAGATGGTCTCAGACATAAATGAAGCCGTAGTTAAAAAAGTCTTAGCTACCTTTGGAGAAAAAGAATGAACTTAAAACCTTTACTTCTTAGTACATTAGTGTTATATGCAACTTTTATATTTGCAGAGATGCCTGTACAAGAAAATAATACTACACAGAACGCTACAGTAAACACTAAGCAAACGTTCCTTGAAGAAAAAAATACTCTTCTACAAGAAAAAGAGTCTATAGAAACAGAACTTTTGGACAATAATATATGGTCTAAAATTTACAGTAACTACCATACCTATCAAGAGTTGAAAAAAAATGATATTACGCTCAATGCAAAAATAAAGCTTTTAGAAAAAAAGAAAAAACTCTCTAAAGACCAGAAAAAAGACTTAGAGGCCCTGTTTGCAGAAAAGTCAACACTTACGGGTAAACTGCATCTACTTAAAGAGTACGAAACAGACCCTTTTAAAAAGTTTTTAACGCCACCTGCTATAGAAACAGTGCCAACAGTAGGCAATCCTTTTGCAGTCATTTCTGCTTTGTCTTATAGAGAGAAGTTAGGTTCAGACCAAGAAGAATACAGCAATCGTTACCATTCTCTTTCACGTATCATGGATAAACTAAAAGAAAAACGTAATACCGTAAGAGAGCTCATCTTACTTGAAGAGAATAATACCAAGTATCAAGATGAATTGGCAGATATTGAAGACCAGATTAAAACATTTACACCTGTTATTGACATCTTTAAAACCACACAAAATGTATATATTAAAAAAATAGATGAAATTGAGTACAAACTAGAAGAGGACATCAAAAAAGAAGTGCAACGTACTATCACCATAGGTGCGGTTATCTTGTTTTTCCTCTTTTTACTCTTTTTTATTAAGTATCTTGTACGTAAATATATGTCAGACAATGACCGTTTTTATACCATCAACAAAGCACTTAATATCTCTTTTGTCTCCATACTTCTACTTGTACTTTTGTTGGCATATATTGAAAATGTATCGTACCTTGTAACTATTTTAGGTTTTGCCTCTGCGGGTATCGCTATTGCCATGAAAGACTGGTTTATGTCTTTGATGGGCTGGGCGACTATAGTTATGGGTGGTGCTATACATGTGGGTGACAGAGTCAGATTTGTTCGTGATGGGGTAGAGTATGTTGGTGACATCGTAGATATTTCTATGTTACGTATGACCATGCATGAAGACATCACACTCACAGCATACATGCACAACAGAAGAGCAGGGCGTATGGTATTCATACCAAACAACTTCATATTTACTGATATGATATCTAACTATTCTCACGCTGGACTTAAAACAGTTTGGGATGGCATTGACTTTGTGGTAACCTTTGACTCAGACATACAAAAAGCAAACTCCATTGCTAAAGAGGTCACACGTAAGTACTCTAAAGGGTACACCGACATCACCAGAAAACAACTCAACAAACTAAGAAGCCAGTATGGTATACGTAACACAAACGTAGAACCACGTATCTTTACACACATTGAACCTTATGGTTTAAAGATTTCTGCGTGGTACCTCACTAACTCCTTTGCAACTATGACGTTACGTAGTACGATTTCTATCGAAATCATCAAACGCATCCATGAAGAAGAGGGCATACATCTTGCCTTTCCTTCTCAGTCTATTTATGTAGATAAATCAGTACCAAGACCCATAGATAATGTCCAAGACATGCCTATGGACAATAAGGAACACTAGTGGAAAAAGTATATTTTAAAACCTTTGGTTGTAGAACCAACCAGTTTGACACCCAAGTCATGATGTCAAAACTCAAAGACTATGAACTCACAGACAATGAACTTGACTCAGACTATATCGTAGTGAACTCATGTACTGTAACCAATGGGGCAGACTCTTCAGTACGTAACTACATCTCTTCTATGGGACGTAAAAACCCAAAAGCTAAAGTCATACTTGCAGGCTGTGGTTCACACTCTAAAGGGGAAAGTCTTTTTGCAGATAAAAAGGTTTTTGGTGTCATAGGACACTCAGAAAAAGAAAGTATCAACACAGTACTTAAAAATGAACAACCCTTTTACCAAATAGGTGACTTGGAACACATAGATACCACTATCGTAGAAGAGTTTGTCGGTAAAAGTAGAGCCTTCATCAAGATACAAGAAGGCTGTGACTTTGGATGTTCTTACTGTATCATCCCTCAGGTGCGTGGGGCTGCACGTTCGCATAAAGAAGAGACTATCTTAGAGCAGATAGACAAACTTGCATCCAACGGTTTTGGTGAGTTCATACTTACAGGAACCAATGTAGGTTCTTACGGACGTGACCATAACACTTCGATGGCACAACTACTCAAAAAGATGAGCCAAATACGTGGTGTCAGACGTATACGCATAGGAAGCCTAGAACCTATACAGATAGATGATGAGTTTATGGAACTGCTCAGCGAACCGTGGATGGCAAAACAATTACACATTGCTCTGCAACACACCTCAGACAAGATGCTCAAAGTCATGAACAGAAGAAATGACTTTAAATCTGACCTTGAAATGTTTCATAAGATTGCCTCTAAAGGTTATGCTTTAGGGACAGACTTCATCGTCGGTCACCCAGGTGAAGATGACAAAGAATGGGCAGAGGCCATAGACCGCGTTAAAGAGCTACCTCTAACCCATGTACATGCTTTTTCTTACTCAAAACGTGACAACACTGCATCTTCTACTATGAAACCTGAAATACGTGGAAACATAGCAAAAGAGAGACACAGAGAACTCACTGCACTCATAAAAGCAAAAAATTATGCCTTTAGACGCTCACATAACTCTGCACTAGAAGTACTACTAGAAAACGGTAAAGAGGGTGTCTACCAAGGCTTTGACCAATACTTTAACAAAGTTACAGTCCAAAGTGAAGAAGACTTGTCTGCAAACTGGGTCTTTTTAAATGATGTGGAGGTCACTGATGGCGGCAATACAGCGAAAGTTTAAATCTAGTATGATAAATGCTAAAAATATAAAAATCATTTCTCTTTTACTCGTAGTGCTTGTATCTCTACTTTTATTTACAGTACTACGAGACACAGATACACTCATCACCCATAAACAAGCCAATGCTTTGTATAGTGACAATATAATAGAAAAACTCATCATCGATGGTGAGTATATACGCATTAAGACAGCAGAAAATACTTACAAAGTCTACAAAGAAGCAGTCAATAAAACTGCATTTTTTGAAAAGTACCCTGTTGAAGTAGTAGAAGATAAAGGGTATCTGTATGATGTGTTTTCACTTCTTTTTTTACTGTTTGTGTTTGGATTTTTTTATAGATTTATGCAGAAAAACAGACTGGAGCAACTTAAACACATACGAGCGGCCAGTAAAGCAGGGGGCGAAGTTGAAGTTCAAGCGGTGCAAGCCCTCACATCAACGGTAACATTTGATGATGTGGCAGGTATCAAAGATGTTAAAGAAGAACTCGAAGAGATTATAGACTTTCTAAAAGAACCTCAAAAGTACAGAGACTTGGATATACGTCTTCCTAAAGGTGTGTTACTTGTAGGACCTCCCGGTGTGGGAAAAACACTCATCTCTAAAGCAGTAGCTGGAGAAGCAGATGTACCCTTTTTCTACCAAAGTGGTGCTTCCTTTGTACATATCTATGTGGGTATGGGGGCGAAACGTGTTTCTGAACTTTTTAGAAAAGCAAAACAGATGGCTCCAAGCATCATCTTTATAGATGAGATAGATGCGGTGGGTAAAAGCCGTGGTGAGTTTAGAAATGATGAACGAGAAGCCACACTTAACCAACTACTCACCGAGATGGATGGCTTTGAAGACAGCTCTGGCATCATCGTCATAGGGGCTACAAACAAGATAGAGATGCTTGATGAAGCACTCCTTCGTGCAGGGCGTTTTGACAGACGTATACACATCTCACTTCCAGACTTAGAAGACAGAGTAAAAACCTTAGAACTGTACTTAAAAAACAAACCCCATGAAGTGAACATAGAACAAGTCGCACGTATGACCGTAGGCTTTAACTCAGCTGCACTTGATACGCTTACCAACGAAGCTGCCATCTATGCCATGAGAGCAAACAGACGCATGATAGAAACCTCTGACTTTGAAGCAGTCAAAGAAAAAGTGCTTATGGGTAAAAAGAAGTTACTCTCCTTCACAGAAGAAGAACGTGAGATACAAGCCATTTACCAAGGAGCAAAAGCAGTCATAGCCACATGGCTAGATGTTGAGTTCGATAAGATAGGCATCGTAAATACAAGACTACTCATACAAGAACATGAAATCATCTCTAAAAACCAACTACTTTCACGCATAAAGGTCTACTTAGCAGGAAGTATAGCCACACGTTTACGCTACAACGAACAGTTTACCAATGCAGCTTCTGACATAGCTCAAGCCAAAGCGATAGTCGCAAAGGTTGTGTATGAGTATGCTATGAGTGATAACTTTATCGTCACACCCCAACAAGAAGAAGCACTCTTAGCTGAATGTGTTTCAGAAGTGACTAAGTTGTTTGAAACACTTGATGCTGCGTTAAGTGAAGTCTCTGAACACTTACTTGAACATGAAAACATTTCTGCTGATGCATGTAGAGATATTTTAAGAAACCTCTTTTAGCCAACGCGTATGAAGTATTTTAATGGTTTTTCACTCATAGATGAAGAGACTCTCTTTTTAGACATACTTACGCCCAATGACTACACAGTTGTAGGCTTCTCTTATGGTGCTCAAAAAGCATTTGAGTATGCCTATACGACACAAAACCGTATCGATAAACTCATACTCATCTCTCCTGCTTTTTTTCAGACACAAAAAAAGAGCTTTATACGGGCACAATTACGCTACTTTGAAGCAGATAAAGAAGCGTATATGACACAGTTTTTACAAAATGTAGCAAGCCCTTCCAACCATAGTCTAAAAGAGTATCTAAAAGTAGGCACACATGATGAACTTGAGTCACTCCTCACTTATGTTTGGGACACTACAAAGATGCAGACACTGCTAAGTAGAGGTACAAGTATAGAAGTGTTTTTAGGCACAGATGACAAAATCATAAACAGTGAAGATGCTCTTACTTTTTTTAGTCAAAACAGTACAGTATACAGCATCAAAAATGTTGGACATTTATTAAAGAAAAATAATACGTTTAAGGGATAAAGATGACAAACATAGTAATAACAGGATGTTCAACAGGCATAGGACTGGCAACTGCTAAATACTTGCAAGATAAATTTGTAAAAGTATATCCTACAGCTCGCTATAAAAAAGATGTAGAGATGTTAAAAAGCTTAGGTTTTGAAGATGCCATGCAACTTGATGTCACCAAATCTGCCCAAATAACAGAAGTCATCCAATCCGTTATGAAAAAAGAGGGGAAAATAGACGTATGGTTTAACAATGCAGGCTACGGACAAGCAGGTGCGGTAGAAGATATCAGCACTAAAGCACTTAAAGGGCAGTTTGAAACCAATGTATTTGGACTGCACGAGTGTACACGTCAGGTCATCCCTATCATGAGAGAGCAGGGGTATGGTAAAATCATCCAACACTCTTCTGTGTTGGGACTCATCTCTCTTTTTGGTAGAGGGGCTTACAATGCTAGTAAATATGCCATAGAGGGGCTTGCTGATACACTAAGACTAGAACTAGCAGATACTAACATCTCTGTTTCTTTACTTAACACTGGGCCTATCACCTCTAACTTTAGAATCACCGCTATGAAAAAACTTCAAAAAAATGTAGACATAGAAAACTCTGTTTTTAAAGAGAAGTATCTAACAAACCTAAAAGGTGACCATAAACCCGTACCTTTTAATGAAGAGGCAACTTCAGTAGCTGCGGTAGTACATAAAATTATCTTAGCCAAAAATCCAAAGCCACGCTACTACATCACTAAAGCTACTTATTTACTGGGTTATATCAAACGTATTGTAAGTACAAGTCTTTTAGATAAACTACTCATTAGAGTGGGGTAGTCATTTTTTGAACTTAAATTTTCTACGTAGTATCCATCTAAATTGACACAGGGTTATACCTGTATGGGATGCACTCTATTTCTACCTTCTTCTTTTGCGTCGTACATATGTTTATCTGCATGCTTTATCACTTCATATACTGTACTTGTATTTTCATCTTTTTCAGATATACCTATACTAATTGTGATTGTAACTATTTTTCCTTCATGAACAAAAGAAGCTTCAGATATAGATTTTCTAATCTTCTCACCTACACGACATGCCCCATCTAATCTTGACTTTGGAAGCAAAACAAGAAATTCTTCACCTCCCCATCTTGCTAAAAAATCATCTTGTCGTATATTGTTTTTTATCTCATTTGCAACAGCTTTCAGCACACTGTCTCCAACTGTATGCCCATACTTATCATTTATATTTTTAAAATAATCTATATCACATAGCATAATAGAAAAAGTTTTCTTCTCTTTTTTATAAAGTCGACATACATTCTCAAGTTCTTTTTCAATGCCACGCCTATTTAATACTTCAGTCAAAACATCTTTATGTGCCTCTTCAGCTAAAGTTTGACTCAAATGAGATAACTTTTGAAATGAACTTTTTCTACTATATTCATACACGGCAGTTAAAAAAGTAACCAAAATCAAAGAAAGTAACATACGTATTTTATATGTTTCCAAATATGAAGTAACATCTAAAAAAAACAACACATAAGTAATGACTATAAAAAAGAGAAGCATAGCATAAATACCCCGAGATAACCCTAATAAAAACATCACAATCATAGGTAATGCGTAAATCCAAAGTGGTCCAGTATTGTCTACTCCACCTGTGTATACAAGGTACGTCATTAGTATAAAAAACAGACTGGAAAGTATATATGATACAAGTTCATTTTTTTTATGATAAGAAGATAACTTAAGTAAAAAATAGTTGAATATGACAATGAATGCTATAAGTAAAAGTGACAAAGCAAGGATATTTTTTTCATGATAAAGTGCCAATAAACCCAAAGGAAAAACAAATAGAAAGGCTATAAAATCAAAAGAGTTTAATAAATATATTTTACGTTTCTCTTCATCAGTAGCATTAACAGCTAAGCCATTTTCTAAATATTTTTGAGCATATGTTATTACATTTGTAAAAAACAAATAGAACAACGTATTAAAATTTTTAACCATATATTTCTTCCCCTACAAAAAACTTATATTATATAATTGCCTATAAAACAAGCAATAGAATGCAGTATTCTAACACAATGCTATAATTCATAGCTTAGAATTTGGCTTCTAACCCAAATCACGAAATAGAGATTCATCTATTCCAGAGATTTAGTAAAAAGTACTCAAATTGGGATGACAGACCGAGGAAAGACTACACATTTATCATATAAACTACTGATACAGGATATATAAA
>Ga0256840_1003457_pt1 | contig 12713 bp, 14 predicted proteins | sample 355202metaG_FD_185969 | JGI IMG/M metagenome (GOLD analysis project Ga0256840, IMG submission 185969) | Hydrothermal vent microbial communities from Mid Atlantic Ridge, Atlantic Ocean - 355-202 | ecosystem: Environmental > Aquatic > Marine > Hydrothermal vents | place: Atlantic Ocean: Mid...
CTGTAATCTGGTAATTTTCTGAACTCTTCTAATAATCTTTTCATAACAGTATTATACTACTTAATATTAAAAATGTATTAAACTTGAATTACCGTGGGTAGTTATAAGGAACTATTAAACCAAAAGACTTTATAATATCAAGAGCCAAACTCCCCGTGAGGGTGAGGACGGAAAGCTACAGGTCTCTTGCAGACGGCTGGGTTGCACGCACTTTATATAATTTGTCTTATATATAGGGGGAAATGATGCAACGCAGTGATTTTTATAATACATCACAATTATTTTATTATGCTCTACCAAATTTAAAGGGATAGTAACGATGGGTCAAGAAAAAAAAGATGACAAAATTACCCAGGGAAAGATATTGAATTTTTTATATAATACACAAAATAGAAGGCGTATCAATCCACTTTATGGTATCTTTACTAAAGAGGGTTTGGCATATGTATTGCTAGGGTACTATCTTTTTGGTATGGGTGACAGTGGTGCAATTATGCTGGCAATGTATATTGGATTGGGTGCTTACATTTATAAAAATAAGCTAAATTATAGGTTTTATCAGCAGGATAGACTCTATTTTTTCCATATACTTACAGAGTATTTGAAGAATAGGGAAAAGGTAGAAGAGTATGAACCTATGGAGAGTTTCATCAGTGGTAAAAAAGAATTTGCAGAGCTAAAGGAGAAGTAGGTGTTTAGGTATATGATTATCGCTGTGATAGCAATGCTGTTGGCTGGATGTACAGGTAAAGACAAGATTCCACCAATGCCACCAGAACATACAAAAACAGAAATAGATATAAAACGCACACAAGAGGAGATGCAGCGTAAATTAGAGCGTATCCGTATGCGCAAACCTATCCAAGGAGATGAGCTTTCATCACAAAAGCAAAATGCCCGTAAAGAGATAGATACTTTATTACATGAAGCTAAGGCGTATAAAGGGGAGATATCACGCTTTGAAAATGCACAGTTACTGGCACTCCGAAAAGTGAAGAAGATACATAAAATAAGACATAAGAAAAGAAAACTAGATCCTAACAAAAAATTGACAGAAAAAGAGACCCAAACTATAGATATGGTAAAAGAATATGAGAATAGACTTAAATATTATTAAAATAATCTTGATAAGTCTGCTTTTAGTCAGTAATGTTTCTGCTTCGTGGTACACTCTATGTCAATTCTTTAATTGTAAGGGATGTGAAGATATCGAGCAAGATATTAAAGATGCAGCACAGGAGATAGATGATGAAGAAGAAGAAGGGCTAGAAAAAGATGTTAAAAAAAAATATGAAGAAAAGATTATTATTATCCTAAATAATCCTCCAAAAAAGAATCAAAAGATACCCCTAGAAGAAAAAGGAATTACACAAATACAACAAGGTATAACAAAGAGTGTAGCACGTATAGCTGCGATGGAATATCAGGCAAATATAGACGCTAAAGAGCTCATCTTTTTGCTTAAGCAAAATAAAGATCTCTATACAATGCCACAAGGGACAGTTAAATGAAATTTATATTATTGAGTGCTTGTGTATTGTTAGTAGAACCATTGTTGGCAGAAAATGGATTAAAAAAGGCATTTGCAGAGGGTATTAAGGCTTCTATAGATGTAGTCAAACATGAAAAATCACAAGCATCCAAGCCAATTCAAGAGGGGTACTGTGTCACTGTGATGGGTAGAGAACATGCCTTGGATATATGGGAAGAGGTGAAGCTGGAATCTTTGGCACTTTTTTTGAAACTAAAACCCTCATTGTTGGCATCAAAAAATAGTTCTACGAGACAAAAGCGCATCTTGTGCCTCAGCATTGTCAAAGAAAAAACAGAGGCTTTCAAAACATTACAAAAGATCAAACAGAGCTATCCTAAAATAGATGGGTATATTAGCAAGGTAGAGATTTTGGTTGCAGGTGCAATGCAAAGAGTGATACCTGGCGTGGGGGTACTTTTTGAAAAAAAAGAGCTAGCATTGGCAGCAGAAAAGCAAATGCTCAAGCCTTCAGATCCTCTGCATGGACGTATTGTGATGTTAAGCGAAGTAGAGCGGGGTAAAGTGATGTTTGACAATGGTTCAACCCGCGTTGTGAGCACATCACTCAAAGATGTATCTTATGTGGAACACACTGTTTATAGGAGAAAATAACAATGGCTATTAATGTAATTACCTCACCAATAAGTGCCACCATGTCGGATTTGCAGACGATTGTAATTTTTGGGGTGGGGTCTATGTTGTTGTATGTGCTTGTACCTGTCTCACTGTTTGCCAATGAAGTACGTCTTGCCAAGCAGTCTGATGATACTTCTGGCACGGCTGCTATTTTCAATAGTATTATGCAGGCATTTTTCTTTATTGTGGCATGGTCTATGTTTGTAAGCATTATTATGTTTATGGTTTTGAAATTTTCTGAAAAAAAATACGTTTCGTCTGGTGTTAGTCCAGCACAAGCTATCGGCTACTATTGGAATAAAGACTGGATAATTAATGAGACGTCTCAAGCTATAGTAAGTACTTCTATAAGTGCAGCACAAGAAAAACAAGCAAAATTGATGGTTTTGATTATTACATGGGCAAAGGCAATCGAGTATTTACTTTTGGGTGTATTGCTTGCTTTGGCACTCAAACTTTCGATGTCATTACCTCTTTTGAAGATGCGACGGGCAGATCATTATAAGATGAGTTCTCATATCGATATAGGTACGCTAATGAGTGTCTTTATGACAGGTATTGTGGGCTGGGTGATATATATGGCTATTATGGAATTTGAGAGTACCCTGCTAACCTCTATGGCTCAGGTGCATCCAGGTAGCAGTAAAATAGATGTATTGGAGGGTTTAAAACATTTACTTCAAAGTGGTGCAAAAAAGCTATGATAATACACAACAAGAAAGGAAAAAAATGACAAAAAAGATAATGGTATTGTTTGCATTGGGCATGATATTTAGTCCTCTCTATGCAAAAAAAGCAGATGCAGATAAGTTTTTTTATGATAAAGGTTTCAGCGATGGTAAAACAGAGGGGATGCGCATAGGGTACGAAAAAGCCAAAAAAGAGGTACTAGCAAAACTTAAAAATCGTCTGACTGCTATCAAGGCAATGGAGGCGGGAAAATATCTCTCTAAAAAACATAAGATTACTGCACCACAAATCTATCAAGTTAAAAAACCTGATGGCAGTATGTCTGTATTGGTTAAAGGCTGTAGGCTAGAAGGTGAGCTTACCCCTGAAGAGATAGTCCTCTTGCCAAAGGCAGAGAGTAACTATGCGGGTATCTCTGGTGCCAATGCCGATAGTATTTTGCCTTCTACTGTAGAAACAGGAAGCAATAAAGGGGTGAGCAATGGTGTTTTTATGCCTGGCATAGACAGCAATAGATATGACAAACCAGCACTAGCAGGTAGCATGACCAACACAGTCTATAAATACCTCCCAAATACAGCATTTTATACCAAGCTCTTGCGTAGTTCGGGTTTCCCTTATACCATCAGTAATGGGGGAGTAAATTTAAAGGTTCGATTCTCTTCTGAACGTGAAGCGATTACATTTCTAAAGCGTTATGACTTAGAGCCTGGTAGAGACGTGAAGTAAGAGGGCCTATGAAAAACAATATACGTGCAAGCAAGCAAGACAAAAATACCTCAATCATTGCCAAGATTAGTGACTTTGTTTCGTTTAATGCTTTTACTTTGCTTTTGTTGATTATTGCTATTTGGGCACATCAGGTGTTTGTGGTAGGCTTCACAGTAGAGAGAGTAGAACATCGACAAGATGCGATGATAAAATATCTCAAAGAGAATGTTAATAAAGTCTATTTTTTAAGTGCTTCGGGTATGGCGATCACTGCGACTAGATCTACAGTGAGTTATACCGATCCACGTTTCAAGGCCTATGTTGCGAATGAAATTATCAATCATCTCGCAAATGGGAATATCGTACTCTCTGAAAACTATACAGTTACGTATACATCAGGGGATGAGATTTTGGAAAAAAATCCTAAGATTAATGATTTTTATAAACGTCTTGTCTCACCAAATAAAGAAGTGCTAAGCACCTTTACTAGAGCGATCCATCGAGCTGTTGTAGATGGACGTTTCCCAGAGTATATCAATGTATTAGAGAGTCAATTTAGTAAATATAAGATAGTTTTACCTAATGAAGAAAATGGAAACAGAATAATGATTAGTGGTGAACTCTCTTTAAAAACACTGGTAAAGTCATGGATACGTGAACTCAAACAGTGGGATACCAGAATGGTGATGCTAAATGTGCCATATAGCTTTACTATAGATGTAGCTAAGTATGCCAATATAGGTAACCCTTTTGGTATACACTTTGAAGAACTAAATATGCCAGTACTCCAAAAACCTACTGCTACAGATGTAGCGCAAAAGAAGAAATGATGCGATATATAAGTATATTTATACTCTTGGTATCGCTAATAAGTACAGATAGTCTGGCACTTTGTTATAATAACACAGAAAGTGTGCTGGATAGCCAAAAAGAGAAAACAAAAAAAATGATTAATAAGAAAAAAAAGGAGATTATTATAACGATAGGAAAGTATGAAGAAGCACTCAAAGAAAAAAGAAAAAAAATGATAGAATTGTGGAAATTGACAACAGAGGTGGAGTTTTTGATGAAAGAAAATCAGCAACTTCGAAAAAGAATAATCAAGCACTGGAAAGAGACAAAAGCCTTACATCCCATTGCAGGGTTACATTAAAATAAAGGAAAAAAATGAAAAAGATACATAAATTGATGATAGGAATGAGTATTTATCTATTACCCTTATTGCTATTGGCGGCCGATGATGGATTAGATGAAGGGATAGGAATGGTGGCAAAAATAGGTACACTTTTTGGTGTACTTATTGTTGTTGTAGCTGTATCTCTTTGGATGTTGCCTATTGCTTTTGCAACTTTAGTCTATACGGGTCAGAAAAAAAAGGCAGAACAGATGCATGAAGAGGTAGGACTCAAAGCAGCTGTACTAGCATTGTTAGCAGGGATACTTGGAGCGATGATGGCATATTACGTTGTTGGCACTATTGGGAAATTTGCTGGAAAGGAAGCAACTTTAGCAAAAGGAAATGAATATATTGTATCAAGAGTTGTTGGAACAGGTGCCAAACAGATTAAAAAACAAGGTGATACACTCTAACACCATAGTAAGCCCTTTACAATCTACACACTCAGTGTGTAGATGATAAAGTGATTATTGAATTTTATAGAATCTAAAGGAAAGATGTGTTTGCTAAACTTATGAAGCTATTACCTAACATCGGTACGAAGAAACAAGATACAACTGTAGAAGAACAGGGTAGTGAGAATATGCAGTCTACTACACCATCTAATATGTCACGAAAAAAGGGTATGAGCAGTGCTGATATGGTCTTTTTGGGTGGGTTGGTGTTGTTGATAGGGGGTGGGTTGTGGTTTATTTTTGGAGAGAGTCAAAGCACGACTGAAAAGGAGATACTAACCACTACGCAGACCCAAAATGAGAACAACCTATCAGAAAAACCAAAGAAGCCACAGATGCCTACGGTACCTAATACCTTAGAAAAAACACTCACTGCACCTACGGCAGATACAGTAAAAGAGGCTACAAAAGCAAGTGAGCCTTTTGTCTATGAGAATGGCGCGGATTTTTCGGATGATACATTGATGCCACCACCTAAAGAGTATGAGCAAAACATCAGCAAAATAGCCCCAAAAATACCAGCACAGGCACCTCAAATACCCAAGAAAAACAGCACAATACCAGGCAAAACAGAGAAAATTGTATCAGAATCCGTACAAAAGCAGGAGAAGGCTCTCTTAGGGACTCAGACTCAAGAGACGGTACCAACACCAATCGCTGCTACACCAAATACACTACAACCAGCCAGTATAACAAAAACAGTAACGCCTCCAGTAACCAAGCAAATATCCAAGGAGAGTAGCGATAACTATGTCTGTACGATAGTAGAAGACTATCGTAATATGCTGGGTAAAGAGATTATGTATTATGTCAAAAGTACCAAGGGTTATACAGCTGCATATACCCAAAAGAAGTGGGATGAATCTGGTGTATTGGTCAAAACCAAACTTGTAGCCAGTCGTGTAGATGTTGCTGAACGTATGGTAGAAGTGAGCCCTGGTAAGTGGATACCTGCATTAGAGTTTATGACTTGTACGATAGTACAGGAAGGAATATAGAGATGACACTGCCTCTTCCTAAAGCTTTTAGGGCCACGTTTACACTGATAAACAGAGTGGTAAAAGATATTATCTTACGTCGTATTGATGAGAGATATATTGTAGGGGTCGATACCGCTTTTAGTATCACAGGGTTTTCAGAGGATAATTCTTGTATCTATCTACGAGCTAATGAGAGCTTTGCTCTTTATGGTGTTTCTCTCTCTAGTGGGAACAATCTGCCTACACAGATTAGTTATTTTGAGCGTTTGGTAGAGACCTATGGTGCCAATGAGGATTCACGGCTTTTTTGTTTTTATACCAAGTCAGCGTTTCAGATGTTTGGGGGAGATCAAGATTTCTGTACCAAGCAGAATTTTTATATCTTTTCGCACTCCAAGACATTACTTGAAGAGATAGCCCAATTTTACGAAACAGATTTGATGCCTGTCCAAGATATGTTCCGTGCTTTTTTGGATATTGGGCTCAATATGTCTTATTATAATGACCCAGAGAGCCTAGAGCTCAAATCTTATCTGGAAGTTTTGGAACTACCTATAGACAAGATGGCATATCTTTTTCGTGTGTTATTTGCAGAGGGTATTTATGGGGCTACCACCAAGTCTCCTGTAGCGGGTCATTCGATGAAAGTCTATCAAGGAGTCGGTACCAATGGCTTTTTTCCTCCCAACAAACCCGATATGATACGTGCTATGGAAGTAAATTGGAAAGGATATCTCAATTTTACACTAGAGCTAAATACCCAAAATGTACGTTGGGATATCCGCCAACGTACCCAGTATGTTACCAAAATAGAGCTAGATAAAGAGGTTAAAGAGGGGCACCAAATGATTGTAGAAGAATTCGATAAGAATCCTTCACATTTTTTGCTCATCAACTGTGTGCTAGTGACAGATAACCCCTCTACGATACAAGATATTTCTGAAGCACTCAATATCAACTTTATTGAAAAAAAGCTTTTTGCAAAAGATGTGATATATAATACAACCATACGTGAGAGGGATATAGGGTATGACTTTATTATTGCTACTTCTGATGCCAAAAAATTTATCACACAGGTGCACCGTACTCATAATCCAGAGCTAATACGTCCTGCGGAGATATGTGGGCGTGATGTAACAGGGAACTACTCTCAGTTTAGTTTTTATGAATCGGCTGTACCACATGCCGCAGTCATCGCCAAATCTAGATCTGGTAAGACGGTTTATGTATTGGGTTTACTTGCACAGGCAATACGTGCCAAAATTGTGGCGGATCCTCATTATATAGAAGATAGTCGAGATATACTTGAAAATAGTCCAGTCATTGTCGAAAAAGTGGAGCGTTTAGGTAAAGAGATAGGTGTGGTGCAGTTTGATATAGGGTATTCTGGATTGAAATGGATCAAACAGCTCAAAAGATGTGTACCTAAGCAGGTCAATATTTATACCGATGACCTCAATAAGCTTCGTTTTGGTTTGACAGATGTCAATACCTATATAGAAGCAGGTAAGGTCTTTTTGGACAAGACAGATGCACTTTTTATGACCAAGACAATCTCCTCATTGTTTGAGCTAAATGGTCAAAAACCACTAACCACCCATGAATCGCAAGCAATTATAGATGTACTCGCAGAGCTTTTTGCAGACAAAAGCTATAAAGGTATGACATTTAAAGAGCTCAAAGAACTAGGTGGATACGAGGAGCTTTTGGCAGATATAGAAGAGGAGCTGGGCGAACTGGACGACTATTTGGCGACAACTGAAGTGGAGTTACCAGAACACTACGATTTTTGTAGGGTGCCACTGCTCTCTGATGTGATACGGGTACTCAAAATCCGTGCAAAAGCACAGCGTATAGACCAAGAAGAGAGAGATACCTTTTCTTCTGCGGCACTCAAACTCAAACCGGTTGCGGAAGATCCATTTTTCGGTTTTTATAGCCGTACAAACCTACCTAATTTGGATTATTTTTATATGGAGCTGGAGTCTCTGAAAAAGCTGGGAGATAGTGTCTTTATTCCTATCTATATCATGGTATTTCAACAACAATATAGAAAAGATATCGCCAAAGCCCAAGAGGCAAAAAACAGAAATATCCCTACGGTAGAAAAAATCTATATTATGGAGGAAGCACATAACCTCTTTAAGATACCTTCCTTGGCATCTTTTTTTGGTGAGGTGGTTAGAGAGGCAGCACGGTATGGTATTGTCTTTGTATTTATTACACAAAATGCAGAAGATATTCCACAAGAAGTTTTACTAAACCTAGGTAACCGTATTTTGATGCCTGCTCCTGGAGTGGATAGAGAAAATCAGATTGCACAGCTCTCCTATTTTTGGCAGACAGATGATGAGAGTAGTGCAGAGAGTAAAGAGGTCAATACAGACTTTTTCAAACGCTACTCCAAGCGATTTTCTGCCGTTATCAAAAATGCAAATGGGGTCTTTACACTGGAGCAACGCTTGACAAAAGAACAGATATGGCTCTTTAATTCAGATGCAGTAGGAAAAAAACTATGAGACTAAGTCTACAAAGAACAAAAACTATGATACGTATGATAGTATGCTGTGCAGCTATAGGTACGAGTGTCCAGCTACTGGCTACAGCTCCACACTCTGACAGTGTACCCTATCTCGTAGACAGAAAGCCAGATAAGACCATAGCAGCAGACTATTGTCTAGACAAATCTTATCGTGCAGCGATAGATAAGACTCAAAAAAAAATCAAAGAGGTGAGAGATGAGGATCTTGACTACTCTTCATGCACGCAGTTTACTTGTTGTTGTGCTCAAAATATACAGTCACTCTTTAAAAAACATACCAAAGATATGACACATGTTAGGCTCAATCCTGCAGTAGATGCACTGATAAGAGCACTGCGCAATCAGCGTATTGCCTCTGACAAGAAGATACAAGAGATTGTCTATTTGAAGTATACACTCTCTTTATACTCATTTTTAGATAAAGATGGTACAAAAATGGCGAGAAAATTTATTGATATACCATACAAAATAGATGGATGTGAAAAATTTACATTTCGTGAACCAGAGAAAAATAGAAAAGAATTTTATAGAGAGGGCATTCTCAAAGATACATTGGAGATTTTGCATGAATGGAAAAGAGGTGTCAAGATGATAGAAAAGAAAAATATAGTAAAGACGGTAAAATAATGATGCAAAGAGTCAATGCTGCACACAAATATATGATGATTTTGGGGCTTTTTCTTTCGAATCTATGGGGGATTGATGTGTCTATGAAGCCTTTTGAACCTAAGATGAATATCTCTTATGAGATGATGGTTAAAAAATCAGGTCTAGAAGATATCGAGATACCTATAAAAAGAAAGCTCAATGATCTAGCCCCAGGTTTTTTGCCTCTGAAGATTCCAAAAGAGGTAGCTTTTTCTAAGTTATTACTAGAAAAGATAGTGGATAAAATGAAGGCATCAGGGCGTGATAGCATGCAACTCGATGGTACGATACTTATCTCTGAACTACTGCCACGCTATATCAAGGCACCATTTCCTACCAATACCACACTGGCTACAGTAGTTAAGAGTGTCATGAGCAAGAGTATTTCTGCCTCTGGCGAGGCAGTGATGAATATCCCACTTTCTACCCCTATTTCTGTTTTGATTCCTGGGTTTGAGAGTAGTTCCTTTCCTGTGTCTACACCACTCTCGGAGCTGATTAATCCTATGCTTCCTACAGTGGTATCTGATTTGGGTATCCCTATGGTGCATGTACCTGTGGATATCCCCATCACAGAGCTGATAGACAAGAATATACCTCTGCCCAATATAGGGGAGATTACTATCAACGAAGCAATAAAAGATATGATAGTAACCTCCATATCTCAAACAAGCCCCTTCACTATTACTCTGCCTGGAGATATCAGTATCAATGATCTGTTGCCTATGACATTCCCCTCATTTGAAATACCTATCGATGTGAGCATAGGAGACTTGCTGCCTCCAGGCTGGACAGGTACAATGATTCCATTTATCGATTTGACCACACTACTCAGCGATTTTTGGGAAAAACTCAAAGATATTTTTGAAGACTTCAAAGAGATCTGGGAAACACTCAAAGATTTTATTAAAGACATCATTACCACCATAATAACGACTTTTTTTGGTTCTAGTAGTAGTGGTAGTAGCGGTGAGTGCACGCTATTATCACTTTGGATTGAAATCCCATGTACGCCTCAATCTTGCGATCCTGTTCTCGAATGTGTCATGAAAAAACAGAGAAAGAGCCTAAAAGCAAGGCTAGATGATTTGGATAATACAATCAAAGCCAATATTAGGCAGACCAAACACCAGACCAAAATCATAGGCAAAGAGATACTCTATTATAAGGCACTTAAAGCACGCGTACACAAAGAAGCACGCTCTTTGAGAGAGGCTACATCTTTGACCAAGCAGATACGTGACAGTGAATCACTAGGGCGAAGCCTAGATACCATAAAAAAAGGAAAATAATGAATACCATACACACAAGTATACTCATGCTACTCATGGCCTCTATGCCTCATATGCTACTAGCTGCAGATAACAACCTGACCAAACAGGCTGAAATCTATCTGGAAAAGTCACGGGTTATCTCGGGAGACAAAATACAAAATGCAGCCAGTGGTAAAGAGGTAGAGGACAGAAGAGGAGGGTACTTTGATGACTATATGGATACAGTCATATGGAATGATATTTTTGAAAGAAAAACAGACAATGTCGCTATGGTACAAACCAACAAAGCAGCTACACCTACTATCGTACTAGATACTCCTGTAGAGAAATTGCAGGCGAAGTGGGATGCCCAAGAGGCGAAACTCGCTGCACTTAGAGGTATAGAAAACAACCAAAGCAAAGAAGCACCGATTATCTTCGCAGGTGGGTACTGTACACTCGAAGATACGCTCTCTATCTCCAAATACAATGAGTATGGCAAGCTCGATTGTATGCTAGACTTTGGCAATGGTGCGTATAAACGTTCTGAGGTATTTGCATCGTTCTATCCAGACTACAAGCGTGAGATGGTCATTGCTATTCCTGTCTATATGTCCTTCGAGGATGACAGCAGGGCATCATTTTCTGGTATCGTGATGAATGCAGATAAGACATCCATCAATATGGCAGGATGGGTAGATAGCAAACGTATTGCCAAAATGTTGGGTGAAGGATTACTGATGGTCAATGATATCGTCTATGGCTATGCCAATAGCTATATGCAGGCACTCATGCAGTCAAAAATACACGAAGAGGTAGTCTTCCCCGATGCTAACAATAGCTCGGGAGGGTTCTTTGGGGGTCCTAGAGGAGAAAGGATTGTGAATGTGGCACCACCAGAAGCCAGAGACTTTATTATCACTGCTGGGATACAGATATTGTCCAACATTTTCTCTATTACGGGTAGAGATTATTTATATGCTCAGACACCTTTGTTTGGCGTCTATCCACAAAAAGTCTATGTAGAAGGGATGGTCTCCTTTGATAAAAAAGGGCTTGCACAGCGTTTTGGTCAGATATCCAAGTCTGAACAGACCAAAGCAGTAACAAACAATAGCGCATGGAAAGGTGAAGTAGAGCAGATTATCAGCGAACATAAGGGCCCCAAAACAAGGGTTCAAATGCTTAATACAAATAGAAGTAGGACTAGTGTACGTAAGTCTACAGGAGGAAAACAGTGAATAAGGTAATAAAATACATCCATAATGCACTTATGGGTATGCTCTGTGTACTGGCTATTGCGTCTGTGGCAGAGGCACGCCAACGGGTTGATGTAGAGAATGTACCACAAGTAGGGATAGATATCTCCGTCGATCCTTCTGGTGTGCCAGCTGAGCTACAGCGTGATAGAATAGAGATGAATACCGTTAAAAATGCAGATCTCTATAAAGAGATACAGATAAAAAGAAGACAAAGGAATCTCGTACTCGCTGAGATGTTTGACCCTGATATATTGATGCAGCCAGTGGTGCGTGTAATACGTGCGATAGACAGCATAGGGGTGACCCCTGGGTACATTACCACGATACTGTTTCCTAATGAGATGGAGATAAAGGACGCCAAGACTTCCTTTGATGCGCCTCTGTTGGAGTTTAAGAATAATCTCTTACGCTTTCGTCCCAATGCAAAAACTTTTTATGCAGGAAATATGGTTATTACACTCAGTGATGGGCAAAAAAACTATGAGATGTCGATTCAGGTGAGCAGATATTATCAAAAAGATTGTACGGTAAAAAATGACCAATACGTCTGTTGGAAAATGAAAAAAGAGTGGACAAAGAGTAAAAGCTCTAAGGCGTATCCTTATGCCTATAACAATCTCTCTGTCTATTATACTTATAAAAATGCAAAAATATTGGAGCCATTGGATATTATCTCTATCTATGAAAAACTTAAAGGTCATCCATTGAACCTTAACAAAGATGGAGATTTTGATGTGGTAACCTATGATGGTATTAGCTACAGGATTATCAGGGATGATACATTTGGAGAGATTTATTATAGAGCACACAAATATAGAGTCAAAG
>Ga0256840_1003458_pt1 | contig 12711 bp, 13 predicted proteins | sample 355202metaG_FD_185969 | JGI IMG/M metagenome (GOLD analysis project Ga0256840, IMG submission 185969) | Hydrothermal vent microbial communities from Mid Atlantic Ridge, Atlantic Ocean - 355-202 | ecosystem: Environmental > Aquatic > Marine > Hydrothermal vents | place: Atlantic Ocean: Mid...
GCCTGAGGCAACGTCCAACCGAGCTGCTGGAGAGTGTGAGGTTAAGACAGCGATTCATCACCTCGGTGATATCATCAATACTCAAAGCTAGGTCGGTCCGGAGTCCTGCGATCAATACTTCCTGCTCCGGGGTTGTGCTCGGATTTAAGTTATGAGGGGTGTGAGAAAGATCATGTGTACTATCTCTTTTTCGCCAACGGTAAATCGTGTCTACGTTGACGCCCAGTTCCTCAGCTAGCACCTTTGCCGACGTGTCACTGGATTGAATGTACACCAGGGCGTTAACCGTTAAAATACAACTGGAATTCCAGCGGGGTGGGCCGTAATTTATCAGGCATGATCTCATGGTCGACCTTATAATTAACCCAGCTTTCAATAAGATCTTCGGTGAAGACATCGCCCTTGAGAAGAAATTCGTGATCATCGGCCAATGCTGCCAAGGATTCCTCAAGCGAGGCCGGTACAGATGGAATATCTGCAAGCTCTTCTGGAGGCAGGTTGTAAATATCTTTGTCCATTGGAGCGCCCGGATCGAGTTGTCTTTCGATGCCATCCAATCCCGCAAGGAGAACTGCGGCAAACGCCAAATAACCATTGCAACTTGGGTCCGGCGTACGGAACTCAAATCGTTTTGCGGCCGGCGAACTCCCATACATTGGAATTCTAACCGCAGCCGATCGATTTCTAGATGAGTAAGCGAGTTTTATCGGCGCTTCATACCCCGGCACGAGGCGTCGATAGGAATTCAAGGTTGGATTGGTAAAGGCGAGGAGGGCGGGGGCGTGTTCAAGCACACCGGCAATATAGTGGAGGGCCATCTGACTCATTCCAGCGTATTTTTCGCCCGCGAAAAGCGAGTTGCCGTCCTTCCATAGAGACATATGCATATGCATTCCACTCCCGTTATCGCCATAAATGGGTTTGGGCATAAAGGTCGCGACTTTATTATGCTGTTTGGCCACGTTTCGAACGATATATTTGAACCATTGGAGTTTATCCGCCATATCGAGCATTGAAGCAAAACGGATACCGACTTCGCATTGTCCGGCCGATCCGACTTCGTGGTGGTGGATGTCAACACTCACGCCCGCCTCTTCTAAGGTCGTAGAAATGTCGTTCCTTAGGGCCCACAAGCTATCGTGAGGTGCCACAGGCGCGTACCCACCTTTCATATCGATTTTGAAGCCCAGGTTAGGTTGCTCGTTTCTACCTGAGTTCCATGCAGCTTCTTTTGAGTCGATCGAAAAGAAAGAGGACTGGGGTTGGAGGTCATATCGAATATCGTCAAACACAAAAAATTCGGCCTCAGGCCCAAAAAACGCGGTATCGGCGATACCAGTAGATTTTAGGTAGGCCTCGGCTTTTTGAGCGACGAAACGTGGATCTCGAGAGTAGGGTTGTTTGGTAAGAGGATCGAAGATGTTGCAGATGAAGCTCACACAGGCGACATTGGAAAAAGGATCCATTTTCATCGTTTTAGGATCGGGAATGAAAAGCATGTCGCTTTCATTGATAGCCTGCCAGCCACGAATGGAACTCCCGTCAAAGCCAAGCCCTTCCTCAAAAAGCGAGGCATCTAAACGGTGGGCAGGAATCGTAAAATGTTGCCAACTTCCGAGCATATCAACGAATTTGAGATCGACGATCTCGGCTTTGTGTTCTTTGGCAAAATTGAGTGCGTTTGTAATCGCTTGCATATCTTTCCTCTTATCTATGAAATAGCATCTGTGCCTCGTTCACCGGTTCGAATACGAATGGCATCAAAGACGTCGTAAATAAATATTTTCCCATCTCCCACTGATCCCGTTTTGGCAGTTTCGAGGATGACATCGATCACGCTTTCCAAAATGTCATCGTCGATGACAATAGATAAGCGAATTCTCGGAACGAAGTCGATGACGTATTCTGCACCAGGGTAAATTGCTGCTTTCCCTTTTCCACGCCCGACGCCACGTACTTCATCGATAGTCATTCCTGAGATACCGAGTTCGGCAAGACCATCTTTTACATCGTCTAAACGAAAAGGTTTAATGATAGCCTCGATTTTTTTCATGGTTTCTCCAAGGAAAGATGAGGTTCTAGAGGTTATGACGCATAGAGTCAATAAGGGATCAAATGTTCTTTATTATTCTGTCAATCCAGCTTGTAATAAGGGATGACGCAGCTTTTATGGGAGGTGGTGGGCAAAAAAAAAGAGCCGATTATTTTTTGGCCGAAAAAGATGAGACAACTTTAATCATATCTTTTTCAGAGATATCGCTGGTAATTGCATAGGTGACGCCACCGTTTTGGACGAGCGCAACAGTGTAACCGTCACGTTGTACCATCGCGATATCACGCCCTTCGATATGCTTAATATTGTTCGCCGGAACGAGAAGTCCTTCACCATTAAAGAGCATAAGGGAAAGTCTTTTGCCGTTGAGATCGTAGGTAACGTAGGCCGCTCGTCGTTCCTTAAGATTGGCTAATCTTCCACCGAGGAGGTTTGCGTCTTCGAAGGCTGGAAGATGAATCGGAAAGGCAACTTTATCGCCAAACCAAGACTCAACACGTTGACTTTCAGGCCCAGTGACTTCGATCGGGAAGTTTCCGCGATGCCAGTCGATAGCTTGTTCGATAACAGGTTGGGTATCCGAGGATGCCGGTGCGACTGTCACGATTTTTGGAATCGTGTAAAACGAAAGAAGCGCAACGGCGGCGAATGAAAATGCCACGATTGCGCTCTTTGGAAATCCTTTCTTTTGAAATGGGATAACCTTTTCAGGATGTATATCCAGTGCCGACTCATCAGATCGCATGATCTGACTGAGAATACTGGCTCGCAGATCTGTTGGCACGCTTTCTTCGGAAAGGCATTCCTTCAAATTTCGTTTCCAGTTGGTTTGATTATCCACTTTTTCTCGACACGAAGGGCAGGCACTTAAATGCATTTCCAACTCATCGCTTTCTAAATCATCGAACTCACTATCTACATAAGCATCGATAAATTGAAGAAAATTTTCACATTTCATAAATCAGGTCTCGTTTCTATCCCTGCATTCGACGCGTACGATAGGCATCGAGTGAGGTTGGTTGATTACTACTATCTTCTACCTTTGGGTCAATATACCCTTGTTCTTCGGCGTAAGAGGTTAACTTCGTTTGTAAGATTTTTCGTCCTCTGTACAATCGACTCATGACCGTTCCAATTGGAACGTCCACGATTTCAGCAATTTCTTTATAAGCGAAATCTTGCAAATCGGCCAAAAGTACAACGATCCGAAAATCGACGGGCACTTCTTCTAAGGCTTTTTTAACCTCATCACCAAAAAGCTTGAAAAACATGGTGTCTTGGTCACCGAACTTTTCCTGCATCGGATCTCGTTCTACGGCAACAGCTCGCTCTTCTAAAGGCTTGCTATCTTCATCAATCGACACTTCCTTCCGCTTCTTCGCTTTTCGGTAGTTGTTGATAAATGTGTTTGTCATGATCTTAAACAACCATGCCTTACAATTGGTACCTTGTTGGTACTTCCCAAAATAACGAAAGGCTTTCAACATTGCCTCTTGGACAAGATCTTCGGCGTTTCCTTTGTTTTTTGTTAATCGTAAAGCCGTAGCGTATAAAGCGTCCATGTGTGGAACTGCTTCCCTTAAAAAGGCCCGCTCTAACTCTAATCGCGCTATCTCTTCCATGTTCATTTGCGCTTTCATGACATCCTTCTCTCGCTTGGTCACCGAAGCGACTTTTTCTAGTTTCAACCAGTCTAACCCTATGTTTGGACCGTCTATTCCCTAAAACGAAATATTCTTAGAAAAGATTCATTATTAGCGAACTTTATTAGATAGGAAGGTTATTTAAGTCGACGCCACCGGTTCCGCCTGTGCAACCTCCACCTGAACAGGTTGCTGAACAGTTGTCGCCGCATTGTTGCGTGCATTTTCCACCGGCGCAGCTTTGCTTACAGCTTTCAACTGCCGTTGCGGCGGATGAGGAACACTGTTGACTGCAATTGCCGCCCTCACATGTAAAGTCACATGTCGCGTTCGGCGCACATGCTTGAGAACATCCACCCTTTGGGCATTCGAATTCGCAACTTCCGCCGTCTTCACAGGCACAATCGTTTCCCGCGCAGGTCTCATCTGAACAGCCGAATGAAAAAGTTAAGACGAAAAGTGATAGCATTGTTATTATTATTTTCATGTACATCTCTCTGATTTTGGTGGGCGCAAATCGTATCATAACAGATAAAACGCCACAATATCGAAACCCAATTCCGAAATCTATTCGTCAGCATAGAAGAACAAAAATCGAACAAACGGATTGGTTTTACGTTGAATCCTTCTAATTAATGGAACCATCATAAGCACGGATACATTTAACCTGAGGATAATATGAAAAAAATACTACTCTGCCTTCTAATTCTTTCCGCGATCGCCTGTAATAACACCTCCACAAAATTCTTTGAATCAGATACCGGCCGCTTTCAAACCGACGTCGGAGATGATGCCCAAACCGTCACCATCGGAAAAAAAGATATTGGAAACGACTCTGCGGGATTCGCAGATTTTGATAACGATGCCTCCACCGATGACGATTTTGTACTTAAAGACGAGCAAACTGGCTCCCTCTGGAACGTTCGCGGCGAGGCCTTTGAGGGACCTTTAAAGGGCCAAAAACTTGTCCAGGTTCCCTCGTTTAACGCCTTCTGGTTCGCCTGGTCGGTTTTTTACGACGGGAGCGAAGTATGGAATAAAGAAATCAATAAGCCCGGCAAGATTGAAGGGGACGAAACTTGTGGCGTTCCCTGCGACGAAATTATTGGAGCGTGCGGAGGAGGACTCGACTGTATCCCTGCCCTCGATTACGATGGCGTTGACGGACGACCCAAAGCAGATATGGTCTCCGCAAGTGCAAAAGGCGCGGAGTATCTTCGTGATAACGATTTTGTACTGGGCATCGTCATTGATGGGGAAGCTCGGGCCTACCCCCACAACATTCTTTGGTGGCATGAAATCTACAACGACAAAATTGGGAGCACGGAATTTTCGGTCTCCTTCTGTCCTCTAACAGGTTCAGGAATGGCGTTTAAAGGAACCGTTGATGGAGCGCCAGCGGACTTTGGGGTTTCTGGGAATCTGTTTAACTCTAACCTCGTAATGTTCGATAGAAGCTCAGAAAGTTTCTTTAGTCAGATGATCTTTAAGGGGGTTAAGGGGAAGCACAAAGATGTTGAACTTGAACTCCTTCCAATCGTCGAAACCACTTGGAAACGATGGCAAGAAATGTATCCAAACACAAAAGTTGCCTCCGATTCTCAAGGCTACCAACGGAGCTACACATCCTACCCTTACGGTGACTACCGAGAAAACCACACCGATACATTTCGAGCAACAAATCCTGCCATGGAAAATCTTTACCAGGCAAAAAACAGAATTATGGGTATTCCAACAAGCGGAACTGATCGCGCCTACGCGATGGTTGAAATGGCAGCCAATGGCGACCGCGTGGTCATTAACGACACCTTGAATGGAAAGCCTCTTGTTGTTCTTTATGAAGCCGAGCATCGTTTAGCGCTCCCTTTCATCGCCGAAATTGACGGACGAGCTCTGACCTTTTCCGGTGTACAAGCTCCCTGATTCCATCCTCAACACACCGAATAGGACTAGCAGAATCGCAGAATAGACGTTAAACAAGAGTGTGGAATCTCTTGACTCAAAATTAACGCTCACCGAGCTTTTAGAACGCTTCATCAACAACAAATGGGTTGAACTCGCGATCGCGTTTCTGATCATAACATCGGTCGCCCTCGTTTTTTTTGAGGCGAGCTTGGGCCAACCTGACTCATCCATTGAGGGTCTGAACGATGTTCTAACTTTTATCTTTATTATCGAACTCTCGATTCGATATTTCGTCGCCGAAAAAAAGGCGCGTTTTTTTCGCTCCTATTGGATAGATATTATCGCGGTCATGCCTGCCACAAGAGCACTGCGTATTCTACGCGTGCTGCGACTTGTTCGTCTTTTTCGGGTTGGTGTCATTCTTGGTAGGCACTTTCGGCTCTTTCGACTCATAAAGATGGAGTATGCCTTTTTGGGTGGGGCAGTACTCGTCACGATTCTCATGGGGTCGGTGGGACTTCGTTTTGCTGAAGGCCCCTCATCACATTTTGCCCTCATGGAAAATTCAATTTGGTTTTCTACCCTCACTTTGGTCGCAGGCGAACCGATCGGGAAGGAACCCCAAACCCAACTGGGGAGATGGATTTTATTGGGATTGATGCTCGGCGGTTTGACTGTTTTTGCGGTCTTTACAGGAACGGTTTCTGCTTTTATGACAGACTCCATTCAAAAATTTCGGATACGACACATGGAACTTGAAGACTTACGCGGACACACGATTATCTGTGGCTGGAACCGATCGACGTCCTACATTATCGAAGAAATCCTTTCTCACGAAATACGTGATATTGTGATTATCGCTGAACGGCCCAATCTTATAGAGAAAGACGTGTTCTCAAAATTTGACGAGCATCTCTATCTTCTCGTTGGCGATTATACTCGCCTCTCGATTTTGCACCAAGCGGGGATCAAAGATGCTGAGGTTGCCATTCTCCTCGCTGACGAATCAAAGGAAGAGCGTTCATCGCAAGATCGCGATGCTCGATCGGTTCTAGCGGCCATGCTTATTGAAAAAGCCAACTCGGATATTTATACCTCCGTGCAATTACACAATCGTGACAACGAAGTAAGTCTTCGAAGTATTGGTGTTGAGGAAATTATCGTCACTGATGATTACGTGGGCGGTATCATGGCCTCCGTCGTTCGATCACACGGTATTGTAAGTGTTCTTGACGAATTAATGACTTTGTCTAGAGGTCATAGTTTCTTCAAATGTAAATGCCCCGATTTTGTCGCGGGAAAACCTGTCGCCGATGCAATTACATTATTGAAGAAGAAAGAGGATTCAATTCTTATCGCACTAGAAGTCGATGGCGCTATCATTGTTAATCCTCCCGCAGATCAGATAATTGGTAAAGATGACTACATTTTCGCGGCAGGCCAGAAGCCTTTCTAATGGATCGTTTTTGAAGTATTTCCTTTTTTTATTTGTTCTTGGGAGTGGGTGTGATGATGCGACGCTATCCCCATTGGAGTACGACCTTACTTGTCCAGGGGAGGGTGACTACGCTTTTGCAGATAAGGTCGTTCAGGCAGATGGCGAGGTTCAAGCCCCATCGGCGATTAACGTTCAAGAAAATGCGGTCAATGGTGTACGCGGCAACAAAGGAAGTGGCTCCCGAGATGTGTTATCGCGAGGTTACGATAAGGAAACGAAAAACAATATTCTCATTCTCGAATGGGAGGCAAGGACCGTGCAGAACGTAAAAGGAAATGACTTTGTGATTTTCGAAAATGTATTTGAGGTCGGCGTAAACAACAATTTCATGGATCCCATCGTGGTTTCGGTGTCCAACGATCTGGTAAACTGGTCTACCTTCCCCTTCGATTATCTCGCCGCCGATGAAGAGCGCTACCAGCCGGATCCAAAACTATGGATGGGATTTGCGGGTGTGAATGCGACGAACTATAACAGCGACGATAGTGCCTGTTTGGACCCCTTGGATCCAATTTCAGGGGGTGATGCTTTTGACCTTGATGATCTTCCAGAAGGGTCTTCTCATCGGGCGGGGTTTAGGTATTTGAAAATGCAAAGCGCGCCGTCAATTGTAAACCCTGATACTAATGCTCCCTTTGTTAGAGACTTTATTTCTGACGGGTTTGATTTAGATGGGGTCTATGCCAAAAAGGTTCTTCCCTTAAATTAACGCTATATAAGGTTAGGGTTCGTCTTTTTAAGGTGAGCTACAACTTCTCTTACATCCTGACATTTGGATTTTGAAATAAGCAGGATTGCGTCCTCGCTTTCCACCAAAACCATGTTTTTGACCCCAACGAGGGCGACAAAACGGTCGCTGGAAATCGAGACCACATTATCGCTAGCATTATAAAAGAAAGTTTCTCCGCTTTTTCGATGATTGATGTTTTGATTCTCGTCGGGGTCGAGAACCTCACTCATCGCTGCCCAATGCCCAAGATCGCTCCACGGAAAGGAGGCTGGCAGAACGGCAATGTTTTCAGCATTCTCCATCACTCCAAAATCTATGGAGGTCGCTTCGAAATTTTGGAACTCAGTTTTAATGGTTTCCAAAACATGTTCTGAAACATCGGTCCAACTTTTTGCAGGGTCCTCGACGAGTGCCGTTTTTATTATCGAGAGACCCGCGGCCATTTTGGGAAGTTGGGAGGCGATTTCGTGAATGAGAGTGGCGTATGTGAAGACAAACATTCCAGCATTCCAAACGTAATTCCCCTGCATCAGATATTGGGAGGCCGTTTTGAAGTCGGGCTTTTCGACAAAAGCCTCGACCGTAAATCCCTTGTCGATTTTCACGCCTTTTTTAATATAACCAAAACCGGTTTCAGGACGCGTCGGAGGAATGCCAATTGTCACAATCATGCCTGTTAGGGCGAGTTCGGCAGCTAGGATTATGTCGGATGAAAAAGCTTCATTCTCCCCCACAAAATGATCGGAAGGTAGAACGGCTATCGCCGAACCTTCGTCAAAATGATCGGCGATAAGTGCTCCAAGCGCAATCGCTGGAGCGGTGTTTCTCGCCGAAGGTTCGACGATGGACAGAGCATCGCTGCTTTCGAATTGGTGACGAAGATGATCGCCGTAAACCAAATAACGCTGGGCTTTGCTGGACTGATGTTTAATACGGTCGATGGTCTGTTCCATCATTGTTTTAGAACCGTATAACTCAAGGCATTGTTTGGGATTCGAACGGCGGCTTAGCGGCCAAAACCGTGTGCCAGCACCTCCGGCTAGAACAAGAAAGTTGATATGAGCACTCATTCGAATTTCTTTTTCAGATCTGCGAGGTCATCGTCTGATGCATTCTTTAATTTCTTGAGCCCTTCTTTGGTCGCTTTCTTTTTCTCCATTTTTGAGAAAATCGATTCTAATTCTCTCCGACGGGGATCAATCCAATCGTCTCCAGAAAGATTGTCTATCGCGTCCAGCCCGGCTTCCATTTCACCGATCTTTCGGGACATACGATCGAACTCTCGAAAGCTCCGGTCGGTATCGAAAAGACTTCCATCGCTACCCCCGATCGACTCAAATGTGTCCGAAGCACCCGTTTTTGAGGAGTAGGATCCGGTACTTTTTTTGTTCTTCCGGCGGGCTAACTCTTCATCCCAACTGCTCCCGGTTGAGGGTGTTGATTTTCCGAGCGCTTGATCTTTTTCTTTAGCTCCTTCAAGTTTCATTTCCAGTGCTTCCATCGCACGTTGCAAATCCTTCATCTCATTTCGGATTTCACTTAATTCTTCTCTTAAGTTGTCCGCTTCCTGAAGGGTCTTATTCTTGACGATCAATGCATCTTTAGCCAAGTCCTCCTCGCCAGCTTTGAGCGCAAGGACGGCGCGTTCTTCCCAGGTCTCTGCTTTTGCACGAACCTCTCGGATTTGGGCAATGACGTTTTTCTCCATTCTTCTAAGATCGATCTGCTGGCGTTTTGCACCTCTCATAGAGCTGCCTACATCACTCATCGCCTGCCTGTATTTTTCCCCTTTTGTCCCCAGGCCCGATAATTCGGACCGAACCAATAAATTTAATCGATCAATAATGCTCATATTATTTCCTTCTTTTGCTGATCTATTCTGACCCTTCGCACCATTTCGTCAACCGAAACCGATGGATAAAAATTGACCCAATATTGGATCTGAGTAATTTTTAACCCTTGTTTAGGTCGTGGCGATTCGAAGAATCGTTTCTAGCTCAGAAGATGAATTCGAAAACCTCCTTGCTCTCCAATGTTTTGTACTTTGCTCGAAAAAGCGTACGCATTTTGAGAACCCCATAGGGAAAGAGGCAATCTTGGGTTCGAATAAAACAAACGAGAGCGCTGCGGTAGTCTTCTAGAAAAGCTTTCATGAAAATTTTTACAGCTTTACGGCGGTCCAAAGATGCACATAAAACCTCGCGAAGATGGTCGGTATAAGCATTTCCATTGGTTGCTTTAAATTTGAGAAAGGTGCTCTTTAATCTACAACGCTCGATCCCGAGGACGCGTTTTCGTCGTCGTCTTTCCTCTTTTTCAAAACACTGGATATCATCGATGAGGGCTTCTTTTAAATTGTGTATTTTAGTAAACATCTCTACTATATGGTTGTTCTCCGCCAAGAGTTTACTTAGTCCCGGGCACCAAGTTAACGCCCTTTTATCCACCTCAGACACACTTGGCAGGACCTCGCTGAGGTCGAACTTTTCGAGACTTATTCCATCCTTAGTCTCCAGAGTAGGCACGGAATCAAACCTGCTTTCAGGAGGGTGGGGCTTTGGCAAGACGTGTCGTTTCTTTACCAAAGCAAGGGCTTTTTCGAGATTTATTTCTCCCGTTTCACCCCAAAAGACGCGTTTTTTCAGACTATCTTTAAGGCCTTCCAGAGTCGAATCCTGCGACTGGTCATCCATTTCCACTCCCCAGTCTTCTGGAGAAAAATGAGGAAGCTCCCACTCTTTTGATTTACGCACATACCCGTTGCTCACCGGAGTCGTACACACCTTTACTATTTCCGACCTCAAGGTTTCAATATCGAGAATGGGAAGATTGCCGGGCTTTTGATTCGACCAAAGAGATTCGAAATGCACGATCTTCTTCTTAATTGCCAAACTAATCGCCTGATTTACCATTTGCATAAATTCGGAACGACGCATATTTCGGTCCAAAATAATGGCCTCATAACCAAAAGGTTCAACGTGTAAAGCCAATATTTCAATCTCACAAGACTGTGCGCTTCCCACGAAAACATCGTGAATTGTTTTCCTTATCTCGCCTTTCTTATCTGGAATGATTAATGGCTGCCTATTCAGTGTACCTCGGGAAATTTTAACAACTTGATTTGGAATGTAGCGATGTGGACGTGTGATAATGTTCCTCCTTTATTAAAAACATCCCTTTATCGGCCGCTCCCTTTTTTCGTTTCAGCGAAGGGCTCTAAATATCATTAGAAAAAGGCTTTTTCGCTGTTTTAGGCATGTACTAAAATGTGTCGTTTTCCTTAATATTCGTTTTGATAAAATTGCCGTCCTCCGTTAGCTTTCACATAATCTGTTCCAAAATAATCTAAGGTAGTTTTATGAAAAAATGTTTAATCGTGTTCACCTTCTTTATCGCCTGCGGTCCGACTGACGAGCAACCTGATCCCAATCTGATCCCTGATAATTCTTGTACCGTGATTCCGGGACTACCCGAAAGTGGCGAATACTACGTAATCTGTCCCGATGGCGCAAAGGTCCGTCTAAAAACCGATAAAGATAACGATGATACCTGTACAATTATCGATAACGGCGATGAAACGAAAACAGTGCGTTGTCCGGACGGCACGATGGCCACCTTTCCAAACGATAGCGGCAAAGGCGAAAAGGGCGAAACCGGCGAAACCGGCGATAAGGGAGCATCGATTCAAATCAATGAGCGAGAGCTCCAACCTGGTGACGCAAATTGTCCGGAGGGTGGTAAGGCAATCGATTTTTTCGTTGAAGGGAAGACCACACCAAGTGCGACGAATTATCAATGTAATCCACTGAACGGTGGTTGTGAAACAAACCAAGAGTTGGACTCCGCGTTGGGGTATTGTATCCCTTTTTTTGAGGTGGAGTTTGAAGGAAGGATTACTGAGTCGATGGTCGATGAGCTTCCGCTATCCATACGGCCCAACACGACAGATACCTGTTCCGGTCGAATTTCTTTCCCTACAGGTTTGGTGCCAACCTCTTTCGAAAGCGTAGGTTTAGGAGGTTTTGATGCGAGTTATATATTCGGGCACGTCGCAAAATATGGCATCAAAATGAAGGTCGATAACGCGGTCTTTGAGCGCAACCCCCGCTTTACTGTTCCAGACTCGGCCTCCTATCTGCGATCTTTTACCCCAAATATGGACGGATCAGGCCAGATGAGCATCGTTGCACAAACGCATCATCTTTTAGGATTCAATCCTAATACAATCACCTCTCTAAGGCTGGATGCGAGTCAAAGTATAGCGATGAATCAAAACTTTAGTATGGCTCTTCCGACGACTCTGGTGGAATGGACAGCTTTAGAATTCCCTTCGATTACGATGGAGTTTTTTGATGATAACGCAGGATCTGCCGCCAATATTGTATGTCAGATCAACACCTTTTCTCTTCCTTGACAGTAGAAAAGTAGCCAACGAAAATATTCAAAGCGTTTTGATAAAATGAAGAAGCTGAGTTAGGTTTCCTTTCCCCTCCTTAAATCCTAAACCTACAGGGTTAGAAAAACTCTGGAACCTCAAGTACTGTTGCCGAGAATATTTTGTGGATTGTTTGTCTCTGGATTCATGTTGTTCGAGGAAGCGACTGAGGTGTTATTGCTACCATCAAAAAAAAAGGCAGGATTGAAAAAAGAGACAATGAATGGGCGATGAACTTCATATTAAACCTGGTGTTTTTCCGATTCTAGCCAAGTTATGATTTTCTAACCGCTAAAAATATACGAAAAAGAGTGAGGAATAGAATAAGCTCTAGATGACGTCGGCAAACTTATTGATAGCTGTCGACATTTTTGTATTGTCGATCATAATGGAAATCTATGGAGGCAAGATGGCACGTCAAACAAAATCGATAGTATTATCAAAACA
>Ga0256840_1003459_pt1 | contig 12704 bp, 11 predicted proteins | sample 355202metaG_FD_185969 | JGI IMG/M metagenome (GOLD analysis project Ga0256840, IMG submission 185969) | Hydrothermal vent microbial communities from Mid Atlantic Ridge, Atlantic Ocean - 355-202 | ecosystem: Environmental > Aquatic > Marine > Hydrothermal vents | place: Atlantic Ocean: Mid...
TACCAAATGTAGGAAAATCAACAACTTTTAACGCACTTACCAAAGCACAAAATGCTGAGGCAGCAAACTATCCATTTTGTACAATCGAGCCAAATAAGGCAGTAGTTCCTGTTCCTGATAAACGCTTAGCAGAACTTGCTAAAATCGTAAATCCAGAAAAAATTCAGTACTCAACTTTAGATTTTGTTGATATTGCAGGTCTTGTAAAAGGGGCTTCAAAAGGCGAAGGTTTAGGAAATAAGTTTTTATCAAATATTCGTGAAACTGAGGTTATTTTACATATCGTAAGATGTTTTGAAGATGAAAACATTGTGCATACCGAGGGAAGTATTGACCCTTTAAGAGATGTCGAGATTATTGAGACAGAGCTTATTCTTGCTGATATTGAAGTCTTATCCAATAGAATTGAAAGACTGAAAAAACAGGCAAAAGCAGACAAGGGAGCCAAAGCTTCTTTGGAGATGGCAGAAGAACTTGTAGAATTTTTAGCAGATGGAAATATGGCTAGAAACTTTGAACACGCAGAGAGTGAACTCTTCAAGCAACTCAATCAAGAAGTTCGATTTTTAACAAGCAAAGAGATTATGTACGGTGCAAATGTAGATGAAGAGGGTCTTGATGATGAAGAGCAAGAGACAGGTGATAATGATTTCGTGATTGCTTTAAGAGCTCATGCAGAAAAAAACAACTGTGAACTTATCAAAATTTGTGCAAAAGTAGAAGAAGAGCTTGTTGATTTAGAAGATGATGAGCGGAGTGATTTTTTAGATGAGTTGGGTATTGCAGAATCAGGACTTGATCAGATTATCCATAAAGGATTTGATAAACTTGGACTTATGAGCTACTTTACCGCAGGTGTTAAAGAGGTTCGTGCTTGGACTATCAGACAAAATACAACTGCTCCAAAAGCTGCCGCTGTTATTCATAATGACTTTGAAAAAGGCTTTATCAGAGCAGAAGTTATTGCTTATGAGGACTTCATTACATGTAAGGGTGAGGCAGGTTCTAAAGAGGCAGGGAAAATGCGTCTTGAAGGTAAAGAGTACATCGTTCAAGATGGCGATGTGATGCACTTTAGATTTAATGTGTAGGTAGCAGCAGTGATAGACTTCAAGAAGCATACTTTTCATATTTTATGTATTGATGACACAAAAACAAATCTTATGCTTCTTAACAATATCTTAGGAAAAGAGGGCTACAAGACAACATTGCTTGAAAGCGGTACTGAAGCACTGAAATATCTTCAAAAAAACACAGATGTAGATTTGATACTTCTTGACATTATGATGCCAGAGCTTGATGGCTATCAAGTCTGTCATGCTATCAAACACAGTAAAAGTAAAATTTCTAAAATTCCTATTATCTTTTTAACAGCTGTTACTGACATAAAAGGCATTGAAAAAGCCTTTGAAGAAGGTAGTGTTGATTATTTAACAAAACCTTTTAACAAAGCAGAACTTCTTGCCCGTATAAAAACTCATTTAAGTTTAAAGTTTTTGCAAGAACAAGAGTTGCAAAATATTCAAAAAGAACTTATTTTTATGCTAAGTTCACTCACAGATAGACACTCAGAAGAGACGGGCAATCATGTGCGCCGTGTTGCTGAATATTCAAAACTTATTGCAACTTTATTAGGATTTGATGAAGAACGGGCAAAACTTATCCACCTAGCCTCGGCTATGCATGACATAGGAAAGATAACAGTACCTGAGCAAATACTCAATAAAACTTCAAAACTGAATGATGATGAATATAAAATTATGAAAAAACATGTTCAATCTGGTTACGATATACTAAGTATGCCAAAACTTCCACTCTTTGATGTTGCTGCAACTATTGCTTATTATCATCATGAAAAATGGGATGGAAGTGGTTATCCTAAGGGTCTTAAAGGCAAAGAGATTCATATACTAGGACGAATTGTTGCCTTTGCAGATGTTTTTGATGCTCTAAGTTATTCTCGAAAATACAAAGGCGCTTGGAAGCTTGATAATGTTTTCTCTTTTATGCGTGCAGAAAAAGGGAAACATTTTGATCCTGTTATCGTAGATCTTTTTACAGATAATGTAGGTCTTTTTTTGGATATTAAAGATAACTTCAAAATATAATTTTTTAAATTTATTTTAAGTTTCTTATTTTATATGAAAATGCAAGAGTGGAGATGAAAAAAATATTGATAGTTGAAGATGATGTTGATTTAAACACTACTGTGTCTAAGTTTTTAAAACTTAAATCTTTTGAGTGTACTAGTGCATTTGATGGAAAAACTGCAATTGATATGGCATATGAACACAACTATGATTTGATTATTTTAGATGTAAAGCTTCCTTTTTTTAATGGCTTTAAAGTAGCTAAAAAAATCAGAGAAAATTCAAATATCCCCATAATCTTTTTAACATCTCTTAATGGTGAAAAAGATACAGAGAAGGGATTTTTAGCAGGTGGAGACGACTATATTACAAAACCTTTTTCACTTTCAGAGTTGCATCTAAGAATTGATGCCATTTTAAGGCGTATGTATAAAAATGAATCCAAGATATATATAAAACAAAATATTGTTTTTGATTCTCAAAATTTAACACTTTATAAAGACAATAAGCCTCTCCATCTTACACAAAAAGAGCTCTCTTTACTTATTCTATTTTTACAAAACAGAGATAAAATCTTAACTCGTCAAGAGATATTTGAAGCTATATATGACTATGGCGAACAAGAGAACGAAGCATCTTTGAGAGTTTTTATAACAAAGCTGAGGAAAATCATTGGTAAAGAGAAAATCGAGACTATGAAAAATGTAGGTTATAGATATGTTGGGTGAGAGAAAATCCTTTCATAGGTTTCTTGTAGTTTATATTTCCTCTTCTCTTTTTCTTCTAGGTATTGGAATATGGTTTTACTACAAAATGAGCTATCAAATGATTATAAGTAGCAATGTATCTCAAATAAAAAAAGAGATCGCTCTCTTCATAGAAAAAAATCAAAATAATCACTTTTTACGCACTAGAAAACACCCTCAATATCTTGATGCTCCTATTGCCATTTATATAAACAATCTCTTTAAATTTGGCTCATTTACACCTAAAGAGATAGACTTAAAAAAAGAAAAATTTATACATGATGCTAAAGTTTATTATGTCTTACATGAGTATAAAAGATGGGGGAAAATCTCTTTTGTTTCTTATAAAGATATTAGCAATGAGGTTGAAAAATTACAGATACATATCGCCCTATTTTTATCTATGAGTACAGTTTTTATTATCATTATTGCTTTTGTTTTAGGAAGAATATTTCTAAGACCTATGAAGGACACTATAGAATCTTTAGAAGAATTTATAGCAGATACAACGCATGAGATAAATACACCACTAAGCAACATACTTATAAATATAGAATTAGCTCAAGAGCTCTATCCAATATGCAAGGAGAGCGAAGAGTTTAATAAGATTCAAAATTCAGCCTTTAGAATATCAAAACTCTTTAGAGATTTAAGTTTTGTTCGCTTTAAACATAAAAGGAAAATAGTTCTCGAAGTGCTTCATTTGGATGAAGTCATAGAAGAGAGATTACAGTTTTTCTCCTCATTTATAAAAAATAAAAAAATATACTTGATGAAAGATATAAAACCTATGGATATTAAGATAGACAGAGAGGATATAATTCGCATTGTTGACAACCTTCTCTCTAATGCGATTAAATACTCCCCAGAGAAAGAAAATCTACTTGTAAAACTCTCTCTTGAATGTCTAGAAGTAATTAATAGTGGGGAAATAAAAAACACCAAGCGGGTACTCGAAAAATTTGTCAGAGACAATAAAAATGAGGGTGGCTTTGGTCTTGGGCTCTACATAGTGCAAAAAATCTGCGATAACTATGGATATAAATTTAGCTTATCTTCTTTTAATGGCAAGATTTACAGTAAAGTATATTTTAGAAATTAACTTAGCATTAACACAGGGATGTGATAATATACTTATGGGCATCTCTAAAAACCCTAGGCACTCTCAGAGTATTTAGGGTTTTTAGAGTTGCCCTTATATAAAAAACAAGGAATTTATCGTGAAAAAATCAACACTAATAGCAGCTACTTTAGTAGGCCTAGCAACAACTGTCTTTGCTTCACCAAGTGCAGAATCAATTTTTGATAGCAAATGCGCCATGTGTCATCTTAAGACGAGACCAACAGATAGAGCAAATATGATTGCTCCTCCTCTTATGGGTGTGATGCGACATGTAAAGATGGCATACCCCAAAAAGGATGAAGCTGTAAAATTCATAGTTGATTATGTGCAAAATCCTAGTAAGGACAAGGCTGTATGTATGCCACAAAAAATTGCTAGATTTGGGATTATGCCATCTCAAAAATCTAACATTTCTGAAAAAGAACTTCAAGAAGTATCTGAGTGGATGTTTGATAACTATCCACCTGCAAACTTTGGTGGTATGAGAAATCGTCCAAGTTTTACAATGTTTGATGCCAATGGAGATGGGGTAATTACTCAAGAAGAGTTTAATGCTTTTAGAGGGAAAAAAAGATGTTGTGCTAAAGGTGCTAAAAGGTAATTTGCAGTTATTCAGAATTTACTCAAAAGAAATTCATAAGAATGAATGCAACATTCTCCCTTATAACTTATAAACCGTAGCAATACTTTGAGCAAATTTTACATCTTCTCCTGCTTGAAGAGAGTAGTTAAAAAGACCTTTTTCAGAGAGAATGACAATGGTTGAGCCCATCTCAAAGCAGCCGAAGTCATCACCTTTTTTAAGGTGATGATTATAAAATCTATGTACTTGTATATTATCAACACTTGCATTGGTTTGAATTTTTGGTGCAAAACTTATCTGCATCTTTCCAACATTAAGCGCACCCACCATCACCATATAAAAACGCTTTCCTTGAGCAGAACACTCTAAAACAACACGCTCATTTTCAACAAATAGAGAATTGATGTTTTTAAGCGCTGGCATATTTACAGGATAGAGTTTCCCAGGAATATGAATAGCCTTGTGTATCTCCGCATCAACTGGCATATGATAACGGTGATAATCTTTTGGTGAGAGATACCAGTTACAATAATCCCCTCCATGAACCAATGCCTTTGACTCATCTGAGATATTTTCACCCAAAAGTGAATCAACATCATAAGACATTCCTTTAATCTGCATCGCAAGTGTATCTTCGATAGTTCCACGCTCGGAGATCAAAGCATCACAAGGTGAAATCATTACATGTAAGTCTTTATCAAACTCACGAGGTACCTTAAGATGACGCGTAAAAAGTGCATTTAAACTAGAATAAGACTCAGCTGCTTCAAATTCACTCATATCAAGCTTCATCAATTTTACATAGCTATTATTAACTATTTTTTGAAACCATGGTGAAAACTCTGTAGAGGCAAATGACCCAAAGCCTCTTGATATAACATTTGTAAAATGACTACTCATCAACTATCTTCCTTTATTTTTCTTTTTGCAATTTCTTCTACTAATACTGTGGCATAAGAGCCCTTTGGAAGTGTAAAATGCAACTCCATCCAAGCCTCTTCTTCACGGTAATTTGCTTCACACTCTTCGGGGAAAATCCAAGCATACCGTCGTGCTCCATCTTCATCCATTTTCACATCATACTCTTCTTCTATAATACGGGCTTGCCCTTGCGAAGTTTTCACTCTTTTACCGCTTAAAAGACCAGTAGGGGAAATAAGTCGCTCATCAAAACGGGCAATCTCTTCATCTTTGTACTCCAAAGCAAAAAGCCTCCCATGCGGATAGTGCATCATCGTATCACCCTCTATCAACTTAAAAGGATGTTTCTGTTTTTTCATCCAAACAATATCATGTTCTGGCATATTTAAAAGAGCTTCTAATTCTGATACATCAAAACTATTGATAAGCTTGCTAATTTCTATACGGTGACTCAGCCAAAGATTAAAAAGGTGACTTTGATAAGCACTCACATACATTTTACGCATCTTAACATTGCGCTCTTTGAGCGTTTTTTCAACAATGCCTTGACCTTTTTTATAGTTATCTCCAAACATGCCAAATCGCTGATAGCCAAAATAGTTTGGTATTCCATGCGCCTGAATGCTACGCAGTGCCTCTTTAATTTTTTCAGCTGCAACAGGGGTTACTTTTTTAAGACGAATAAAAAAACGATTTGCCCGTAGATGCCCTATTCGTATCTTATTATTATGATAAAAACGATCTAAAATTTTGATTTTTTCATGATCAAAAGTGCCAAGCTTCTCTTCATGTATTTTCAATAGTGAGATATACTGCTTTGTCATGGCATTTTTATCTTTAAGACCTGCGTAACCAATTTCACGCTCTTTTATGCCTAAATGTTTAGCAATAGCGCTGAGCATATCCCAAGTAGTGAGATCTTTTTTCCTTACATGTAAGATAAGATGCTCACCTTCTCCACTCCACTCATACAGAGGAACTTCCTCAACAACAAAATCTCTAGGAGCTTGTCTAAAATGAAAAGGTATAGAGGCATGGTCTAAAAAATAGAGTCTATCCATAAAATTCTTCTTTAAAAATGGTGTGCTTTGCAAGAGTTTCTAAAACGACCTCGTTTTACCTCTGCAAAGATTGTAAGCGGTACTCGCAACTGTTTCGCTTTGCGTATCAATGCAAGACGATTGCGCCTATCTACTGCGATAAGCATCTCATACTCTTCTCCGCTACAGCCTAGTGATTTTGATATCTTTTTGTCAAAATGAAATCCGCAATGATTTAATTTTGATAACTTTTCTAAATCACTAAAAAGACCATCAGAAATATCCATACCCACACGAAGCAATCTTCGGCTAGAGTAGATAAACCTATCCCTTACATGTAAGGAGATAAAACGGCTTTTTACATGTAAAGAAGCACCACGCATAACTCGTTTCAAATCGCGTTGCGATGTGCCTAGTTTTCCTGTATATGAAAGTAAATCACCCCTTTGTAAACCTTTACGGTATAGTGGTTTATCTGACTCTGAAATAATTGTTACCGTGATATCTAATTTCGTATTTGAAATAGTGTCGCCACCGATAATTTCAATAGAAAACTTCGTTGCAGTCTCTTGAAAACCCCGTGCCAATTCTCTCATCTCATATCTTGTCAATGTTTTGGGCATAGCAACACTCAAAAGTGCATATTTTGGCTTTGCATTCATGGCAACTGCGTCTGAGATATTTACCATCATTGCCTTTGTGGCAATCTGATAGGGACTTAACCACTCTCTTTTAAAGTGTACATTCTCAAAAAAAGCATCTTTAGAGAAGATTTGCGTACCTATAACTGCGCCATCATCACCGATACTGCGGCTATAACGACCCATACAGCTGATAAAAAAATCTTCACTATTCACTATTAAAACACTTTCAAGACAATTTAAAATCGCAATTATACCCTTAGAGTCTAATTTTTGATATAAATTTGCTTTATTTTAGCAATAAATGCTATTATTCTAAACAAACTCCTAAGGTTCTCTATGAAATTCTCTATCAAGAATTTATTCTCTTCTGTTGTAGGTATTTTATCACTCTTTGTCCTCCTGTTGGCTTTTATTGGGCTTATTATGTTTGGTGAGCATAATTCGCAAAAGCAGATTTCAATTTTACAAAAGCATCGTACAGAGATTCAAGCTATTAGCAATATTCAGGCCGAAGATACAGCCTTAGCAATGATTGAATTTCAGAGCATAAGTGTTGAACTTACTCATAATTTAGCAACATATCTTGAAACATTTGATGCATTTGATCCTATAGTTTTTCTCTCTACTAGCGATTGCGACAGTGAAAATTTTAAAATATTTCAAAATATGACACTACAATATCTTGCGAGTGCAAAAAATTTCATCAAAGATCAGAGCTCTAAACGGAGCAAAAAGCAATATGATGAAAATTACACTATGCTTAATACTATGATTATAGATATGCTAATGCAACGCATAAGTGCTGAACATAAGCAATTTTTTATTCGAGAGATGATTATTTATGCTTCTGTTATTTTTGGTCTGATTTTCTTATTTTTAATCTATAAAAAGCTCAACATTGTACTTACTGATATAGAATCACTCTATGGTCTTACTTCTAAAAAGAGTAATTATCAAGTTCGAACTATTGAGGTAGAAAGTATCTTATTGAAATTTAATAAAAGTTCCACTGCGCAAACAGACAATCCTAAGCATATCGACTCTCTTACAAAGCTAAAGAATTTACAAGGTTTTATTCACACATTCAACTCTTCAAAAACATATCAAAAGCATAATGCAGTCACTATCTGTATGTTTGAAATTGACAATTACATCCTATTGAAAAGAAAATTTAATAGTGAATTTTTAGATTCTGTACGAAAAAAAATTGCATTTATTCTATCTTTACATGAGCAGCCCGTAGATATTATCGCTAGTTTAGAAGAGTCGAAATTCATCTTGCTTTTAGGGCGTAATTCTAAAGGTGAAGCTCTTCAAGAGTGTGAGAGAGTACGACAAAGTATTGCTGATACTTTTTTCAAAGTTCCTCATGGTGAAAAAGTTAGCATTACAGTTTCAGGTGGATTTATAGTGAAACCTAACAATAAAAATATTACTGATTCTATAGAGCATACACGCGATATTCTTAAAAAAGCTCAAGACAAAGGTACTAATCATATCGCACAGCTTCGTGATTTTGCAGAAAAATTTTAGACTTTCTGTTACCATTGGTAACAAAAAACTATTCACTCATTGTTTACAATGAGTGAATTGGTAACAAAAAAATTAAACCTCTCCTTATAAGCTATTTTTATTCATCCGTCAGCTATCTCACGCTATAATCAACTACTTATTAACTACTAAGGAATGTGTATGAGTATCCCTATACATACTTACGATGTCGTCATCGTTGGTGCTGGACTTGCAGGATCTACTGCAGCTCGCGAACTAGAAAAAGAAGGTAAAAATGTTGCCGTTATTACAAAACTTCACCCATTGCGTAGCCATTCAGGTGCTGCGCAAGGTGGAATTAATGCGGCCTTGAGTAATGAAGACTCTGTTGAACTTCACGAATTTGACACAATAAAAGGGTCTGATTATTTAGCAGATCAAGATGTTGTAGAGCTTATGTGTAAAGAAGCGCCAGAGACAATTCGCTGGGCAGAACGCATGGGCGCGGCTTTTAGTCGTAACGAAAACGGAACTATTGCCCAACGCCCTTTTGGTGGGCAATCATCACCACGCGCATGCTATGCAAAAGATCGTACTGGCCTAACACTTTTACAAACTGTGTATGAGCAAGCACTCCGCTCAGGTGTAAAATTCTGGGATGAGTGGTACGCTGCTGATATCATTTACAAAGACGGGAAAGTGAGTGGCGTGGTTGCTTTTAATATCCGCAACATGGAAAAAGCGATCTTTAACGCAAAAGCTGTTATGTTTGCAACGGGTGGTTACGCTCGCTCATTTAAAATCAACTCAAATGCTCATGCAAATACTGGTGATGGACTCTCTATTGTAGCGCGTCACGGTCTTCCACTAGAAGATATGGAATTTGTACAGTTTCACCCATCAGGACTTTCGGGTAATGGTGTTTTAATCTCTGAAGCAGCTCGTGGAGAAGGAGGAAGACTTTTCAACTCTCTAGGCGAGCGTTTTATGGAAAAATACGCACCTAATAAACTTGAACTTGCTTCTCGTGATGTAGTGAGTCGTGCCATTATTAATGAAATCCGTGAAGGACGTGGCGTTGGTCCACGCAAAGATGCGGTTTATATTGACTTGGTTCACCTAGGAAAAGAGTTAATTATGGAGCGTCTCCCAGAACTCCGTGATCTTGCTATCTGTTTTCTTGGTCTTGATATGATTAAAGAGCCTATTCTTATTAGCGCAACTGCGCACTACTCCATGGGTGGCATTCCTGTTGATATGGATGGTCATGTCCGTCAAAATAATACTGACTTTGTTGACGGATTCTACGCAGCAGGTGAAACAGCGTGTTCTAGCGTTCATGGAGCTAACCGCCTTGGTGCAAACTCAGTTCTTGAAGCACTGTTTTTTGGTCGTCATGTGGCTCAAACAATTCTTAAAGACTTGGAGACACTCACCCTTCGCAAAGCAAGTGAAGAAGATGCAGACACAATGATAAATGAAGTTGAAGCAATTCTCACTCAAAATGGAACAGATACTGTTCCTGGACTGCGTGATGAGCTACAGCAGAGTATGACAGATAATGCAGGTGTATTTAGAGTTGAAGAGTCACTGGCTAAGCAGGTGAAAATTATTAAAAAACTACGCAAACGTTTCCAAGAAAATTGCCGTATTGATGATAAGTCAAAAATCTTCAATACTGACCTTCAAGAAGCTATTGAACTTGGTCACATGTTAGATTATTCACTCTTTATTGCGCAGAGTGCTTTAGCACGCAAAGAGAGCCGTGGCGCTCACTTTAGAGAAGATTTCAACACGCGTGATGATAAAAACTTCCTCAAACACACTATGGCATACATGGATGAAAATGGCGATCTTAGACTTGATTACATGGATGTCACTCTTGGCAAACATGAACTCAGAGAACGAACGTACTAAGGAGCAATAAAATGGATAATAATAGTATTACAACACAAACAATTACATTTAAAGTGTTCCGATTCAATTCAGAAACTGATTACCTCCCTTATTACAATACGATAGAGATGGAAGTTACTTCTGAAGAGGTTGTTCTTGATATCTTAAACCGTATCAAATGGGAACATGATGGAAGCTTTAGTTACCGTCGTAGCTGTCGTCACGGAATTTGTGGCGCTTGTGCTATCAAAGTTAATGGTAAAGGTGTTCTCGCTTGTAAAGAGCGTATGAATGATATGATTGCACTTTTTGGAACGCAATTAACACTTGAGCCACTCAGCACGAAGCGTGCTATCAAAGATATGATTATTGATAAAGAGGACTTCTGGGATAAGCACGAAGAGGTTGAACCTTACCTTGTCTCTCATATTAATGAACACCCAGAGATGGAGTGTGCGGTCTCACCTGCAGAGGCAGATGCACTGCTTGACTCTGATTTGTGTATTCAATGTGGTCTTTGCCACTACTCATGCCCTGTTGTGGAGGTTAATGATGCCTTTATAGGACCTGCTGCCTTCGCAAAAGCTTTTCGTTTTAATGCTGATGTCCGCGATGATGGTGTTGATGAGCGTATCGGTATTATTAACGAGCCAGGTGCTGGAGTCTGGGATTGTGTTAAATGTTTTGAGTGTGCGGAAGTATGTCCAAAAGAGGTCAATCCAATCGAGAAAATCACAAAACTACACAACCAAATATTTGAGCGTGGAGATGCACTCAATAATGTGGCAACACGTCACGCAGTTGGTTTCGCACACTCAATCAAAAAGCATGGTCTTCTTGATGAGGGTGAGCTAGTTCGCTACTCTGAGGGTAATATCGGTGTGCTCAAACACATTCCTGTTGCACTCAAAATGTTCAAAAAAGGCAAAATAGTCCTCCCATGGGATATGCCTAAATCAGATAATCTTGATGAGATTCAAAAACTTGTTAAATCTTCATCAACAGTAAAATTTTAAGGAGTCATGAGTATGGGAAAATTACAATATGCACTTTTTACAGGATGTACAGCAAAAGAGAGTACGCCTGAGCAGCTTATGTCAACTTATGCAGTAGCTAAAAAACTTGATATAGAAATCGTTGAGCTTACAGAAGCTAGCTGTTGCGGCGCTTCTCATTTACAAGATTATGATGATTTTCTTTCATTAGTTTTAAATGCACGCAATATTGCTTATGCTGAAAAGCAAGGTATGACGATGATTACTATCTGTAATACTTGTCAATTAAACACAGCCATGACCAAACATCGTCTTGATAATGACGCTAAACTTAAAGCACGTGTTAATGAAAAGCTTAAAGAAGTTAATTTAGAATACAAAGGTACTTCGCAAATCAAACACTTTTTATATGCAATCATAGATGACTTTGGTCTTGAAAAGCTAAAAGCCATGGTGACAACACCGCTGAGTCAATTTAATATTGCTCCTTTTTATGGCTGTCATAACCTCCGCCCTTCTGAACTGCAAGCAGGAGACAATCCTTATGTCCCTACTTCACTTGATGATCTTATCATCGCTTGTGGTGGTGCAAATGTTGATTATGAAGAGAAAAACAAATGTTGTGGTTTCCATGTTGAGCTTCAAGCGCCTCATACTGCCGCAGTATTAACAGGAAACGCTCTTATGGGTGCAATCGATCAAAATGCTGATTGGATGGTAACACCGTGTCCTCTTTGTCACCTCAAGCTTGATACTCAAGCAGAGCACGCTGGTAAAGCTGTAGGACGTGAATTGGAAATTCCTGTTCTACATATGCAACAGATGGTAGGTCTAGCACTTGGTTGTTCAAACGAGGAGCTAGGTCTCAAGCACCACGTTACAGACGTAAATTTTATATAATCATTTTCCCCTCTTCGGGGATTCTCGCAAGTGTCATTGCAAACAAATGTAAAACAATCTATTAAAATCATCGAATATATTGGATAAATTATGACAGGATCAGTAGAAATAATCTCATGGAATGTCAATGGCATTCGAGCCGTAGCAAATAAAAATGCCCTAGACTGGGTTAATAAGCGCAAACCAGACCTTCTTTTTTTACAAGAGATAAAAGCTTTGCCCGAACAGATACCAGAAGAACTTTTTAGTGATTACTCTGCCTTGCATGTAAACTC
>Ga0256840_1003460_pt1 | contig 12702 bp, 11 predicted proteins | sample 355202metaG_FD_185969 | JGI IMG/M metagenome (GOLD analysis project Ga0256840, IMG submission 185969) | Hydrothermal vent microbial communities from Mid Atlantic Ridge, Atlantic Ocean - 355-202 | ecosystem: Environmental > Aquatic > Marine > Hydrothermal vents | place: Atlantic Ocean: Mid...
AACATTAATGCTCATTTGTTTTTTCAATAGAATTTAAGGCTTCTTTCATATATTCATATGTTTCTATTGAAAGCATAACAGCTTCAATTTTATTATTTCTTGAAATGACATAACGCTCTTTTTTCTTTGTTTTCAAATCGTTTAATATAGTAGAAATTCCCCTCGCCATTTCACTAGCTGAAATAATTTCATCTCTGGTATATGCTATCATTTTACATCCTATTTTATGTAATATTTTACATATTATAACATATATTTTTAAACAGCTAGAAATGCTAAAAAGGTAGCAATAGCCGGCACTGAAGTACCGGTTCCGAGATGTTTTGGAACGCGGATTTTTTATGCAATTATATCCACAAATTCATTACCTTCCAATGCCGTGATGAGCTGTGAGTTTACATGTATGGCGGATTCTATGACGACATTGTGCAGTTTTGAGATTATGGTCACTTTCAATGGTCTATTGCCCGGATTTTGTCTTATGATAGTGTAGAGTTTTTCCAGTACATCAAAGTTGCTACTCAGTCTTACAGCCAGATTTATTGGCTCCGGCGGCGCTTCTTGAATCTCTGTTTTTACCTTTTTTGTCTCTTTTTTTGCCTGTTTAAGTGTCATCAGTTTTGTAACATTGAGTCGTGCCCCAAAATCGGTATGAGTCACTCTTGCTTTAAAGGCAACCGGTTCTTCCAAGTCCATTTCACTGAGTTGTTCAAGTTTGTCGGAAAAAAGCATAATTTCAATATTGCCATGAAAGTCCATAAGGTTGACTATGCAAAACTGATTGCCTTTTTTCGAGATTTTTTTCGTTATCTCTTCAACTTTTCCTATAAATATAGCAAAAGAACCATCTTTTATGCTCTCTAACTCTGAAGAAAGTGTATAATTTAACTCATCCAGCTCTTCGCGAAAGTCATCCATCGGATGCCCTGAGACATAAAAGCCCAAAGTATCTTTTTCAAACTCTAAAATTTCTTTAAGCTCATACTCATCTGAGTTTGTAAGCTCAAGTTTTACAGTTGTAATCTCATCATCATCTCCAAAAAGAGAGCCAACTGCATTTTTTTTCGCTTCACTTGCTTTTTTTGCCGTCTCCACAATCAATTCTATTTGGTCTAAAAGTGCTTTACGCGAGTAGCCGTATCTGTCAAATCCGCCTGATTTTATGATGGCTTCTACCACTCGCTTGTTTACCTTACTTGGCTCAATTCTGTTGACAAAATCCTGCAAAGAAGTGTAATCACCATTTTCTTCACGCTCTTCTATCATGGCATATATGGCTGCTTCACCGACACCTTTGATACCGCCCAAACCAAAAAGAATAATCTCCTGCTCATTTTTTGTAATGGCAGAAAACTCCAAATACGAATCACAAACATCAGGCGGTCCAAGTTCAATTCCCATCCGTTTCACTTCATCTATATAACGGACAACTTTTTCAGTATTATCTTTATCTGAAGTTAAAAGTGCCGCCATAAATTCATTTGGATAATAAGTTTTGAGCCATGCCGTTTGAAAAGTAACCATTGCATACGCTGCCGAATGAGATTTGTTAAAACCGTAGCCGGCAAATTTTTCAATCAAATCAAAAAGTTCAGAAGCCGTTTTGTAGTCAAGTCCCTGTTTAGCTGCTCCCTCAGAGAACTCTTTGTTGTATTTTATCATCTCTTCGACTTTTTTCTTCCCCATGGCACGACGCACAATGTCTGCACCGCCAAGGCTAAAACCACCAATAGTTTGCACAATCTGCATAACCTGTTCTTGATAAACTATGACCCCATAAGTAGGCTTGAGTATCTCTTCAAGCGCTTCAAACACATAAGTAATTTCTGCCCTACCATGTTTTCGTTCTATAAAGTCATCAAGCATTCCAGATTCCATAGGACCCGGGCGATACAGGGCAAGAACCGCAATTAAATCCTCAAAAGTTGATGGCTTCAAACGACGATTTAAATCTTGCATTCCACTTGATTCTATTTGAAACATTCCTACTGTTTCACCAGTTTGAATGACATCATAAACTTTTTTATCATTTTCATCTATTTTATGCCACTCCACATCTCTGTCATAGCGTCTTTTTATCAGTTTTATTGCGTTTTGAATTACATCAAGAGTTTTTAAACCCAAAAAGTCAAATTTAATGAGATCAATATCTTCCATATAATTTAATGAGTATTGAGTAACAAAGGTATCTTCACCTGATGGCTTATAGATAGGAGTTTTTTTCCATAACTCTTCATTACTTATCACGACACCCGCGGCATGCATTCCTGCATTTCGTTTTAATCCTTCAAGTTTTTTAGCAAACTCCCATACTCTTGCAGCATTTGGGTCACTCTCTATAAGTTCTTGAATTTTTGGCTCTTTTTGAAATGCACCGTCAACAAATTTACCATTTTTAGTTTTTCCATTGAGCGTTATACCTAATTCATCCGGTATTAATTTTGCCATTTTATCAGCTTGGGAGAGTGGTACTTCTAAAACTCTTGATACATCACGAATAACTCCTTTTGCAAGCAGTGAACCAAAAGTAATAATTTGAGCTACTTGATTTCGTCCATATTTTTTCACAACATAGTCTATCACTTCTCCACGACGAGCCTGCATAAAGTCCATGTCAATATCTGGCATACTTACGCGTTCAGGATTTAAAAAACGCTCAAAAAGTAAATCATATTTCATCGGATCAATATCGGTAATCTCAAGCGAATAAGCAACAAGACTTCCAGCAGCGGAACCACGACCCGGACCAACGGCAATATCTAGTCTTTTTGCCTCTTTGACAAAATCCCAAACTATCATCATATAGCCTGGAAATTTCATAGAGTTGATGATGTTCATTTCAAATTCTAATCGTTCTCTATACTCTTCATGACGCTCCTTTGGAACAATTTTTAGACGATTTTTTAAGCCCTCTTTACATTTGTAAGTAAAATATGCCGCATCATTTTTATCTTTACCACTAAAGCACTTTTTTTTCTCTTCTTCTGTCGCATCATCAGCTAAAGGCGCATCATCTTCAAAATTTATATCTAAACCCTCTTCTTTAGCATACTCTTGTGTAAATTTAAAGTTAGGGGGTGTAGGTGTTTTTACAATCGGTACGAAATCTTCTATTTTGTTTGTAATCTCTTGAGTATGCTCTAATGCTTCTGGAATATCCGCAAAAAGTCGTGCCATTTCATCCGGTGATTTTATGTAAAATTCATGTACGGAGTGACGCATACGGTTTGGGTCATCATAAAGCTTATTCATTCCGATACACATAAACGCTTCATGATACTGTGCATCATCCGGATAAGTATAGTGCGTGTCATTCGTCGCAACTACTTTAATGCCAGCCTCACGAGAAATTTTCAATATTTGTTCATCTATAAAGAGTTGATCACCAATGCCATGACGCATAAGTTCAAGATAAAAATCATCTCCAAAAATATCTTGATATTCACGAGCTACATGTAACGCACCTTCATACCCTAATGCACCATTTTTTACATTTCTCTCATTTTGTAAATTTAAATGCCAGTTGACTTCGCCTTGTAGACAGGCAGAAGTACAAATAAGCCCTTCACTATGTTCACGAAGTTCATTTTTATTAATCCGAGGAAAGTAGTAAAAACCCTCTATAAAAGCTTTTGAAGAGAGATACATCAGGTTTTCATAGCCTTTTTTGTTTTTTGCATACAGACAAATATGAAAACGCTGTTTTGTACTTTTATCGCCTAATGTTTCTCCGTTATGAATGTACCCTTCCATGCCTATAATAGGCTTCAAGTTGGCGGCCTTCATCTGTTTGTAAAAGTCTATGGCACCGAACATATTGCCATGATCTGTCATTGCAACACTTGTCATGCCGAGTTCTTTCACGCGTGAAACAAGGTTTGAAAGTTTGTTTGCACCGTCAAGGAGAGAATATTCTGTGTGTAAATGTAAGTGAGTAAAAGATGGTTGTTTGCTCAAAATTGTTCCCTAAAAAGATATAAATAATTAAGTAGATTATAGTTAAAATGACTTAATTTGAAATAAGTTGCGAACCGTAAATCGCTGTAATTCCTAAAGTATAAGCCCCGAGCAAATAGACATTTCTTGGATTACCCGAGAGTTTTGGTGTTGCAATTTCTGAAACATTTAAAATAGCTAATCCAACACCACTAATATATAAAATAATTGCAAAAGTACCATGACTTACAAAAGCTTCGAGTAAAAAGACAGCAACTAAAATCAAGCTGTTGTTATCAAGGGCCAATCCTCTGTATTTTGTACCACCTGCTAATCCATACGTGCTGAAATAACTGAGTCTTATCGCTGCTGCTGCTACCATAATAAATGCGCCTATCAAATATACAGGGGCAAAGTGTCCATAACTTAAAAGTAAAACAGCTGGTGTTACTCCGTAACTTACTATATCTATAAGCACATCAAGTTGTCCGCCAAATTTGGCATCAGTAGCCGTTCTGCCTTTGAGTTTTCTAGCAACAAGTCCGTCAGCCCAGTCAAAGGCAACAGCCCAAACCATACCAATTATAGCTGCCCCGTAAAGACCTGTGATACTAAAATAAATTGCTAAGAGTGTACAGGCCAGTCCTGAGAGTGATAAAAGATTTGGTAAGTCTTTTACATACGATAAAATTGTTGGTTGTTGCAGCTCTTGAGATGCAGAATTGTTTTTTGACATAGATAGAGTCCTTGTAAGGTAAAATTAGTTTTGAATGGTGGAATGGTGGAATGAATTATAAAATCATAGCAGGCATTTAGCATAAAAATGCTATTATACCCTAAATCATATTACTAACTGACCTCAGATACTATTACACATAGTAAATGCTCTCTCATTTTATCCCATCAAGATAATTTTAATAATATTTGAAAACTCTAATAGTTTAAAACCATTAAACAGAGTCTTCATAGTCGGTTATGTACTATCAAAGGAGATTAAATTATGATTATATATACTGTAGGTACATTCGATTTGTTACATGTAGGACATTTAGCTTTGTTGCAATACTGTAAAACTCTGGGGGATACTTTTATTGTTGGTGTTGCTTCTGATGAAGTGGTACACTCTTACAAACCCAATGTTCCGGTTATTCCATTACACCAGAGAATACAAATGCTGCAAGCTTTGCAATGTGTTGATGATGTAAGAGGATATCATGAACTTGAATATGTGACAGCCTGCAAAGAGTTAAATGTAGATATATTTGTTGTTGGAGAAGACTGGGGCAATAAACCACATAATATTGCAGTGGAAGAATACCTCAAATCAACAGGTGCAAAAATTGTACAAGTAAGTTATAATCCACAAACATCATCTACACAAATAAAACAAAATGTTATAAATCAAAGATTAAAAAACTCAGCACCTATGGCCTTTAATGTTGCCTAAAAGATAAAACTTTTCACGAAGAAATTACTTTTTATTTAAGTAATTTCTTCCAGGCCTTTTTTAACTTTTTTACAAGTTTTTCGGTAATACCTTTTATTTCTGTCAGTATATCCGGATTTTGATGCAATACACCTATCACTTCATCTACATCACCAAAGTGTTCTACTATTCTTTTGACTTTCTTTTTTCCTATGCCTTCTATAGAAGTTAAAAAATCACTTAACTCTTCTTTTGTAATTTTTGCTTCTTCTGTAAATGATTCATTAGATTCATCTTTGGTTGGTGTTGGGACTTCTATTGTAGAATCTTTTTTCAAAGAACGCAAAGGTTTAAGTGCCAATTTATCTTGATAATTCCATTTTTCATTTGGCCATTCTTCGCTGTATCTCGGCTTTATGGGGTATATTTTGTATTTTTCATCAAGTTCATGCATGTATACTTCTTGTTTACCGTACATTTTTTTCTTATTTCCAAAATAAGCACCGTCATAACTTGCATTAAATTGACCAAAGGTAATATGACGCATCGTACGAAGCAAATCTGGTGAAATTTTCCCCAACTCTTCCCAGTTAAACATAGGCATATGTGGTTTTTTGAATCTGCCTTCACTTAACAGCCACATCAAATACTGCCCTATCCAGTCTCGTATATAAGGAAATGCAGCGAATGCAGTTGCACACTCTAAAATACGCACTTTACCATCTTTTCCGTAAGCAACGTCACAAGCCCAGTATTCCGCTTTTGCAGCCTTTGAAACTTTTACAGCCAAATCAAGTACAGATTTTGGTACATCATTATAGTCCATGCTTCCGCCTTGTGAAGTATTTGTCAGCCATTCACCCTCTGGAGCACGACGCCAAAAAGCACATACTGGTTTATGCCCTATAAGCATAACACGAATGTCCGCTTCCATAGGCACAAAATCTTGAAAATACTGCGGATGGTACCTTTTTTCATCAAAAAGCTCTCGTGCTTCTTTATAGCTATCAACTTTATGCACGAAATATCCGCCATAATTTGATGGTCCATACGATTTTTTAATTATCTTTGGATATTCACATTTTTGCAAAAATTTATCTGCATTTTTATGATTATAATAAATATATGTTTTTGGAATCGGTAAATCATACTTCCAAGCAAATCGTGTTACATTCTCTTTTGATTTATTAGAAAATTGTGTATCTAAAGAAGGAACAAATCGAACATTCGGCAATGCCCGAGCTATCTCACGAAATGTTTCATACGCAGTAGCAGGTATATTTCCTATAAGTACATCAATCTTTTTATCTTTGACTTCTTGAATAAATCTCTTTTTATCATTTTTCCAATGATATGTCACTATTTCTATTTTTTTTGGCCACCCTTTAAAATTTGAATAATCAAAAAACCTCAAGACATAGTCCATATATAAAAAACCTAATTTTGGTAATTCTTTATTAGTTAATCCCATGCTACTTACCCCCTTTTGTAAAGTACGTTAATTATTTAACTTTTTCTAAATACTCACTATCAACAGTATTTACCTTGACAGTATCGCCTTCTAAAACATGATATGGCACTTGAATAACAGCACCACTCTCTAATGTTGCAGGTTTTTTACTTCCACTTGATGTATCACCTTTGAAATTTGGTGGTGTTTCAGCAATGACAAATTCCATAATTTCAGGAGCCTGCACAGAAATAGCTTTTCCTTTGTAAAATACAATATCTACATTAATACCGTCTTTAAACCATTTTGAAGCATCATCGCACTGCTCATATGAAAGTCCAAGTTGATCATATGTCTCATTGTCCATAAACTGATACATCTCACCATCATCATACAAATACTGCATAGTTTTGTAATCTATCTCAGGAACTTCAAACTTATCTCCTGCATGTACAGTTTTTTCAACAACTTTTCCATTTAAAAAACTTTTCATTTTCATACGTACAAATGCCGCACCTTTACCAGGTTTTACATGTTGAAACTCTACTACTTTATATGGAACTTCACCTACTACCAAACGAACATTTTTTTTGATATCACTCATACCAATAGTTGCCATCAATACACCTTTAAAAATATTTTTAATAATTCTATAATAAAAGGGCTTAGAAGTCTCTAATATTGTTCCAATTAACATAATTGTTACAAGAAATTATTACATATAACAATAAATCATACGATTAAGAGTATATTAAACTAGTTAGTCGTACTATAAGTAAAAAATTACTGGAGTTTAAAATGGAAATTTCATCGTCATCCAATATTGTGACTATCACGGGAAATATAAAAGCACTCAGTCATTATGAAACAATAAAGAGAGAAATAGACACTATCATAGAGAACTCTTCAAGTGTAAAAATTAAAATTTTAGAATCCATCTCCATTACATCATCTACTATAGGTTACTTATGTAAATTAGTAGATAAAGGAGTAAATATTGAACTCCATGTAAAAAATGATGGATTAATACATTTGTTAGATGATTTAAATCTCATATCATTACTTAATATCAAAAAAGTATAAAGCACTTAATGAAAAGTTACATATCTGATATATACAAGACTTTAAATATTTTATGTGTCGAAGATGAAAAAGAGACAATACAAATATATAAAAATATGTTCTCAATGATGTTTAAAGAAGTACATTGTGCAAAAAATGGGCTTGAAGGCTTAGAACGTTTTAAAGAAAATGAAATAGACATCATCATCACCAGATACAAAATGCCAAAATATAATGGTCTGCAGATGAGTAAAAAAATACGAGAAATAGACCCCTCTATTCCTATTATCATGGTTACTTCGCTCAAGAGTATTGAAATGCTTACAGAAGCAATTGAGTTGCATATTACAAACTTTTTAAAAAGACCTTTTACACAATCTTCTTTATTGACAATTTTTAATCAAGCCGTTAAATCCATTATAGTCGACAGATGTATTATGAAAGAACAAAGTCAAAAAATCACTTATAGTAATTATCAAGAAGGCATAACTTTTGCAAAAGAAAAAATCATCACTAAAAATGATTTAGAAGAGGAAGAAAAACTCCTACACTTTACATGTAACACAGTATATAAACCAAAAGACATACTCAGTGGTGACAGTTACATCATACGAAAAATCAATGAAGAAGAATATTTTATATTTTTAGTTGATGGCATGGGCAAAGGTATTTCTGCCTCTGTTACGGCAATGCTGTGTAGCTCTTTTATAAATTATTATGTAAATCTGCAAATAGAAAATAAAAATGAATTTTCGCTTCACAGTTTATTGGGTGCCTTACTCAAATTTATAGAACCTAATTTACTTGAATACGAAGTGCTATGTGCACATTTTTTACATTTTAATAACAATACCAAAACGATTGATTATGCGATTTTTTCTATGCCTCCCGTGCTTTATATGTTGAACACAGATGAAGTTTATAAACTCAAGTCCAACAATACACCTCTAGCTCCTTATACAAAAAAATTCACTATTGACACATTACATTTAGAAAAACTTACAAAAATGATTATGTACAGTGATGGTTTAAATGAAAACATGGTTGATGATTCAGAAGTGAGTTATGCTCAATATATTAAAGAAGATTTTAAAAAAGCAAACAGTGTCAAGGAGTTTGAAGAACTCAGCACACACAAAATAAAAGAACAAGAAGATGACATCACTTACATTTTACTGACATAAATTAGCTATAATTTTACAAAATTTTAAAATGAGTGGAAAAATATGGAATTTACTTTAGACGCAACCTCAAAAAATGCCCGTGCCGGGACTCTTAAAACAGCCCATTCCACCATTAAAACCCCTGTATTTATGCCTGTCGGTACTATTGGGAGTGTCAAATCTTTAGATGCCCATGATGTTTTAGAGTTACTCGGTGCCGATATTATTTTGGCAAATACCTACCATATGTATCTGCGTCCCGGCGATAAAACAGTTGCAAAGATGGGAAAACTGCACGGATTTACCAAATACCCTAAAAGTTTTTTAACAGACAGTGGCGGTTTTCAGGCCTTTTCTTTAAGTGACATCTCAAAATCAAAAACGGACGGCATAGAGTTTCGCTCTCATATTGACGGGAGCAAGCATTTTTTTACGCCTAAAAAAGTGATAGACATTCAACATAACCTCGGATCGGATATTATGATGATTTTAGATGATTTAGTGGCATTACCTGCAACCCAGAAACGTATAAAACTCTCTATTGAGCGGACAACTGCCTGGGCAAAAGAGTCTATAGAATACTTTCGTGCAAAGCAAAAAGAAGGGGTCGGTGTAGAGCAAAATATATTTGCCATTATTCAGGGCGGGACAGACAGAGCATTTCGTACAAAAAGTGCCACAGAACTCTGTGCTTTGGACTATGACGGTTTTGCCATCGGCGGACTTTCTGTGGGAGAACTCAACAATGAAATGTACGATACGGTAGAACATACCATACAATACATGCCAAAAGACAAACCCCGTTACCTCATGGGTGTCGGCACACCGGAAGATTTAATAGAAAACATCGAGCGTGGTATAGACATGTTTGATTGTGTTATGCCCACACGCAATGCAAGAAACGGTACACTTTTTACATCATTTGGAAAAATAAACATAAAAGGGGCGAAATTCAAAGAAGACCCTTTACCTATAGACCCGGAGTGCCAGTGCCTTACATGTAAGACCTACAGCCGCGCGTATATAAACCACCTTTTTCGTGCCCGTGAAATCACCTACTTTCGACTTGCTACGATTCACAATCTGCATTATTATCTCAACCTCATGAGAGAAGTTCGCGAAGCTATTGTAGAGAACAGATTTACAGAGTATAAAAAAGAATTTTACGCCAAAAGAAGTTAATTTTCAAGCAATTCAAATATAAAAACAACTCAGCCCGCACTAAAGTACGGGTTCCGAAAAGCCATTTAATCGGAATCGGTACTTTAGTGCCGACTGTTGTAACTTCCCTGCCACTCTCAGCCCACCCTAAAGGATGGGTTCCAAAATTTCTCGGAATCGGTACTTTAGTGCCGACTGTTATTTCTTCAATAATTATACTGTCATAACTTTTCCAAAAAGTTCTTCACCGTCATAGAGCGACTGTGCATTGTTTACAACTCTCTTCTCATTCACATCAAAAAGCACAAAACCTACTTTTTGCCCTACTTCTAGTGTACCGGCTTTCCTATTTATGGCTTTTGCAGGATTTTGCACAGTCAATTTTAAAAGCTCAGACATGGAAATAATACCTGATTTGACAAGTTTTGTATAATAAAGCGGCAGGGCATCTGATAGTGCTTCACATCCATACGCCGCATCAAAAAATGCTACTTCTTTGTTTACAGGCGAGTTTGGCTGATGCAAAACACTCAACACATCTATATCGCCGTTTTTTAAGGCTTCCTGCAAAAGAAGGACATCATCCTTGCTTGCCAGAGGAGGGTTCAATTTTGCCGTTGTATTAAAACCTTCACAGGCTTCATCGGAGTGTATCAGATGATGTACGGAAACTTCACAGCTTACATGTACGCCTTCTTTTTTTGCTTTACTAATGAGTTCTATAGAACGCGGTGAGGCAATAGACTTGAAGAGTATCTTTATGTCAAAATATCGTGCTATTTCTATCATTCTTGATACATGTAACACTTCACTCAGCTCAGGGATTCCCGCAAGTCCGAGTTTTGAGCTGACATCACCCTCAAGCATTACCCCGGCATTGATTAGAGAGTTGTCTTCGGGCTTACAAAAGAGAGTCACGCCATACATTTTGACATACTCTGCAATTTTAATAGCAACATTGTTTTTTGCAATAGTACTCATATAAGGTGCAACCACACCTTTTTTCAATAAAATTGCAATATTTGAGAGGCTCATATCTTCCTTGAGTGCATTAAGCATAAAATCTATCGTGACCTCGTCTAATTCTTTAACACCATTTTGAGCAAACTCCAAAACAACTTCATTATCTATGGCAGGAGTTGAATCAGCATTTAAAACAATATGCCCCACTCCGCCTTTTTTTGCTTCTTTTACAAGGGTTTTTATATTTTTTGCATTTAAAGAAGAGTCTAGTACCCTTACATTTGTATCAATAAGGCTTGGTAGCAGATAAGCACCTTTTGCATCAATGATATTTTCATCTTTTAAATTTTCACCTATGGCAACAATTACGCCGTCTTGTATTTGTACATCGACATTTCTTTCTCCGTTTACGTCACACACTACGGCATTTGATATAAGCATTTCAGACCACCTTTGATATAATGACGGTATTATAAATTATTAAGGCTTAAAACTCATGAAAATTCTTGTATCTGCACTCGAACACTCTGCAAATGTGCATCTGAAATCTTTAAAAAAAGAGTTAGCTCAAGATGTTGAGTTTATAGGTATCTTTGATAAAAATCTGGGAGAACCCATTGTAGATTTAAGAAGTCTTGCTATTATGGGCTTTGTTGATGCTTTAAAGAAATTACGATTCTTTTTCAAACTTGCGGATGAAATGACAGAACTTGCAAAAGAGGCAGATAAAATCCTGTTCATAGACTCTTCTGGCTTCAACCTTCCATTGGCGAAAAAAATCAAAAAGAAGTACCCGAACAAAGAGATTATTTACTATATACTTCCACAAGCTTGGGCATGGAAGAAAAAACGTATTCCAATTTTAAGCAAAACCATAGACAAGCTGTGTTCTATTTTACCTTTTGAACCGAGTTATTACCCAACAGAAGCACCCATAGAATATGTAGGGCATCCATTACTTGACCAGATTTCAAACTTTAAAGAATCACTCAATGATGAAGTAAAAAATGTTGTTTTTATGCCCGGCAGTCGAAAAGGCGAAATTACAAAACTCATGCCTGTTTTTAAGGAACTTGTTCAACACTTACATGTAAGAGCTACTTTGGTGATTCCTCAGCATTTTTCTGAGACAGACATAAGGGAATTATATGGAGATATAAGCAACTTTGAAATCACACATGAACCACATGAAGCCCTTTACAATGCCGACTTTGCTTTTATATGCAGTGGAACGGCTACACTTGAAGCGGCTCTTATTGGGGTACCTTTTATCTTAAGCTACATAGCAAAACCACTTGATTATTTTATCGCAAGTAGACTTGTAAAATTGGATTATCTTGGTCTTGGAAATATTATGTTTTCGCAGTATAAAAAAGAGGCGCTTCATCCGGAATTTATTCAAGAGGATGTAACGGTAGAAAATCTTTTAAACGCTTATAAAGAGTATGACAGAGAGAAATTTTTACAAAATTCCAAATCTTTAAGAAGCTACCTTAAGCATGGCAGTTCTAAAAGAGTAGCAGAGATTATTAAGCGGTAAA
>Ga0256840_1003461_pt1 | contig 12702 bp, 11 predicted proteins | sample 355202metaG_FD_185969 | JGI IMG/M metagenome (GOLD analysis project Ga0256840, IMG submission 185969) | Hydrothermal vent microbial communities from Mid Atlantic Ridge, Atlantic Ocean - 355-202 | ecosystem: Environmental > Aquatic > Marine > Hydrothermal vents | place: Atlantic Ocean: Mid...
AAAGTTTTGATCAAATTAGTTCTCAACTTTCTAAATATTCTTCTATTATTATTTTCAGGATTGTTATATTTCTTTGAGTTAATTGCATTTTTTTATAATAAAATAACTATAATTTTAAAAATTATAGTTATTTTATTATATTTTTCAAGTCTTCTAAAGATTTTTCTTTATTATATTTTTCAAAAATTGTAGAATATTTATTGTTTTGTTTTTTTGTATTTATGATTTTTTCATAAATATCAAGAAAATTATTTGGATTAAAAAATTCTATTTTATTTCAAAAAATCTTTTTAAGAGTATTAATGTTTGATGCTAATATATTTATTCAATAATTTAAAGCTTTATTTAAAGAAAAAGGAAAAACATTGTATAAATCTGGCAAAATTATTCACAGAGAATTTTTATAAAAATACTCTTTTTCATATTCTCAAATATTTCATATAAAAAATATTTTATCAGTAAGATTATTTTCTATAACTTGCTTTCTAAAAGATAAATCTTTTATAGTTTCTTCATCTAAAATAATTAAATTTATATCTTTTTTATTTTGCTTTAATAATGAAAACACCTCAATTAATTTATCAATATTTTTTTCTGTTCAAACTCATGAATTATATATAAAATAATTTCATTTAATGTTATATTTTGTTTCTAGATTTAGTGTTAAATTTTTTATTTCTTCATTAATAGTTAATTCTTGTTTATTGAAAAAAGGAGTTAAAATCTTAATTTTGTTTTCTGAAATATTTAGTTTATCATTGATTTCTTCAGATGTTTTTTTATTAAAACAAATGATTTTTTCAGCATTTTTAGAATTATTCTTAAATAAAATATCTTGAAAAATTTTAGTAAAAATATTTTGTTTTTTTGGAAAATGAAAATTAGATAATTCAGGAATAAATATTATATACTTTTCTTTAAAATTAAGTGGTTTATTATGAGAAAAGAATATTACAATATCATTTTTATCTTTTTTTATATTATTTCATAAATGAGTTTGTTCTCTAAAGCTTTTATACTTAGCTTTAGGAAAAATATTTTTTGTGTTTTCTCATAAATTTAAATTTGCAAAACTTAAATCAAGATAAATATTGAATAAATATTCAGGATTCATTTTAATAAAATTTCAAATTAATTCATAAATAAATTGTGAATAGTAATTATCTTTTTTAAGAAATCTTAAATCTAATCATATTTTTTTTGTGTATTTCATTTTTGTTTTTTTAAACTTGTATTTTTTATAAAATAATTATACTAAAATTATCAAAAATACAAAAGATTATATTTTAAAAAATTATAAAAAATGGTATTAAAAGTTAAAAAATTAAATAAAACAATAAAAAATAAAAAAGTCTTAAATGATGTTAGTTTTAAAGTAAAAGCTTGAGAAATTTATGGTTTTTTATGACCAAATGGTGCAGGGAAGACTACAACTATGAAATGTATAATGGAATTTATTTCTTATGATTCTGGTAAAATTGAAGTTTTTTGAACTGAATGATTATCTTTGGATGATAAACAAAATATTGGATTTATGCCAGAAAATACTTATTTATATAAACATTTAAAAACTAAAGAATTTCTTGAATTTAACTGAAATTTTTTTGGTTTAGAGTGAAAAAAACTGAAAAAAAGAATTAATGAGCTTTTAGAAAAAGTAGGTTTAGAACATGCAGAAAATAAATATTTAAAAGAATTTTCAAAATGAATGCTTCAAAGAATTGGTCTTGCTCAGGCTATAGTAAATAAACCAAAACTTGTTTTTCTTGATGAACCTATGAGTGGACTTGATCCAATTGGTAGAAAAATGGTAAAAGATTTAATTGCTGAATTAAAACAAAACTGAACTACTGTTTTTTTCAATACTCATATTCTTTCAGATGTTGAAAGTGTTTGTGATAGAGTTTCAATTATTGATAAATGAAATTTAATAGTTGAGTGAGAAGATGTTAAAAAAATACTTAAAAAACAATCTCTAGAAGAATTTTTTATAGAAAAAGTGACTGAATTTGATAATTAAAACCACCTAACCCCCTTATCAGGGGGAATTAAAAAACTGATTTTAATCAGTTTTTTTTAGTTATTTTTTATAATTTCTTTTATACTTTCTTGTAGGAATTGTTCTACTTTATTCTCTGAATGTTTTTGAATATCTCTGTAAGTAAGTATCATAGCAATAAGATTTAGATTTGATTTATTTAATATCTCCTCAACATTATCTATTTTTCAGATTTTTGAAATATTAGGGACAATAAATTTTAGTTTTTTATTTATTTTAACAAATTTAGAAAAATCATATTTTTCAATATAGTTTTTTAAAAATGCATTATTTCATCCTCAACCAATTATAAAAAAATTATTTGGGCAAATATTTTCTCACATTATTTCTTTTAGATGTTCTGCTATTAAAAATACATAAATTTCTAAAAATTCTTTTTTTTCTTCTACAAAAAAGTCTTCTCTATTTATTTTTTTTATAATTTCAGCTCTAGAAAAATCTGACTTTTCTTTGATTTTATCTACTAAAGAATGTATTCAAACATTTATTTTTAAACTTCAAAAGATATTTGAACTAGAATCTTTTACAGTAACATAAGAACTAGAATTTCAAATATCTATTATTACAACTTCTTTTTTCTTTTCCCAAATTTTTGAAAGACAAAATTCTTCTGGAAGTATTTTTTTCAAGTCTTTTTTTAAATATTTTGCAATATAACTTAAAAGCTCAATATTATTTTTTGATATAAATATATTAAGTAAATTAAAACTTAATATTTCTCAGTTTTCTTGTAGAGGTTCTTTTATTATTTCTCAATCAATTTTTATTTCTGAAATATTAGAAACAACTATTTCTAAATCTGAAGTTGGATATAAATAATTTTTAAATATTTTTTTAGTTGCAGAAAAATAACTTATTTCTTCTATTTTATTTATTATTTTTTTTAACTCTAATTCATCAATTAATTTATATTTGTTTTCTCTTATTTGGTTTATATTTTTTGAATAGAAAAAAGTATCAGCAAATACTGGATTAATAGCAATTTTATATGTTTTTATTCATGCATTTTCTTCTGCTTTTTTTACAGCAATACTTATATTTTCACAAACTCATTCTAGATTCTTTATCTCATTATTTACTATATCATTATTTGATTGTCTTTTTTCAGAAAAACCTAAAAGTTTTATATTATCAGAAGTAAATTCACATATTGCAACTCTAACTTTATAACTTCAAATATCAATAATTGTTAATATTTCTGAGTTAATTTTTTTCTTTTTAAAAGTTGTCATTATTTTATTTTTTAATTTTTTTAATTTCTTCAAGTAATTTATTTCCTGTTTCTATTTCTCAAATTCAGATAAGAGCCATAGCAAGATCTTCAGTTATTAGTCTGTCTCAAGGAGCTAAATTTAAAGCTCTTTTTAAAATTATAATTCACTTTTCTACTTGACCATTCATAGTATATGCCCAACCTAGATTTCTCAAAACTTCAGAATTATTTCCAAGTAATTTATTTGATTTTTCTAAAAATGCTAATGCATCTTTAAAATGATCCTGACTTAAAAGAATGAAACCTTTTAGATAGTTTCAAGTTGCTGATTCTCAGTTTAGTTCTAAAGCATAATCTATAGCTTCTCAGGCTTTTTTTAAGTTTCAAATGTATATACTAACATCTGCTAATTCTTCATAAAGTCTATAATCATCACTATATTTTATTATAGAGTCTTGAATTAATTTATAAGCTTGTTCAAAATTACTTTGGGCTTTTATTAATTCTATTTGTAGAATTAATTCTTTTAATCCATCATTTTTTTGTCCTTGAATTTGCATTTTTCTAAATTTAATATTTATTTATTTCTAATTAATAGTATAATAAGTTTTATAGAAAATCAATATTATTTTAATAGAAAAATTATGAGATATTTATGTACAGGCTGTAACTACATTTATGATGAGGATAGGGGAGAAATAGATGATAATATAAAAGCTTGAACAAAGTTTGAAAATCTTTGAGATAGTTTTGTCTGTCCAAATTGTTGAGAATTACCAGAAATTTTTCATGAAATAAAGGAAGAAATAAATTATTTATGAGAAATTCCATTTGATGCAATTGAAGCAGAACATTTTATAAATACTGTAATTTCAGAGTCTTGAATTATAACTATAACTGTTTGAAAATGAGCTTTTCACCCAGTTTGAGCTGAGCATAGAATTACTTCAATTTGAATTTATGATGAATATTGAGATCTTGTTTTTGATAAATTTTATGAAGAAGATGAGGATCCAATTTTAGAATTTGATGTTTCTGATTTAGATGATTTTGTAGTTAAGGCTAGATGTAGTATTCATTGAGTTTGGTGATTAGAAATTAAAAGATAATTTTTATATCTATTTTATTTTATGGTTTTTGTTGACTTACATAAAATAATATGATATTATATTGATATATTATATTTAATTAATAAAAATATGAAATTTATAAAAAGTTTTTTAGTATTATTTTTTACTGTATTATTGCTAAATAATACATTTGCTGAAGATATAAATACTTCAATAATTGATTTGGATTCAACTAATTCAAATTTGATAAAAATATTTTTAGATAAAGAAATTATTTCTACGGGTAATACTATCTCTTGAGATATTAAAGTATTTAAAGATTTAAATTCAACTAATATTGTAAAAGATCTTGAAAATAATAAAATTATAACTATTAATTTAGCTAATGATTTAGAAAAAAATACTTCATATAGTTTATTATCAGTTTATTGAGCTGAATGAACTATTGATTTTAAAATTTGAGATATAATTAATGGTCTTGAAATTAATGGTGATTGAACTACTTGAGTTTCAAAAATTAATATAATTGATTCAAAAACAATAAAAGTACTTTTTGAAAAAGATATTTTATGAAATGATATTGATATAAAGATCTTAAAAGAATATAGTGTTAGTTCTTTGACAATCAATGAAGAAAATAAAAAAGTTCTAGAATGAAAATTAACTAATAATTTGGATGAAAATTCTAAATACTTAATTATGTTATTTTCTTTTACAATTAGTGAATGAAATAATTATATTATAGATAATTCCATTTATGATTTTACTACTTCTTGAAATCTAAAAGAAGCAAATATCATTAAACAAAAAGAAATAAAAGATGAACAAAAAACTTGAAATATTGCTTTAAATTCAGCTGAAACTCCTGATACTGGTCCAGAAACTTGGATTTTATTACTTGCAACATTTTTATTATCAAATTTTGTTTATTTTAGAAAAAAATTATCAAAATAAAAAAAAGTTAGAAAATTATTTTTCTAACTTTTTTTTAAAAAAATTATATAACAAAATCATCATCCCAAGTTCAATGTAAATTACATTTTGTTTGAACTTTGTAAGTTCCTGGTTTTAGATCAGAAACTGGGAAACTAATTTCTGGTTTGTCAGTATGAGATAATTCAAAATTTTTTACTCTCAAAAGTCATGCTTTTGTATACATTAAAACATCAACAAATTCAATTAAATGAACTTCTTGCATTGGATGTTCTATATCTCTTCAAATAGTTATAACTACATTGTCTCAATCAATTTTTGCAATTGGTTGGTGTTTTTTACCTTGTTCTGCTAAACTTATCATATTTTTTTATTAAAAATTAATAATTTAATAATATTGATTTTTAAAATAAAGTAAATTTTTTTTTGATTTTTTAATTTTTTTTTTTATAATTTATTAGATTTAAAAGAAAAAAATAATGTTCAAAAAAAAGAAAATAATTAAGAAGAAAAAAAACACAAAAATTATTAATTATATTTGATTAATGATGATTTTTTTGGTATTTATTTTATGACTTGTAAGTTTAAGTTATGCTAAGAAATTTGATTTTTTGAATATATCAAAAAAAATAGATACTAAAAATTTAACTTTAGAGGAAAAAAAAGTTTTAGAAAAAAATAAAAAAGAAGAAATTCAAAGGAAAAAAGATGATGAAAAAATAAATATTTTACTTTTGGGTAGATGATGAATAAGAAATGATGCTCCAAATTTGACTGATTCTATAATTTTGGCTTCAATAAATAAGAAAACAAAAACAATTTCAATGTTTTCAATTCCTAGAGATTTGTATGTAAAATATAAAAACTGAAAATATTGAAAAATAAATAAAGCATATGCTGTTTCTAGAGCAAAAACTTGAAGTGTAGAAGCTTGAGTTGATGCTATAAAATATAATGTTGAATTATTAACTTGAGAAAAAGTAGATTTTTATGTAAATGTTGATTTTAATTGATTTGTAAAATTTATAGATGCTATTTGATGAATAAAAATAACTGTTCCAAAAACTTTGGTTGATACTAAATTTCCAGATAATAATTGGGGATATAGAACATTTATTATAAAAAAATGAACTTGGATTTTTACTTGAGAAGAAGCTTTGGGTTATGCTAGAAGTAGACATTCAACTAGTGATTTTGATAGAAGTCTTAGACAACAACAAATTATAAAATCTATAAAAACTAAATTAACTGAGTGATGATTTTTTGAAAAATTATCAAAAGCAAAAAAAGCTTATGATGTTTTTAAAAAATATGTTTTAACTGATATTTGATTATCTGATGCAATAGATATTTTTAATGAAATAAAAGATAAAAATTATAAAATACTTTCAAGTAATTTAAATGATTCTTGTTTTTCCTGAGATCCTTTATGTAAAAAATGATGATTTCTATATGCTCCAGAAAGAGAAATGTATGGTTGAGCTTCTGTTATGCTTGTGAATGGTTCAGGAATTTGAAAAATGAATAATTATAAAAGTATAGAAAAATATATAGATATGGTTTTTAATAATCCACTTATTTATAAAGAAAATATTAATATTTCAATATTAAACTCAACAAAAACTTCACTTCTTGCATGAAATACTGCTTTTGAATTAAGAAAATATTGATTTAATATTCCTTTTTCAAATAAATCTGTTTCTAGTTTAAAATGAGAAAATATAGAAAGTTCTATTATTGATTATACTAAGGATATTAAAAAGTCTGAGACTTTAAAATATTTAAAAAATATTTTTCCTGATATAGAGTTTAGAGAAGTTGAAGATTTAGAATATTCTCTAGATTCTGAGGCAAAAATTGAAATAATTATATGAAAAGATTATAAAAAAATATTTAAAGATTTAAAGGATAATTTATAATCTCCTAATACCCTTTTTAAAGGGGAATATAAAATAAATAAAAAAAGATGTTTAATAAGAAAAAAATAAAAAAATCTAGTTTTAAAAATAGAAAAAGAAATTTTTCTAAATCTAAACTTTTAAAGAAAAAGAAAAAAAATACAAAGTCACTTTTTAAGATGATTTCTTTTTTGATTGTTTCATTTATTTTGATTTGAACTTTGGTTGGTTTTATTTTGTATAAAAAATATATTGAACCACTTCCTCCTGTTGAAAATATTAAAAATCTTAATATTGCACAAACTTCAACTATTTATGATAAAGATTGAGGGGAATTATATAAAATTTTTAAAGAGAATAGAACTTATATTGATTATAAAGATATAAGTAAAAATATGATAAATGCACTTGTTGCTTGAGAAGATCAAAGATTTTGGACAACTCCAGGTTTTGATTTGATTTGAATTTCTAGAGCTGCAATTTATGGAATTTTTACTGGTGATTTTAAATGAACTTCAGGTCTTTCACAACAATTAATGAAGGTTACATATCTTACAAATGAAAGAAGTATTGAGAGAAAAATAAAAGAATTTTATCTTTCTTGGAAATTAAATAAAGTTTATGATAAGACAAAAATTTTAGAGTTATATTTAAATAAAATATTTTTTGGAAGTAATGCTTATTGAATAGAACAAGCTTCAAAAACATTTTTTTGAATAAGTGCTAAGGATTTAAATATTTTGCAATCTAGTGTACTTGCTTCTCTTCCAAAAGCTCCTTCTGGTCTTTCTCCTTATTCAAAAAAACCTAAATTAATGGGGTATCCATTAGTATATTCAAAAGAAGATGAAGAAAATAAAACAAAATTATTAACAAAAAAAGACTTAGCTGAAAATAGTGTTTTAGTTGAAAAATTAAGAAATTTTATTTGAAATTTAAAATTTGCTAGAGTACAAAATGATGTAGTTATTTGTTGAATTAATAAAAATAATTTAAAAAATTGAAGTTTTAGGGTTGATTGAGACTCTTGTACTACTTTGTGATTTAAATATTTATTAAGTTTTTTAAATTCTATAAAAATTACAGATAATGATAAAATTATTGAATATCAAACTTGAAGAAAAGACTATATTCTATGAAGAATGCTTGAAGATAAATATATAAATTTTGAAGAATATAAAAAAGCTATAATGGGTAGTTTTGGTTATGAATTCACTAAATCAAAAGTAAGTATAAAATACCCATATTTTGTAATGTATATAAAAGAATATTTAGAAAATAAATATTGAAAAGATGTTATAAATGGTGGGTGATTTAAAATTTATACAACACTAGATTCAAAAATGCAAGATAAGGCAGAAGCTTTAATTGAAAAATATTGAGAAATTAATGAAAAAAGATTTTGAGCTAAAAATGATGCACTTATTTCAATAGATAATGAAAATTGAGGAATTCTTTCAATGGTTGGTTGAAGAGATTATTTTGATGAAGAAAATGGTTGAAATAATAATATGATTACTTCAAGACTTCAACCTGGGTCTACTTTTAAGCCTTTTGCCTATGCTCTTGCTATAGAAAATAATAGGATTTGAAGTAAAACTCCAGTTTATGATGTAAAAACAACTTTTCCAGGTTGATATGCTCCACATAATTTTGATGGAAAATATAAATGAAAAATGAATATTTCAACTGCACTTAATAATTCTAGAAATATTCCAGCAATTAAAATGTTTTATTTAGCATGATGAGAGGAAAAAATTATTTCTTTTATGGAAAAACTTTGAGTAAAAACTTTAAGAGCCTTCAAAGAAGAATATAATAAAAAATATCCAAATAAAAATTATTCTTATTCTGCTCCAATGGCTCTTTGAACTGGTTTAATGACTCCACTTGAACTTGCTTGAGCTTACTCAACTTTTGCAAATCTTTGAGTAAGAAAAGAGATTAATCCAATTATAAAAATAGTAGATAGTAAATGAAATATAATAGAAGATAGAGAAGAAAAAAAGCAAAATAATGAGCCTAGTATTTCTCCAGCTTTAGCATATATTATGAATAGTATTTTAAGTGATACAAGTTCAAGACCAAGTTTTTGGAATACTTATATGAGTTTATCTTGAAGAAAGCTAGCTGCAAAAACTGGTACTTCTACAAAACAATATAAAAAAAATAGTAGAAAGGTTATAGCTCCAAGAAATCTTTGGACTATTTGATATACTCCACAAATAACAACAGTAGTTTGGGTTTGAAATACTTCTTGAAAAGAGTTATATTTAAACTGAAATTGACTTGAATGAGCTTGACCAATTATGAAATGATTTATGTCTTTTGCTCATATTTGAAAAAAAGTAAAATCTTGGCCAAAACCATTATGAGTTAAAACAGCTTGAATTTCTGAAATTTCATGATTATTACCAAGAGAAAATTTTCCTAAAAACTTAATAGTTTCTTCAAATTTTATAAATCTTCCAAAGCAAGTAGATAATAGCTTAAAAGAAGTGACTTTAGATAGTTTATGTAACTGAAAAGTTACTGATAAAACTCCTTTAAATGCTATAAAAAAAGGTTATTTAATTGCTTTTTGACCAATAAAAAGAGAGAATACCAATTGGAATGTATGAGTTCAAGAGTGGGTGAAAAAATGAGAATGGAAAGAAAAGTATTGAAATTATTGAAATATAATAACTGAATATACTGATGAACCATGTGAAAGACAGGGAAGATGAGATATTTTAATTAAAACTTCTATTCAGAATAAATTAACTGTTTGAAGAAATGATATACAAGTTTGATTTAATTGAGATAGAAAAGTTAAAAAATTAAATATTTATCTATGAGATTTACTTATTAAATCTGAATCAATTTGAAATGTAGATAAAAAAGGATTAGAAATACCAATTTTTATAAATTTTAAGGCTTTATGAAAAAAACTTGATTTAAAAATTGAGTTAATTGATCTAGAGGATTATAGTTATGAAGAAAATTTAGAAGTTAATATTGTAGAGAGGGTAAATAATAATTTTATTAATCCAAATTAAATCTTGATATATAAAAAATATCTATATAATAAGTTTATATGAGAATTATTCTCATGTAAATTTATTTTTTAAAATTAAAAATTATGGAAGAAGTAATGAGCTTTGAACAAGCAAAAATTGATAATGTTGCACCTAGTTTTAGTACATCATATTATGATCCTAAAACTGATACTGATGGAACTATTTCAAATGAAGATTTAAAAGGAAAATGGTATGTATTAGTTTTTTATCCTGCTGATTTTACATTTGTTTGTCCAACTGAGATGAAAGATTTATCTGACCAAAAACAAGCTTTTGCTAATATGGGAGTTGAAGTTTTATCTGTTTCAACTGATTCAATTTTTTCTCATAAAGCTTGGTTAAAAGCTGAAAAATTAATGGAAGGATTTGATTATAAAATGCTTGCAGATTGTAATTTAGAAATGAGTGATATATATAATGTATTAGATGAAAAAGCTGGAATGGCTGGAAGAGGTACATTTATAGTTGATCCAGATGGTGTTCTTAGAGGTATAGAAGTTACTTCTTGAGCTCAAGGAAGAAATTCTGAAGAACTTATTAGAAAAATTCAAGGTTTACAATTTATGAGAGAAAATCCAACTCAAGCTTGTCCTGCTAGATGGGCAACTGGAGCAAAAACTCTTACTCCAAGTATAAAAATTACAGGTAAGGTTTATGAAGCTTTAAATGATTAATTAAAAAAAATACTAAAATTTTTTAGTATTTTTTTGTTATTTTAATATTTTTATGATAAAATTATACAAATATAAAATAATATAAAAATTTATGTTAGAATTTGCAAAAGAATTAGGTTTGAGTGTAAATGCTATTATTTCAATAATAGCTCTTTTTTCACTTTTTACTATTTTGATAACTGAAAAAGTAGAAAAAGCAGTTATTTCAATGATTATTGCTTGAATTTTAGTTATAATGCAAGTTTTTTCTGATCCTACTTGATTAGCAACTTCTCAAGAAATTGCAGCAAAATTTATTTATCATAATACAGATATTTTTGCATTTATTATATGAATGATGATTATCTCAGGAATTACAAAAGATTCTTGAGTTTTTGATTATATAGCTCTTTCTATTGTAAAAAAAGTCAAAGGACACCCTGTAAAAATATTTTTCATACTTTCTTATTTAGCATTTTTTCTAACAATTTTTATTAGCAATATTCCAACAATTATTATTCTTTCTCCAATAGTTTTATCAGTTACAAAAAAATTAAAATTAAATGCAATTCCTTATATATTTTGAATAATAACTTTTGCAAATCTAGGTTGAGCTGTAACTCCTATTTCTGATCCAACTACTTTTTTTCAAGCTAAGACTTTAGGTTTTACTTTTTGGGAAGTTATAAGTAATACTGGGCTTATAATGTTTATAGTAACTTTGTCTTCTAGTTTGTATTTATATTTAATTTTTAGAAAAGATTTTAAATTAACAATTAATGCTAAAAAAGTTGAAATACTAGATCCAAAAGCAAAAATAATTGATAAAAAAGATGTTCTAATCTCTGTATTTGTTTTGATTTTTGTTATACTTCTTATTTTATTTAAGGACATAATATGAAAATATACTAATTTAGAACTTGAAAATTGAAGTATTACACTTATTTGAGCTTTTATTTTAGTTTTATTTTCAAGAAGTAATATTTCAAAAGTATTGAAGAAAAAAGTAGATTTTGCTACATTGTTTTTCTTTGCAGGATTGTTTGTAGTAGTATGAGCTTTGGAATATAATTGAGTTATAGAAAAATTAGCTGAAGAGCTTGTGGTAATTACTGACTGAAGTGCAAATTTACTTTTAATGATGCTTACAACTGGTTCAGCACTTTTATCAGTTTTTATAGATAATGTTCCTTATAATATTGCTATGGTTTCAACTTTAGAAAGTTTTAGAGACAATGCTATAATTGTTTGACCAGCTTGGTATGCTTTAGCTTGGTGATTAAATTCTTGTACTTCAATTGGTTGAGCAGGTTCACCAATTGGTTCAGCTTGTAATGTTATAGCTCTTTGACAAGCAGAAAAGAAAAAAGTAATTATAAATTTCTGAAAATATCTACTTATTTGAGTACCACTTGTGATTATAAATTCATTAATTGCTTATTTTATTTTGTATTTTAGATATTTAGGGTAAATATAAAATGTATATAAAACTAATTTGATTTAAATTAGTTTTTTTTTATACTAAAGTTTAGATAATTATATTTTTATATAAAAAATGCTAAACATAACTCTTACAAAATCAATTTTAAAAACTACTCCAAAATATATTGAAAGCTTAAATAAGGCTTGAATAAAGACAGTTGGTAATTTTTTGATGCATTTTCCAAGGGATTTTGATGATAGGACAGAAGTTTTAGATAATTTTTCACTTATAAATATAAAAGATAAAAATACTATTTTAGTGAAATTATTATCTATAAATAATCAGAAAACAGCAAATAATAAAATTCTTACTAAAGCTGTTTTAGAAGATAAAA
>Ga0256840_1003462_pt1 | contig 12700 bp, 5 predicted proteins | sample 355202metaG_FD_185969 | JGI IMG/M metagenome (GOLD analysis project Ga0256840, IMG submission 185969) | Hydrothermal vent microbial communities from Mid Atlantic Ridge, Atlantic Ocean - 355-202 | ecosystem: Environmental > Aquatic > Marine > Hydrothermal vents | place: Atlantic Ocean: Mid...
AAAACAGGCGCATAGCGGGCTACGTAACTGTTTTTCTAGCATGCCTATGGAGCAAAAAGACAAGTCAGACTTGGGTATTATTGAATCCTCGTTCCTTAGGTATGGTAAAAATAAAAATACTCCCTGCACCTTCTTCTGACTCAATCCAGATTTCTCCTCCCCATTGTTTAACAGTTTTTTCAATTAAACTTAACCCTACCCCGGTACTTTCGGACTGATCCTTAGGTTTTAAGGTTTGAAATAGTTGAAATATTTTTTCTTGATATTTTTTTGCAATACCAGGACCATTATCCTTTATTGATATTTGCCAAGCGATGTCCTTGTCACTACAGCTAATTTCAATAAGCCCTAGCTCCTTATCATTATATTTAATGGCATTATCAAGTAAGTTTTGAAAAACCTGATGAAACCTAAAGCGCTCTCCTTTTATCACTGGAAATGAGCTAATAACATTTATTTTTATATTTTTTGGAGGGGCAATCAAGTGAATAACATCTTCAATTAAAGTCAGTAAATCGACATCCTCAACATCCTCCTTTACTCTGCCAATTCGGGAGTATTGTAAGATTCCATCGATCATCTCATGCATCCTTTTTGCTCGACCGCTAATTAAATCCATTTGTTCCCTGCCTTCATCATCAAATAATGAGGCATAATCCTCAGAAATCCATCCAGATAACTGATTTATTGCTCGTAATGGTGCTTTTAAATCATGGGAGACAACATAAGCAAAGTTATTAAGCTCTTCATTGACTTGATTTAACTCTGCAGTTCTTTCACCCACTCTTTGTTCAAGGTTAATATTTAAGGATTCTATTTCTCTTTGATTTTGTTGCATATCCTTAATTAACTTTGTATTTTGTAAGGCAACAGCCGCTTGTGCTGTTAGTAATTTGGTTAATTCAACCTGTTCTCGGGTAAAAACAGCAGACATTAACTTATTTTCTAAATACAAAACGCCAAGAACTTCTTGCTTTAAGACTAAAGGTATACAAAGTATAGACTTCAAATGCTGTGTTTGTACGGTACTATCCGTACTAAAGTCACTATCATCACTTGCATTATTAATAACCAACATTTCAGAGGTTCTGAAAACATAATTTGCAATCGCCATGCTTAAATTTTCGGTCGATATTTCTTCTTTAGTTTTAATTTCTACACCAACAAAGTCATGTTTTTCACCCCGTGCCACAACTTCTAATTGTTGCTTATATACTGTTAATAAGTACGCTGTTTTAGCCCCTAACCGCTCCATGACCGATTGTAATATGGTGCTAAGTAAAGCATTGAAGTCTAATTGCTGGGTAATACTTCGCGTGGCTTCTAATAGGTAGTTAACATCTAATATTTCTGATAAGGGTTGATCTGTTACGGCTTGTTTTTTACTAGGTGACAAAGAAAACAATTCACATAATTGTTTTTCTTTAACATGAGCAGAACATGACCGATAAAGTGAAACAGCCCTAGTCAGAAAATAATTTGCGTGCTGGTGGTGTTGCTCAATACAGACTTGTCCAAGCCTTTCGTTAATATAAGCTTCTAACAGGGTAAATTTGTTATTAACTGCTAAATCAATCGCATCAAATGCATAACGCCTAAAATTGCTAAAATCACCTTGGTGAATACTACTTTCTAACTTCATTAATAAATAATAAGGTTTTAAGATAGGCCCTAAATTCGACCAAGTTTTAACGTGTTTTAAACAGTTCTTTAGTTCTGAAGTCTGTTCATCCGTACTGTTTTTATGTAATCTTAAAGCGTTAACAAACCAAAAAACATACCAAAGTCTATTCAGTATATTGTCACTTAAGCCTCTTAAATAGGGTCTTGCTTTTGAAAGAGCTTGCTCAGCAATATTATAATGTCCTAAATAATAATGGCTGATACCTTTAAGTGTGTAATACCCCCCTATAGAAACCACATGTTTATCATGCTCCCAAAGCTGTAGTTTTTGTTGCATTTGTTCTTGGTTAAAATTCTGCTTACCGGTCAGCATTAAATCAGACCAGCCTGCTATTGCACTTTGAGCTAGACCTAAAGAAAGTGATAAATTAAATTTTTCTGAAAAATGACAACACTCTTCAGTAACAACCTTTATCTGATTTAGGTCTCGCCCTTGGTTAATTAAGTGCCAGATGTATGGCCCATAAGATAAGCCTGCATTATATAAATCACCGCAATTTTTACCTCTATGAATATTTTTTTGGCATTGTTCAATAATAAACTCAGAATTACGCCGATTATGCATATTAGTCCATAAAATACCGTTAATTCCTTTAGTGGCTCCAAAAGTATCAGGGTATCGATCAGACAAAGCTAAGCCTAAATCTTCATAATTAAAGGACATTTCATACTGCCCTTTTCGTTGCAAATACAACCCAACCATTGAAAAACCATAAATAACAGTTTCATCAACACCACCCGCCAAACAGTTTTGAGTTGATTGTATAGCGGCTAAATACAATTGTGGAACCATTCCAGCAAGGTAGTAATCAGGAATTAATTCACTATAAATACCCGTCTCAATCTTTGTTTCTCTATCACCAGTCGGTTCAATACCAAGTATTTGTTGCCAGACATTATTATTAGCACCATGAATTTGTTTAATAATATCTGCTGATCTATCTAATGCTAAATTATCATCTTCAGGAATTTGACGGTTAAAAAATTTAAGTCCTTGATTGCCTACCTCAATCGCCTGTTTAAATTTCCCCATTGAAGACAGTCCGGTTGTTTGTTCATATAAACAATCAATTCTATCTAGATCATTTTTAGATTCTTTAATTAATGTTTTTAGGATTTTTTCTGATGCAGGCTGATTACCTAAAGCCATTTCGGTTCGTGCTAAATACTTATGTAAAGAGAATAAAAAATCATAATCCTCTTCCCATGACTGATTTGAAAATAACTGTAAACTTTGACGAAAAAAGAAATTTGCATTATCCATTGCTAAAGCTTTCATTGCTGCTTTACCTGCATGATAATTAAAGATAGCTTCTTGCTTTTTTGAGCTATCCGTTTGATTGGCTTCCCGCCCTAGTAATAAATGCTCAACAATAGAAAATAAATTAGTCAGTTGTTCAATTTGTATTTGCTCAGGAATAGCATTAATAAAAGCTAAAGCAATTTTTTTATGCACTTTTTGTTTGCTTAAATCATCTAGAAAGCTTTCAGCAGCAGCTTGTACTTGATCATGAAAAAAGAAAATATGATCGTGTTCACGCATTAAAATATTATCAGCAAAAGCGTCACTTAATGCTTGAAACAAGGCTGGCAACTCCATCCCTACTACTAAAGCGAGTTCTTTTGCCTCAAAACTAGCCCCTAAGCAAGCAGAAATACTTAATAACTCACGAATTTCACGGCTTTGTTTTGCTACTTTATCTTTAAATAAATCTAGTGCAGTTTCTGGAATGTTAGTATGTCGAAGTTGCTCGTTATCCCATTCCCACGCTCCATCATCCGTTAAATGTAAGTGCTTATAGCTATAAAGCCAACGTAAACTTTCATTAACAAACAAAGGGTTGCCTGAGGATGTGTGGTAAATGATATTGGATAACTGTGTTGTACGTGTTGGGTATGTATTTAAAATGTACGCAGTCATCTGATTAACATCAGATGACTGTAATGCCTTCAGTCTAATTTCAACTAAAGGTCTATTCATTTTTTTTATTCTTGAAATTAAATAGCTCAACCTGTGGGTATTATCGACTTCATTGTGTCTATAAGCGCCAATCAAATATAAATAAGGGTAATCTAAAGCATTATCAAATACACGTTGTAATAACTCAAATGTCGCACCATCACACCATTGTAAATCATCAATAAATAAAGTAAGTGGGTGTTCTTTACTGGCCAAGCAGGCAATAAACTTACCGGCAACGTCATTGAATCTATTACGTGCTTCAATCGGGGGTAATTTAGTAACTTCGGCCTGTTGACCAATAATCAGTTCTAACTCAGGAACTAAATCGGTCATTAATTTACCATGCTCACCCAGCTGGCTACTGATTCTTTGCTGCCAGTATTCAACCCGTTGCTTATCTTCTGTTAAAAAGATTCTAACTAGCTTGGTAAGTGCCTGAATTAAAGTACTGTAGGGAATATGCTTTTTAAACTGGTCAAATTTTCCTGAGGTAAAATAACCTTTGTTCTGAACAATAGGTAATTGTAATTCTTGTATTAAGCGGGTTTTTCCTATCCCAGATAAACCCGAAATAAGGGCTGAATAAAACAAGCCAGTACAGGTTCTTTGGTACCCTTCTAATAACAGTTTTTTTTCTACGTCTCGCCCCACCATTAAGGAAGGAATAGTAATACGGTTACTAAAATCTTGTTGTTTTAGGGTAAATCGAGCTATATGTCTATGCTCTTCCCAATCATGCAAACATTGTTTTAAATCATAAGCCAAGCCTATTGCTGTCTGATACCTTTTTTCAGGTGCTTTTTCGAGTAATTCTGCTGTTATTTTTCCTAATATCTCAGGAGTATCTAAATTAATGGATTGTACTACTGGAGGAATTTCTGCCAAATGTGAATGAATAATGGCGATAGGATCAGAAAATAAAAATGGCGGGGAGCCTGTTAAACATTCAAACAAAACCATCCCTAAAGAATATAAATCTGTCGAATAATTTATGGTATGTTTAATTCGTCCTGTTTGTTCAGGAGACAAATAAGGTAATGTGTCAGCTCGAAAACTATCTTGGTAGATAAAATGACTCATTTGATTGATATCCAGTATTCTGACATCATCAATCAAATTAACCTGCAAACTATTCATATCAAGCAAAATATTACTGGGTTTGATGCTTTTATGGATATGCCCTGCTCTATGCCGTTGTTCTAATTGTTCAGCAATAGCAATGACCACTTTTAACACCTCAACAAAACTAATATCTTTTCGTTGTTGAATCCATTGCCTCAATGTAAAACATGGATACCAAGGCTGGACTAAGTAAATAGTTTCTGAATTGGGTAGGTGAACAGTGGGAACGAGTAACTCTGGAAGTGCCAGTTCATTAAGTTGATCAATCTGTTGTTGTAAATAATTAACTAAATCTGTATTACAAAATTGAGCCTTTATTTTTTTGACAACAACAAGTTGACTACTGTCTCCATTTACTGATGCTTTGTATACATTTGCATGCATACTTTCGCCTAGTGTCTCTAAAATATTAAAAGTTGACTGTTGATTAATCACTGGCAATTCCAAGTTACTCTCGTTCTATTAGGAATATTATAAGAATGATTCTACCCAAGCATTATAATTTAGCTGTAAGGCATCTCCCTTAAGGGAAAAAAGTAAGTACCTTAAGTTAAGCAAGCGATGCGCTTCCTATCGTCAGCACATCCTACTTATTTCCTTAGTGGCAGTGAGGAAGCTCATTCTTTTAAGGCTCCTTAGTTTAGAGCTATAGCAGTTCCTTTGGAAATACATCAATTTGCATCTTTAGTGAAAAATGTTTCGTAGGAGCGTCCGCCCTCGGCGCGATTAAAATAATACTCTTTTCTCTGAAACTTGCAATTATCTTAGTTCCAAGGGCGGACGCTCCTACATCATCATTATCTACTCACAAGCTGACGTTACTTGGCAATAAAAAAATGACTAAAATAGTTTGCTTGCTCTGATATTCCATGACACTGGAACAAGGAAACGATGGACGGGCGGTTTTTTTATTACGCGCTACCTTAAAGTAGTTTTTCCCGAAAAGCTTGAATAGTCTCATTGGTCAGAGCTTGTCTCTGATGGTCTAATATCTGACCACCCAACTCATTGGCCAGCCAATTAATGGTTTGAATAAAATCATCAAAAATAGCCAGAGGGTTGTCTAGTTCAGTTGGTTGAATAAAAAAAACAATACCAGGCGAATTAAAAAGCTCAAGTTCTATTTCAGGAAAGGTACCCGGTTCTACCATACTGGCTACGGCATAATCAACTCTACGTTTATCATCTAAACGTTCAAAGATTTTCATACTGCCATATTCCAGCCCCACACGATGAAATGTATCAGCTAAGACCTGCCCATTAAAACCTTGTTCCGAGCTTGCAATAATACTAAATTGAATAATACTGGGCAGTTCTGATGTTTTCTCTGTTGCTGTAGGCATTTCTTCTGGCTGTTGACCTGTCTCATTTTCAACATCTATTTGACTGGCAACAGAAATAGGGTCTGTATCTGGGGAAAAATCATCAACAGCAGATCCGATAGGAACAATATCAAAATCATCATTATCGGTATTGAGTATCAATGATTTATCAATATTATCTAATGGATTCCCTTTATCAACAAAGCTAATTCCACTGCGACTTTTTTTGTTTTTGAAAATGCTCCACAAAATAATACCTAAAATACAGGTAGCACCCATTACAATAATTACTATTCTTAATAAATCTTTATCCATTAAATTTCTGCCATCTCTACTGCGTCTTCAATATTTACGGAAACCATGCGTGAAACACCTGGTTCTTTCATAGTAACACCAGTTAATTGTTTTGCAATTTCCATGGTTACTTTATTATGTGAAATGTATAAAAACTGTACTGTTGCTGACATTTCTTCCACCATTTGTGAAAATCTGACCACATTAGCATCATCCAAAGGTGCATCAACTTCATCAAGCAAGCAAAAAGGCGCAGGGTTTAAGTCAAATATTGAAAAAACCAAGGCGACAGCGGTCAATGCTTTTTCTCCACCAGACAGCAAATGAATTGAGCTATTTCTTTTACCCGGCGGACGAGCAATAATATTAACTCCAGCTTCTAACAAATCAGCATCCGTTAATTCTAAATAGGCTTGCCCTCCCCCAAAAAGTTTAGGGAATTTTTGTTGTAAGCCAAGGTTGATTTTATCAAAAGTTTCTTTAAACCGCCTTCGACTTTCATTATCAATTTTATTAATAGCTTCATCTAAAGTAGTCAATGCCTCTATTAAATCATCATGCTGCTCATTTAAGAAGTTCATTCGCTCTGCTTGCGACTTATATTCTTCTATAGCCGTTAGATTAATAGACCCTAGCCTATCAATTTGTTTAGTAAAATTTTCAAGCCTATGTTTCCATTCCTGCTCTTCAGCATCAACCGCTAATTGTTGTAAAATCACCTCAGGGTCGGCATCTATTTCGTTTAACTGTTCGGTAATTGTTTGTTGCCTAACGTTACTATCTTGTTGTTCAAACCTAACCTTATCCAACGATTCTTTCTGCTGCTCCATGGCTCGTTGGGTGTGGGTATGCTGTTCTGCTAATTGAGTAATGAGAGCTTCAGTTTCTCGCTGAGCAACACGTTGTTGCTGCAATTTGTTTTCTAAAGTTTCTTTATTCTCAATAAAACTTTCTAATTGTAACTTTTCATCATCCAGTGGCATTAAAGTAAAGTTTAGTTTATTTTCTAATTCAACGATACGGTCAGCACTTTGTTGGTTTTGTATTTGCAATCGTTCAATTTGTTTAGTGGTCAATATCTCTGATGCTTTCAGTGAATCAATTTTACCTTGTAAGCTATGTACATTTTTTTGCGTTTCATTAACCGTTAAATCATTATTATATTGTAAGCTCTGTAACTGTTGATTCTGACTTTCTAAGCTATCTTTTTTCTCGGCTAATTGCTCTAGCTTTTGTTCAGAAACAAGACCTAACTCTGTCGCTTCATTTTCTGCTTCAGCAATACCTGTTATATCTGCAGTGACATCTTCAATATCAAGACTAACCTGGTTTAACCGTTGTTGTTGCTGTTCTTGCTTAGCTGAGTATGCACTAAACTGTGAACTTTTTGCTGAATATTCAGAGCCTAACACTTTATCTCTTTGTTGAAGGTCTTCTCGATTGGTTTCAGCTATTTTTAAGGCTAACTCAGTTTCTTCTAAAAAAGTTTCATTATCTTCAATACTGAGTTGCAAATCTGCTTGTCTTTGTTTTAAATCACGAAGGTCTTTTTCTCGCTGTAAAACCCCCTTTTTACTATCCGTATTTCCTGAAATTTTAATCCAGTTAGGCCCAATCCAATCACCAGACTTTGTGATTATAGATTCATAATCAAGCAGTTGTTTACTTTGCTGTTTTGCTTGTTCAAGATTCTCTGCGCAATAGATCCCCGTCAATAAGCTAGCTAAATTCCAGGGCGATTTAACTTTGTCCATTAGACTAGACTTTTGCCCAGTTGGTGAATCGGCTGTAGTTTCGGTTTCAAATAAAATAATAGACTGTTCAGAGATCAACTGTAAACTTTGTATAAGCTGCTCTGTACTGTCTACGCAAATAGCTTCAAGATAACTTCCTAAAACGACCTCAACAGCATTTTCCCAGCCATCATCTACTTCTAAGGATTCCGCTAACCGCTGTTTATTGACTAACTCATTTTTTTCTAACCAATGCTGTAGTTGTTTTTTATCTTTCCCCATCGCATGTTGTTGTAACAGCTCTAAGGATGTGATTTTCCCATTGACTTTATGCTGTTCTGAACGATCTTGGTGAAGTTGATTATGCAACGCTTTAACTTTCTGACGTTGCTCAATAATTAAACTATAAACAGTTTCAAGTTGTAACTGAAGGTCTTCTCTATCTGTTTCAATTAACTCAATACTACTGTCTAAGGATTCAATTTCAGCGAGTAAGTCTGTGCTAGATAATTCATTATGCTCCTTTTGTAATTTATCTAAACGTTGTTGTAACTGTTGAGACTGGCTAGAAAGATGAGTAAGCTTTACCCGTTGAACCTCGGCCTGCTCTTTATATTTAGAACTTTCTGTTAAATAACTTTCCCATTGCTGCTGCCAAGCCTCTTTTGATTGTTGTGATTCTCGTTGCCTAGCTAAGCTCTCTTCGGCATATTTTGAGGCAATAATATAGCTTTCTTCAGCTTCTAGTAAGCTTTCTTTAATCTCTTCCAATTGCTGCATATCAAGCTCATATTCATTATTAGCTTGCGATGCTTGTTGAGTTAGTCGGTTTATTTCAATCACAGTCTCTTCATGACTGCTTTCATTATGCTTAATCGTTTGCTGAAGACGACTTACTTCAGCAACCACATGATAATATTCCGCTTGTGCAGAATCTAATAGTTGCTGCTGTTTTTTTTGTTCAATACGCTGACTATCAATAGACTTATCAGTTTCGCGTAATAACACAAATAAGCGATTATGCTCAGTCGCAATTTTCTGTAAATTATCTTCTAACTGCTGTGATGTTTGATGATAGCTATTCCAGCGTAGAGCTAGTAACTCTTTTTTATATTGGCGTTCTTGTTTTTTTAAATCAGTGAATTTTTCTGCTTTTTCAGATTGTTTTTTTAAATTAGACAGCTGGTTTTCCACTTCTTCACGCAAGTCATCCAAGCGCTCAAGGTTTTCCCTTGTATGCCTCATTCTTGTTTCAGTTTCATGCCGGCGTTCTTTATATTTAGAAATTCCAGCTGCTTCTTCAATATGAACACGTAATTCATCAGGTTTTGACTCCACCATTCTGGAGATTGTGCCCTGTTCAATAATAGCGTAACTTCTAGCACCTAACCCTGTTCCTAAAAACAAATCAGTAATATCTTTACGACGACACTTTGACCCATTAAGGGCATATTGAGACTGTCCGTCCCTACTAACCTGTCTCCTGATAGATATACTGGTGTATTGAGAATATTCACCACCCGCCTTGCCTTCACTGTTATCAAAAATAAGTTCCACTGAAGCCGTACTTACTGGTTTTCTACCGGATGAACCGTTAAAGATTACATCGGCCATATTGCCACCACGCAAGTGTTTGGCAGAACTTTCTCCCATAACCCAACGTACAGCATCAATCACATTTGACTTACCACAACCATTTGGCCCAACGACCGCGGTCAAATTACCTTTAATGGTAATCGTGGTTTGATCGGCAAAGGATTTAAATCCGGAAAGTTTAATTTTATCCAGTTTCATTACTGATAGAATATCCCTTATATTTTTTAACAGCTGTGTATTATAAATATATTCGACTGGTTTTCGGGGTTTTTTTAAACTTTAATCTAAAATAGAATAAAAAAACCTTTTTATTCTGCATTTTTAGACAAACATAAAGGCGCTGGAAATAAATAAATTACCCAAATACTTCCCAAGTTCTGCGTGGGAATTCATGACTGAACGCTCCTGTGTTCCGAGACGCTGGAGCGTCACAAGCTGCATTCCCACGCAGGAGCGAGGGAACGATAAAGGTAGTTTTTTTATTGCGAGTTGCCTAATTTCTTACAGCACAACCAAATTCTCCCACTTTACCTGTTCTGAACTTAAATAAAACATAACTTTAATTTCTTTTAAAACAAGCAACTATACATAAAATTGTAATAAAAAATGACCATAAAAGAAGCATTAACGACATTACCACAATATATACTACCTCACCACTTTCTATCTAAAGTGATGGCAAAATTCACTCATTCTGAAATTAAAGTTTGGAAAAACTTAATGATTAGTCAAATTATTAAGTTTTATGGCATCAATATGTCAGAAGCCAAAGAACAAAACATTAATAATTTCGCAAGCTTCAATCATTTTTTTACCCGTGAACTTAAACAAGGTGCAAGGCCTATTACTTCTATTGCTAATGCAATTGCTTGTCCGGCAGATGGTGCTGTAAGTCAGGCTGGCTTGATAAAACAAGGTGATATATTTCAAGCCAAAGGTAAATCATTTACGGCACTTGATTTATTAGGCGGAGACCCAAAGGTAGCTGAACCCTTCGAAAACGGGAGTTTTACTACCATTTACCTTTCCCCTAAAGACTACCATCGTTTACACATGCCGATTAAAGGTACTTTAACTGAAATGATCCATATTCCAGGTCGCTTATTTAGTGTTAATGGGGCAACCGTAAATTCAGTGCCAGGCCTGTTTGCTAGAAATGAACGTGTTGCCTGTTTATTTGATACAGAGCTGGGGCCTATGGCCTTAATTTTAGTCGGGGCTATTTTTGTTTCTAGTATTGAAACCACTTGGCATGGTGTGGTAACACCACCCTCTATTGAATCTGTTCGCTCTTGGAAATATCAAGACGATGCACCTGTTATTGATAAGGGTAAAGAGATGGGGCGCTTCAATATGGGATCTACTATTATCGTTTTATTCGGGAAAGATAAAGTAAAATGGGAAAGTGAATTTGTAGCCGGTAAACAAGTTCAGTTAGGTGAAATGATAGGCCGTATATAACCGCTCTATTTAAACTTTATGAGCCAATTGCTCATTATAAAGTGCAGCAATAAGATTAGCCTGATAAACCATTCCAATAAGTCGTTGTTCTGAATTTATAATAGGAATTTGCCTTATCCCTTTAGATGACATAAGAGGGATAAGGTCAGAAATATGGGTTGTTTCAACTAAGCTAATAACTGTAGTCGTCATAATTAAGCCCACAGCTTCTGGTTTTGTAGCCGTCACATCAGCTGTACGCTGTATAAAGTATCGAAATTTTTTCTGAAAACTATCGTATGCATTTAAATCGATACATTTAAAAAAATCATTCCAAGTAATTATCCCTATCACCCTTTTGGCACTATCAATAACTGGCATTGCTTTAAGTTGATGTTTGCGCATGATTTCCCAGGCATCTTCAACTTCTGTACCAAACTCAACCGTTATGACATCCTTAATCATAATATCTGCACAAGACAGAGTGCCTTTAATACGCTTAAAAGAATTCATTTCAACTTGGGTCAGTAATTGACTTAATTGTGAATGGGTCATATCAATAAACACATCATTTTTTTCTAGAGCAAGCACTATATCTTGCTCAGAAAAACCAATTTGATGGGAGGGTTCAACTATGGAGTGACGTTGATTAATTGTTTTTTTTTCGGGTAAACCACTGGGGTAGTTAAGCTTCATTACCCATCGATTTATAAAAACCGCTAAAAATAATAAAGTGAAGACATTGATAGCAACAGGGACTATAACAAAACTATACCCCAAAGTCATTATTGGTGCCCCTGCCATTATTGGTGTTAGGCTTGTTGCGGCAGCGGGTGGGTGTAGGCACCGGAATACCAGCATTAAAAACACAGACCCTCCAACGGCTGTTGCAGCGGCTGTTGCTGTTTCAGGAATATTAATGGCACAAGCTACTCCTACTGTTGCTGAAATTAGCTGCCCTCCAATTATTGGCCAAGGTTGGGCTAAAGGACTACTCGGTATAAAAAAAACAATGATTGCAGAAGCTCCTATAGAAGCAACAATCATCGGGTACTCCGGCCATGGGGAAACAATTTTGGTGATTAAGGCAATAAAAAATATTGAACAAAAACAGGCAAGAAGAGAGAGTATTTTAAATTTAACACTCAAATTAACAGGATCAATAGTCAAATATTTTAGAAAATAAAATAGTTTCATTAGAAATGTAAAGGTTAATAGTTTCCAACCAATCTACCAGCCATTCACTAAAATTAAAATATTTAAGTTAAATTTTATAGGGTAATTAACTCATTACAGCTTAGCTAATCAAAAATTAGAGCTGATTATTAACTACAAAATAAATACAACCTATAGGGTGTACTGAGGAACGAAGCACGTCAACAGCCATCGGTGCGTCTCCTGCTTCGACACATCCTATAATTACTTTTATCCATAAACTATGGTTAAAACCTTGCTTACTTTTTGTTACATCAATACTACAAAACCATACTGGGAGTCGTCTTAGTTTGCTAATAACTACATCTATCCTATGCTTATCAACATAATTA
>Ga0256840_1003463_pt1 | contig 12699 bp, 11 predicted proteins | sample 355202metaG_FD_185969 | JGI IMG/M metagenome (GOLD analysis project Ga0256840, IMG submission 185969) | Hydrothermal vent microbial communities from Mid Atlantic Ridge, Atlantic Ocean - 355-202 | ecosystem: Environmental > Aquatic > Marine > Hydrothermal vents | place: Atlantic Ocean: Mid...
GCAATGGCGTCTTAATTTTAGCCCCTCACTTCACCACTCTGGAACTCACGGGGCTGTTTGTCTCATTCCTAACCAATTACCACGCCGTCTATCGCCCACACGACAATCCGTTAATGGACTACCTCATCGCCAAAGGGCGCGCGATTCAATTTAGCGATGGCAGCCAAGTTGCCCCGCTCTCCAATGCCAACACCCGTCAAATGCTCAAAGTGCTCAGAGCGGGCGAAAGCATGACTTTTTTACCCGACCAACGCTACCGAGCCAAAGGGCACATTGTGGTGCCTTTTTTTAACCACAATACCAAAAGCAACCCCGCCACCTCCAAACTCGCCAAGCTCACAAAATGCGCTGTAGTACCCACTTTCACCCGACGCATCAAACCCTTTCAATACCAAGTAGAATTTCTCCCCCCCCTAGACAACTTTCCCTCAGGCGACGACTACGCCGACACCCTACGGCTCCACCAACTCTACGAAACCGAGATACAAAAAAATCCCGAGCAGTACCTGTGGGTACATAATCGCTGGGATTTAAAGCCGGGAAACATGGGGTCAGCGTAAAGTCGGAATAGGAAAAGATGACTTTAATCTTTTCCTATTCCGACTTTACGCTGACCCCTTTACTTAATTTAAGTGTCCTGATTGCTCTATTTAAAATATCTTACAGAGAATTCTTACCGATTCTGGAGAACTATAATCAGTAAGATTTGCAGAGAGTGTATTACCAACTAGAATACCTCCAGTATTCGGTATACCATCATCCAACTTTCTATCAATTCCTTGGGCAATTGACTCGGTAAGGTTAGATGCACAAAGGGCGTTTTTAAAATTCGTTACTGGAAAACTAGCGTAAGATGGCAGAACAATAAAAAAACCATTCAAGCTATGTGGCAATATCAAGACACTAGAATAATAAGCAAGAGACTTAGAAATAAAACCTTCACGTTCTAAATCCTGCCAAAAAGCACTCATATCAATATCAATATGTTGTCCGAGTCTTCCTGGGAATCTACCCATACGATCTTGGTAGGCGTAAGCAGCCACCACAACCTCCTCCATCTCTGTTGTGAATTGTTTAATTTTTGCGTTGGCAATCAACTCCTGTCCTTTTAATACCCCGCCAAGAAGCAGTCCAACAATAACCAAGACAATAGCTATTTCAACTAAAGTAAACCCTTTTTGATGCTGCTCAATTTGGCGGTTCATTTGAAGCTCCTTTTTGGGTATGTTGTAACGCTGTGATTTTTTGTTGCAAATAATTTAGATTCAAAGCAACACTGAATTGATCAGACATGCTTTGCACCGCCTGCTTTGCTTCCTCAATGTTACCTTGTGCTAAATACACCTTAACAAGGCTCAATAAACTCGATTGAGAAATTTCTCCCCCCCTCTCTTCTGCCCACCAAACAAACTGCTGTAGATCGTATTGATTATTGCTTTCAATGGCTTTTTTGACCATCGTATTCATGGCTAAAATCGACTTTTCTCGATAGAGAACATTATGTGTAGCATGTTGCAGATAGCGCTGATTGGCAATCTCCTCTTTGCTTTGAAACTGAGTGTAAAACAGGCTGTTTTCAAAGATATACAGCTCTTTAATGCTTTTTAAACTATGCCATGCTGAAAACAAGACCACCACAACCAATCCAAGTAACACTGTAGTGGCACTTATTTGCGCCCAAGTGGGTATTGAAAAACGATACGCCGTTGCATATCGCCGTGTTCCAACATACATCAACACCAGTGGAATAAACAGATGTAAACTGGAGAGCGAAAAAGGGTAAGAGAGTTGCGCCTGAATCGCAAATGGCATCATTAATGCCAAAATAGCCAACGAAAAAGCACGTCGGTTTTGAAAAAGAAGGTATAAAAAATACCCCATAAAAACCAACGACAGTACCAGTGCAATCACACCGCTTTGTAGCATCCAGTACAGCAGTTCATTATGAGGGTGTGTCCAATAAGCCTCTTGAAGCACTGTTAAGTCATTCTCTTTAATATGTGCAGAAAACGACTCAATAAAGTTGCCAATACCCAGCCCCGTTAAAGGCGACTGCATAAACAGCACAAGACTCTGTTGATAAAGTAGCCAACGAATCCCTTCCGCCACTCCCACCGTTTTTTGTACCACCTGCCCCAAGCCTAAGGCATTTCCGGGAAAGGTGTTCGAAAGAAAAAAGGCGATGGCGAGCATTAGAAACCAAAGCAACAGCCAAAATCGCGGGGGAAACAAGGGGTCAGAGTAAAAGAGAGAGAAAGGCCTGAGGGGCTTTCCCTCTCTTTTACTCTGACCCCAGGATTGGTGTCGCGCAATCAACATTAACCCAGTCCCCACCAGCCAAGCGAGCATACCCGCTCGTGAACCGGTTAAAAACAGCACATACGCCATTAATAATACACTGAGCAACAACCCTATTTTTAACACGCGACTGCTGCGTAAAAAAACACGGGTTGAAAGTACATATAAACTGGCGACTAGAGTAAACGCCAAAAAGGTCGCCAGCATATTCACTTGCTGAAACGTCCCTAACGGGCGTTCGCCGGTTAGTCGAAAGGCTTCGTACGAGGTTAAGGTATATAAAACCCGATAACTATCGTGAAGTTGCACGACACCAATGAAAGCTTGCAGTGCACCCAACAAGCAAAACAGCATTAACAGCTGAATAAATTGCACTTGAGTAAGCTTGTACTGAAACAGCGCCCAAAGAAACAAAGAAATCACGATAAAATTAAATACCGTTTGCATTAAGGCATCGCGACCCCAATTGGCTTGAATTGACCCTACAATAAGCAGCCCACACAATAAAGCCAGTAATACAAACAGTAGCTTTGACCATTTTATCTGCTTATCCTTAACCCCTTTTATTAAAGTGCTAAGAATAAACAGACACACAACCCCCCAAATCATAATATTAAAAGGTAAATCGACACCCTCACCACCAATATTAAAACTTGAAAAAAGTAAAAATAGAATAATAAAACTCAACCAATAGAATAAAATATAGCGATAGAAAGAGTGTAACTTTATCTGCCTAGTTGAACCTTGCATGCTATAAACCTCTTCTCCAAAATAAAAAAACCCGCCATATTAGGCGGGTTTTTAGTTTTCTATAAAAAAATATAAATCAACTTCTTTTTATAGCTCCTTACAAACAACCAAGGCCGTTGTTGAACCATCATAAGCTCGAGTCACTGCTGCTGTTGGCTGATTCTCATCCGCAATAATTATACCAGTCGTTGCATCACCATCATCTAATTTCGTATCCATGCCCCGGGCAATAGAGTCTTCAATATTTGTTGCACAAATAAAGTTTTTACCACCACCAAACACTCCAGTAGTAAAGCCACTTGCAACAAAGTTACCATCTAAGTCATGACGAGGCCCCGAAGCATCAGATGCTCCTCCTGCAATAAACCCTTCACGTCTTAAGTCTTGCCAAAACAACCCTACATCTTCAATATTTCCATCATTATTGGCATCCCCAGGTAATCTACCTGTACGATCTTGATATGCATAATAAGCAGCAGAAATCCCTTCAATATCCCCTGTTACCGCTTTAATCTTCGAGTTAGTAATCAACTCTTGCCCTTTTAATACCCCACCAAGAAGTAATCCGATAATAACCAATACAATGGCAATCTCAACCAGTGTAAACCCTTTTTGATTTTGTGTTGTTGTATTCATGGCAACGCCCTCTTTTGTTTGAAAAAAATCATTTAAAAATGCTTTAAACGTGGTTCTATATTAACGAAGCAAAGAAATAAAAAAAAGAGTAAAAATTTTTTACCCCCCCTTTCCGACCAGCATTTCTTTACATACATATTGTGCATAAATATAGACCTTTCCAGCCTTATAACTCGTATCACCACCGTCATTAAACTTATTTTCAATCAAATCCGCATATTCATCCTTAAGTCCTTCAGCACAGATCAAAAAAATAGGATCAAATCGTAAAATTCTCCAAGTAGGTCTATTTGTTGGATTGCCAAAAACATGCTCGGGGGGAGAGCTCCCATCATTTGGGTCTCCTTCAATCAAGCCCTCTTTTCTTAGATCCTTCCAAAAACGGGACTCCTCCCAGTAATTGTCTATTCCACCAAATGCATTTACCGTTTGATAAGCACCCGGCGCTCTCCTGTGTGTTGCGATATAAGTATTCGTTGCATTCTCATAGAGTTCAAACTCTTGAATCAACTGGTTCAGCTTGACATTCTCAATCAATGCCTGCCCTTTTATAACACCTAATACAATTAGGCTCACTAAAACTAAACCGATGACAAACTCTATCATCGTAAATCCTTTTTGAAAAAAAGCCATTCTATTTACCTTTTTAAAGTGCATAACAAGTTGTAAAACGCGGTTGTTTTGCCAAAAAACTGCCCTCTAGCGATTCGTAACTACCCGTTAAAGTACTGCCATCATTAGCATTGCCAGAGCCCGTTAAAACACGTCCAGTACTTGGATTGCCGTCATCTAATTTATAATCAACCGCCTTTGCAGCCCAAAGAGGCAACGCAGTTGCACAGATTTGTGAACCTGGTATGTAGGCATGAAATTCCTTTCGGGAGGAGGCAAACCATTGACCGCCATAAGCGTGTATAACAAAGTTATCATCAGGATCTATGTCTGGAATTAACCCTTCTGCAATTAAATCATTAAAATAAGGGCTGGAAACAACGACCCTACCTGCACCCCAAGAGTCAAAGGTAAAATTTCCATCGGCATCACGGCTTAAACCTGGTGGATGTCCTGTACGCTTTATATATAGATAGTGTGCTTGTTTAAAGTTTTCAAAATCATTAATAATGGACTTTACCTTGGCGTCTTCAATCAACTCCCGCCCAAGCGTCACGCCCGCCGCTAAAATACCCATGATCACCAGAACAATGGCAAGTTCAACCAAGGTATAGCCCTTTTGTGAGTGTCTTTTTTGTCTAATCATGTTATTCACCTACTCCAAACAACCATTGATTGGCAGTTTAATCCAAAAACCAAAACTTTTTTGTTGCTGCTCAAACTGAATTTGAGCACTCATTTGCTTTAACAGCTCTCTTGCTAAAAAAAGCCCAAGTCCCAAGCCACTTTCACTCGTGGTCCAAAATGGCTCAAACAAGCGTTCTGGAGGTATTTCATTATGTAACACGTCTCTTTGACAGGTAATATTTATTAAAACACTGTGCGCTTCGGCATTAGGTTCTATCGTAATATCAATCCTTTTTTCTGTTATTGCATGATCTCTAAAGTTACCTAAAACATTTTTAAACGCTTCAGTTAAGAGCACAACGGGCAAACAAACCCTCGCCTCCCCCTCTATTTTGGTGTTCAAAGAGAACATATCCACCACCTCTTGCATCAGTATATGCAAGTTCAGCTCCGAACACTGGTACTCTTTGGTACTAGAACGATTCATATGCAGAATCGTCTTTTGAGCTCGATCAGCCATCATAGGCAACGTTTGCTGTAATCGATCAATCAAACGAAGCTTATCTTTATCTGTTTGTATGGTGCTGACTTGCTCCGATAACAGTTGCACAAACTGTGCGATATTTTTAATTTCATGCTGAACAAATAGCTGATAGCGCTCTAACCGTTTTTGTGAGGTCAAAATTTCAGCCTGTTTAAGGACTAAATTTTGCTCTAACATATTTAAAAACGTTTTAATCACTAAAAAAGAGAGACTTCCAGGTTCTGACGCTTTTCGATTTAATCTAATTTCTAAGTCAAACACCATGTCATCTCGTGAAATATGAAATACCTGCTGTTTTCCATGTATCGATGATTTTATATCTAAACAAAGCGTCTTTTTCTCTCCAAACCATTGAATTTTTGCAATCATTTGTAAGCACCCTAATGATGCTAAAATAGGCCATGACTGCTCAAAGAAGCTCAAGGCATCTTGATTCACTTTTTGATTTAATGCATACAGATCTGAAAGAGCTTTACTTAAACGCTTAGATTGGCGTCTAAAGTAAAATGCTGTAAAAAATAGGGTTAACCCAATCAGCACCAAGCCTAACCATAACCAATGAATAACCAATAATGGCTCTGTACTATCCATTCATTCACCTTTCTTAGAAGGCTCTAACTCCTCCTCTCTTTGAAGATCGTATTTTTTAATTAAGTAATACATATTCTCACGCTTAAGCCCTAAGCGGCGCGCGGCTTCATGAACATTAAAGCCTGTATCGGACAAAACCTGCTTTACCAGCTTTTGTTCTGCTTGATTACGTGTCTCTTTGACCCCTTGACCCAAGCACACTTCAATCTGAACCTTCTGAATACCCTCTTGCTGTTTCAATTTGCTTGTTTGTTCATAAAAAAGATAGGCTCGTTTTATGGCCGCTAACAGCATTTCAACCGTTACTGGTTTTTCTAAAAAATCAAATGCACCCTGTTTAAGAGCGAGATACGACACTCTTTCACTCTCTTGCCCGGTTAAAACAATTACATTGGTTTCAGGTTGGTTTATGACAACCCAGTCCAAGACGGTCAACCCCTCTTCGGGGGTATACTGATTTGGTGGCATCCCCATATCTAAAATAACCACGGGAATACGATGCTGCTTAAGCTGTAAAATCGCCTCTGCCCGAGACTCTGCCTCAAACACTTCATACCCAGCGGTCTCAAGTGAAAAGCTGAGCATTCCCCGTAGCGCTGAATTATCATCGACCAATAAAATTTTATTCAACAAGCTACTTCCTTATTTTAATCGCTCAAAAATAACAGCCTCTTAGGGCAGCTCAACATACTCTCTTGCCCCTGCTGAATCTGCTTCAAAAAGAACCAGCTCAAAACCAACCACGTTACCTCGAAAAGCAGTAGGGCCCGTATTCCACTCTGTTTTAGTCATATTTTCGAGTATCAAAATATCATAGCCTGTGCCACCATCAACACTGGCGTCCAACACTGGCAAAGCAGTATCACTTGACTGACCTAACCAAACCACATCATCTCCTGCACCTAGGGTAAACGTTGCGGTAGAGCTAACCCCGCCCTGAATCCATACTTTATCATTTCCTGTATCCGCATTCAGAGTGTTGGTTAAATCGGTTGCCAAGACAAACACATCATCGCCTGCTCCCAATAAAACAGCCGAGTTGGCAAGCCCAACAATATAAACCGTATCGTTACCAATTCCTGTATTTAAAGTTGCACCGCTGTTTAAATCGTTTCCGATTGCAATATAATCACCCCCAGAACCTAAATCGAGCGCAGTATCCACATTCCTTCTAGCAAATACCACATCATCTCCTGTGGTCTCGATTTCAGCTAGAGTATCGGTTGAAGTAATATCAAAATCCTCATAAGTCGGCTCCAACTGCCCTTGCCCTGCAATATCTGGGTACTCATCCCAAACAACGGTCTGGCCTAACATCGCTCTTTTGATTTCATAGCCATTAATAGAGCGTACGATATCATCAAAAAATAAGTCGTCTTCTGAAGTCATCGCTCCCTGTTGATAAAACTCATCCATATCACAATTTTCAGCATTCAACCCAGTATTCGAAGCGCAATTCCCTAACGTTTCATGGCCATCTTGGTTGTATGCGACTAAAACAATACTAGCCGATTCCGCCTCTAAGTTAGTTGCTGATATTACGGTTGTGGCATTACAACTGCTAGGAAGACTATTGCAAACATAGTAGTCACCATCCCCACGTAGAGCATACAGTGGCGGTGTTTCTGTAAAGGTAAACCAATTAATACCAAAGCCTGAGTTACAAAAATAACTTGCGGCACTGCTTTTATCGCAGACCTGCGCGGCAGTATCTGCATTACGATTTACGGCATACCGAATAAAATTACCCCAAGCGTCTTGTACATCATCTCGCTGCAACCCTAAATCGACATAAGGAGCGGTTCCAACATCACTCGAGCAAGCATCACCCGTTCGATCTTCAAAGCCATCAAAGTTCACATCTGGGCAAGGTAAAAATTTATTGGTTTGCCCAAACAGTAACAACTGTTCTTTCAAGCGGTCAATTTTTTGCCCCCCCTCTTTCACACCTTGAACCGAACGGTACTCCCCTAACCCTAAAATAGCCCCAGTCGAAACAATGCCTACAATAATAAGTACGATGGCAATTTCAACGAGAGAGAAGCCACATTGTTTTGGTAATCTCGATTGGACTTGCATCATAAGCCCTCCGTTTGGGTAATGCCAGAAATGGGTTCTACTGAAGGAAAGTTAGGTATAGGAGGCGGGGTATCGTAATACACCAACTCTATGTCGGTAAAGTCAATGGTTTCAAACGTTGCCGTTGTTCCAACAGCAAACTCTAAATCAATTTGACCATTTTCATCTGTTGTTAAAATAAGCTCTGTACTATCATTCCAATAATCCGCGTAAGTATTGACCACCTCCCCTTCTGTAATACTCAACGTCACAGCATTGCCATACTGATCTCGTGAATCTAAATTCCCCGTAAATCCCGCAACAAAGCTAACTGCAACCACACCATCTTGCGTATTATCCGTATAGTCATATTTATACTCTTTTTCCAACACCCCATTACTGCTCACCGTCCCCGTATCACTGGTTACACTGGAGTTTGGCGTTGCAGGCTGATCCCAGCTACCCACCGCATAGGTGTTGTATGTTAAAACTACCTCTTGATTTGCGGCTCCCACACCAAAATCAAAGGTTTGGTTGACTCTATCCCAAATAGCCTCATCAGTTCCAACATTGGTACCTGACCCACCTATAGAGTTATCCCCCATGCCTAATATATCGTTTCCTACAAGAGGGGTATTTCCTCCAGTACCATCTACCACACTGTTTTGTTGATACGTTTTCATATCCCCACGTTTTAATTCTGAACCCGAAATAGAGACCAATTTATCATCAAAATAAGTGCTACCCTCCTCGCCAACATATTGTGCTTTTACAAAGGTTTTATCGCCATCCAGATTCTCCTGCTCTTCAGCACTTAATCCAGCAGTTGCATTTTTATTGTAGGCCAATAATACCGCAATCAATCCATCACTTAATAAATTCGCACCAGAACAACTTGGTCCAGAGCAAACCCTTAAATTATTCACTCCTAAACGCCCTGAAACAGGCTCTGTAGAATAGTCAAACGCTGGGGCGCTATTGCGATTAAAAAAACAGGCCGAATCAACTGGGCAGTTTGCAATATTATTTGCAGTGGCAACACCTTGATTCACAATATAACGAAATAAATTATGATTAGAATCCGTCACGTCTGCTAAAGACAAGCCAATCGTTTCAAAAGGAATCGTACCTGAATTTACAGCACACGTATCAACACTTACTGTCCTGGCTGGCTGTGCTGGTACAGCTGGAATAGCAGGAATAAAAGGAGCTGTCGCGGTGGCAGCTTGAGCAGGACGACCAATTGTTGCAGGTACCGCCGCAAAACTGGCGGTCTGATTCAATAGACGACTTTCCGTTCCAAAACCAGCCTCCCCTATTACATTGACATCAGGGCACGGTAAATAATGATTTTGCTCGGCAAATCGTAGTAACGCAATTTTTGCAGTTTCCAACTTACCAGCTGCCATATCTTGCTCAACATTGACTTTTTGCTCTTTAAACAGGGTTGCAGAGCCTACTGCCAATACCGATACAATACCCAATACAACAGCCAACTCAACTAAGGTAAAGCCCCACTGTTTTTTTGAACAACTACTATTTAATTTATTCACGTCCAGCTCCTTTGCACCTTGTCTGCTAACAAGATACTCACAATGTTCCACCAGAAGAGATAACGGCATACTTAACATCGCTGCCTAACAACCAAAAAAGTCTATCATCAAACTTCTGCCCAGCACGTTGACTACTAATCGCTTGCCAAAAATCTTGGTCACCATCCATGTTTTCAGCTTCCGCCTCATCTAAACCAATACTTGCGCCCGTTACGCCAGTATTAATTGCATTCCACGTTGCGCTACCATTCTCGCCAAAGCTAACAACTACAGCAATAGCATTTTCTTCTAAATACCGTACATCTGGTGTTGCTGTAGAACACCCCATTGCGGTTGTCGTCAACTCATCACAGATACGAAACGTTCCCCCATCACCTAACTCTCCTATCGGCAACGTATTGAAGTTAAAGACGGGAGCAGATTGACTATTAAAATAACTCGCCGATTCAACAGGGTCAGCAATCTCTAAGACTCCGTTTGCATCCGTTTTTTCATTTACAACATACAAGAGAGGCTGCTGCCATGCATCGGTTGTAGCTACCCCTAAATCCAGAAACGGTACCGTACCTTTGTATAAGGTACACTCAAAATTAGGTGCGCCCTCTCGATTCTCTTTACCGTCACCATCCGTATCAGGGCACGGAAGAAACCGGTTTACCTTTACAAACGTCATAAATGCCTCTTTTACCTGCGCCATATAGTGTTGATTCTCAAGCAGATGGTCATATTCACGCTGATTTTTAACAACATTTACTGTCACAAACATTAAAACAATAAAAATCAATAACGCAATCATCACCTCTAATAGAGAGAAACCGCTTTGTCGAAATTGACCAATTGATCGAGAAGAATATAAACTCATAATGCACACCCCAAAGCCGTTCGCCACCCCTGTCCCTCTATGTTTTCAACGGCTAGAATTGGAGTTCCGCCTCCACCGCCGCCTCCACCGCCGCCCATACCGCCGCCCATACTCCAAAGTTGGCTAAGCCCAAACCAATTTCCCCAATCAATAGATAGCCCAGAAAACCCAAAGTCCCAGGTAATAGACGCCAGCATCGTTCCTGTTCCGCTACTGCTTCCAGCAGAAGCGGACAGCGTTGTAACATCCGTACACGGATAAGGCGGAACCGTCCCTGAATAACGGCAGTCATCAAACCAGCTACCTTGATCATTCGTATTCACATCAAGGGGGATTTCACAAAGATCAGGAATGGAATCTGCATTCACATCTTGAGCAACTCGACTTAACATCGCCGCATTCCACTCTTCACGTGTAATCGCAATGACATAGTCATTAAACGGATCAACCCCATTGCCCTTAGAGATAAATACGCCAGTCTGTGCAGGATAACTTGCGGAATAAGAGGGGATGTTCATACTTGGTTGTTCTAAATAATACTCAATCTGACCCGCAGCCGCACCAGTATATGAAGTGGCATCAGCAAGATTGCGAAAACTAATTTCATCCGTAGAAGTGTCCCCTGTGTCCCCTGCATAAAAAAGAACCATCACAATGTCCTGCTGTCCATCCAAGGTTAATGGAGGGATACACGTTGATGTAATCGGATTTCCAGGAGTTCCGTCACAATTAGAGTTTCCCGTGGTATCCACTAAGGAAGGCGTTTTTATATTTAACGGTGCAAATCGAGTAAAATTATCGTAATGATACTTTGTTGCATCGACTAAAAAGCGAGTATCCACTGCAAACCAATAACGCTTATTCTCAATATTTTGTTTGCTAGACAGAAGTGAAAAATTTTTCTTGCTTAGCTTTTGAGGAACCCAGCCCAAAGTATATAAATTATTTGGCTGTGAACAACTTGTGCCTGTATTTGAGATGCCATCTCCTGACGTATCTGGGCATGGAAAGTAGCCGATTCCAGGGTTATAAACATCTCCCTTATCAAAGATTTCAGGGTGTAATACAGCATAAGTCAGCATTCGCTCTTTCACATACTGTAAATTCGCTATATATTCACTCTGAACCTCAGCTTTCATACTCTCTGATTTTTTCCCCCCAACCGAGCCATACCAAGCCGCAGCGCCTAACACTAAAATCAACAACCCCATCAGAATCACAAAGCCAGACTGCTGAGCACCTGCTTGGCTATTGATACCTGCAGTACCTTTCGCTTTATCATCCATAATAAACCCCTTGTAACAAACCAAACCGTCTATTTTTATTACACCAAAACAACCAACAAATCAACACTTTTCACTTTCATTATAAAACAATCACTTACGTTTAAAATCCGCAAAACTACAACCCGTGGTTCGAGAAAAACCCTAAAAAGTATTAGATATCAAAGTAAAAAACGCCCTCTTCCCGCTAAACCACGACCATCGCGCCTACTCAGCTCAACTGCCTCTTTTTTCTGATAAACACGTTTTTTAGCCTCTAAGGCGGCAATTTCAGCTTGAAACTCCTCCCCACCAATCAACCGCCCGCCCAGCGTTGCTTTTCTTAACGCCTTCAACCAATCCTCATCCAACGCGATATCAAACAATGCCTGATAAGCCACCATTCGCTCGGCACTGCGCCTGCCAAGTGCTTGATAAATTTCATGTGGCGCGCACAGTTCGGATTCCGCGCCCAATGCATTTACCTGAAAGCTAGACCACTTATACGCCTCAGGCGTTTTCACCACGCCCGCCCTTACAGGGTTCAACTCAATGTAGCGATACACTTCTAATAAATAGCGCTCCGAGTCAATCAAGCAGGATCGAAACCGCCCCTCCCATAAAGTACCAGAGCGCTGATACTTAAAATTAAAATAACGCACATACTGCCTGCCCAACGCCTGCATCATAGAACTTACCGCGTTATCAGCAAGCGGCGTACACAACAAATGCACATGATTACTCATCAACACCCACGCATGAATCGCCACACTGTATTTAGCCGAATACTGTTTTAGCCAATGGACATAACGCCCATAATCTTCCTCATCAAGAAAACAATCTTGACGATTATTACCGCGTTGCACCACATGCTGTGCAACCCCAATCGGATTCATTCTTAATGGT
>Ga0256840_1003464_pt1 | contig 12697 bp, 15 predicted proteins | sample 355202metaG_FD_185969 | JGI IMG/M metagenome (GOLD analysis project Ga0256840, IMG submission 185969) | Hydrothermal vent microbial communities from Mid Atlantic Ridge, Atlantic Ocean - 355-202 | ecosystem: Environmental > Aquatic > Marine > Hydrothermal vents | place: Atlantic Ocean: Mid...
ACGTAAACCGAGTGCTACGTATTTGCGTAAAATCAGTAAACTGGGCTTGCCTTATACGGTGAAAAAAACCACTATCTATAAAGTAATGGTAGGTCCTTACAAAAAAGAGACAACAGCCCGTAAGAAGCTACAAACTGTACGTAGAAAACTTAACAAAAGTGCGTTTATTACTAAACAATAAGGTAAAAGATATGAATACACAAGCATTGGAAACATTACAACTAGAAGAAAACAAAACACTTTTGGCTTCACTCAAAGAGGCAGGAGACAAAAGTGAAGTGGCACGTATTATTGTGCATAAGTTAGAGTTTATTTCTGAGTATAAAAAGAGTGATTTGTTAGAAGAGCTAGAAGCATTGGGCTTTCAAGTGACAGACAAGTTTGTGACAGAAGAGGGGTACAATGGACTCATGTTTCAACGTGAAGACAAGACCGATGATGAAACGATAAAACAACTTAGCTTGCAACTTATCGCACTCCTTGATGAGTATGATGCGCGTTATGGTGGGTGGATAACAGAGGTGATTAAATAGTCTTTAGCTATAATGCCTAAAAAAATAGGGCGACCATGAACTTCGAAACCTACCCTTTTGAAAAACTCAATAGCTTACTGCAAGATATTACGCCAAACGCTGAGTATAGTGCACTCTCTTTAACCATTGGTGAGCCACAGTTTGACACGCCACAGTTTATACTCGATGCACTCAATGAACATGCATCGCTACTAAATAAGTACCCAAAAACTGCAGGTGAAGCAGTACTTCGTGATGCAATGCTACAGTACAATAAAGCGCGCTTTGGTTTAGAACTGGATAATACGCAGATTATCCCTACTTTTGGTACACGTGAAGTACTTTTTAACTTTCCACAGTTTTTACTGCACGATGTCAAAGACCCTGTGATGGTCTTTCCAAATCCTTTTTATCAAATCTATGAAGGGGCAGCCAAAGCGTGTAGGGCTGAGGTGATTTACCTCAATCTCAATGCCTCTAACAACTTCCAACCTGTAGTTGATGAAAAGGCATTAAGCAGGGCAGACTTTGTTATACTCAACTCGCCTAATAACCCAACAAGCTCTGTGATGTTGATGGATGATTTGAAAAAGTGGGTAAAACTGGCACTTAAACATGACTTTGTATTGCTTAATGATGAGTGTTATGCAGATTTGTATCTGAATGAGCCTCTGCCATCATTACTCAATGCAAGTATAGAAGTAGGCAATGCAGATTTTAAAAATGTATTGGTTATCAATTCAGTCTCTAAACGTTCTTCAGCACCAGGGTTACGCTCTGGCTTCATCGCTGGAGATGCGAAGATACTGAAAGCCTATATGACCTACCGTACCTATGTAGGGTGTGCTTCACCACTGCCACTACAACATGCAGCAGCAGTAGCGTGGGCAGACCAAGCGCATGTGGCTGTCTTTAGAGAAAAGTACAAAAAAAACTTTGAAGTTGCCAAAGAGGTCTTGGAGATAGATGCACCAGAAGCGACCTTTTACATTTGGCTCAAGGTAGAAGATGAGATAGCCTTTACGACTAACCTTTACAAAGACTATAACCTCAAAGTCATTCCTGGTTCTTTTTTGGGACGTGAGGGTGAAGGCAAAGGCTATGTAAGGCTGGCATTGGTTTATGAAGAAGAGAAAACAAGAGAAGCACTCGAAAGAATAAAGTTAGCAATGGAGACACTATAATGCAAACACCTGAAATACACGTAGAAGAACTTAAAAAAGACCCAGAATTTTTGGCAAACATCAAACGCCTTGAAGAGGAGTGTAAAGAGGAGCAAAGCATCGCTAAAGGTTATCAGCTTTTGGATGCACAGCTCATCATCGAAGCACCCGAAGATGAGATTAATGAAATTTTTACTTTCATCGTCAATAATGCTTTTGACAGACTGGCACAAAAGCTTAGCGATGGTGAGAAGTTTAACATGACAGATGAAGAAGATAAAGCCACTGCGCGAGCCATTTATGAGCATGGTATTCAGCGTTACAGTGAAAATGACAAAAAAGGTGCCAAAGAGATATTTTTGGTACTCAACTATACCATAGACCATGAGGAACTCCAAGATGCCATGATGGTACATGCCGCTGCTGTGATGGCAGGGAACTCTTTTGAAGACTTTATAGAAAATCTTGTAGATGTGAGTGGTGTTGATGAAAATGACCCATTGGCATTTTTTATCCAGACATTTGTGCAGCCTACAGATATTTTGCTTACGATGTTTGCAAAACAAGTGAAAGAGGGCAAGGAAGAATTACGCGTTTTGGATGAGAGTAAATAGTTATGATAGGTATCACTGAGCCGTTAGGCGAAGCTTTAGTGAGAGGAATTGGAATTGAGCTTTGCTCAAATGCAAGGAGACAGATATGAAAAAAATACATTTTATAGGTATTGGCGGTATTGGGCTTTCTGCACTGGCAAAATTTTTAGTCAATGATGGACACAAAATCTCAGGTTCAGACATCAAACAAACAGAAATTACCAATGACTTGGCAACCAACTTTGATGCCAAAATCACCATCCCTCATCATGCAGATGCAGTGGAGGGTGTGGACAGGGTTATCTATTCAGCTGCTGTACGTCCCAACAATCCTGAGTACCAAAGGGCTAAAGAGCTAGGTATCGAACTGCTTTCACGTAAAGAATCACTCAAGAGCATCCTTGGCGAAAAAGAGGTCTATGCTGTAGGAGGGGCACATGGCAAGAGTACGACTTCTGCGATGCTTTCTTCCATCATACCAGAGTCGAATGCACTCATAGGGGCTATCAGCAAAGAATTTGGCTCAAACGTACGCAACTACCCTAACAACAAAGTGGTATTTGAAGCAGATGAGAGTGATGAGAGTTTTTTAAATTCTAACCCTTACTTAGCCATAGTGACCAACGTAGAGCCTGAACACATGGAGTATTATGAGTATGATGAAGAGCGTTTTTACAATGCTTACAGAAACTTTTTAAACCTTGCGCAAGTACGTGTCATCAATGCAGAAGATGCATTTTTGTCTTCACTGGAACAAGAGAGTATCAAGCTTTACCCAAGTAAAGACATCTCTAACATTGAATTTGTATTAGTTAATGGTGAGCCTCATACTAGGTTTACGCTTTTAGATTTAGGGAGTTTTGAAGTGTTTGGTTTTGGAAACCACATCGCACTTGACGCAGCTCTTGCCATACTTGCGGCACTTGAATTGGGTGAGAATCTAGAAGATATACGTACAAATCTACTCAACTACAAAGGCATCAAAAAACGTTTTGACATTGTCCAAAACAAAGAAAACTGTGTAGTCATAGATGACTATGGGCATCACCCTACAGAGATAAAAGTAACGATGGAGTCACTTCAGGCTTACAAAGAGTTACGTGCATTTACCCAACTCAATGTCATCTGGCAACCCCATAAATACTCACGGACGATGGACAATCTACCAGCCTTTGTAGAGTGTTTTGACGGGGCAGATGAATTGGTTATCTTGCCTATATGGTCAGCAGGCGAACTTGAAGTAGATATAGACCTAAAAGGCGCATTTTCTCGTTACAAACTTCTCATGGCTGACTCTGTGACTAAGGAAGATGGTGTGGTTAAAGTCATAAAAGATGGGCATACTATACGTGAATACCATGAGGGCTTAGTCACAGCTTTTGGCGCAGGTGATATTACCTATCAGATACGTGGTGAGGGCTAAATATTTCTGTGACAATCTTATGGTAAAATACGAAAAATTTTTTATATTTAAAGGAAAAAAATGAACAAAATCATAGCACTCTCTATTGCAACAATAGCAACACTTACAACTGTAACAATGGCTGATAATGTAAATCTCTCAGATGTTGAGGCACAATATTCTGCTAAATCTAGCGTAACAGCTAGCAAGGAACTAAAACAGACGATCAACTTAGGGTTTTCAAACACTACAGGGAACACAGAAACACTTAACGTAAATGGTAAATACACTATGGCATACACCACTGTAGGCTATGGAAATGAATCGCTCAAAGTAGCTTTTGATGCTTCTGCATTTCTAAATGAAACCAATAGTGTAACAAGCAACGAAGAATACACTGCAAACTTAGGCTTGGAGCAATATATTACAAATGGTTGGCTGGGATATACAGCGCTTAATTGGTTACGTAATCCTGAATTTAAGAACTTAGATAATAAATTTTCTGTTGGTGCAGGTATCGGTAAAGAGATATATAATGATGGACAGCATACACTTAAGTTAAAAGTGGGACTTGCTTATAATGTTGAGCAATATGCCGACAACATAGCAGATGTCAATTTTGGTTCAGTCAATGAATATGTAGAATATACAAATATTCTTAATGACGCGAGTACACTTTATGTTAAAGTAGGAGCATCAGAAAATATGGAAGACTTTCAAAATGATTATGAAGTCTTAGCCGTAGCAGGGTTTAATTTCTCAGTAGCAAAAAACATTTCTATTAGCATAGAAGAGGAAGTACGTTACGATAAAATTCACCCAGGTACAGTAGAAGCTGTAGATACAAAAAGTATTGTAAGAGTTGGCTATGCCTTTTAGGAAAAAGAAGTAGGTTAATACCTGCTTCTTTTACATATTATCTACGTATCCACCCCACCTCTTTTAGTTTCTCATAAATCTTTTCACCCATCATTTTATAACCCTTGGCATTAGGGTGTACTTGGTCACTTTTGAGTGAGGGTTTTTCTAATATATCTGCCAACATCCCCGAAAGTAGTGGTATGTTCTCTTCATCTGCTACATCATCATAAAGCCCTAAAGGTGAAAACCCAAAAAGGTTGAGGTTGGGTACGCTTATGAGTAGTACATCTATCTGTTTTGCTTTTGCCATGGCTATCATGCTTTTGAGGTTTGCTTTGAGCTTTTCCATAGGAAGCCTCTGCATGATGTCATTGCCTCCAAAGAAGAGTATCATGAGTTTGATACTCTCATCTTCAAGTAACCTAGGCAAACGTCTCAACCCCTCTGCTGAAGTCTCAGCAGGAATACCCGCATTGATAACCCTATGTCCTGAAAGTCTAGCAAGCACGGCAGGGTAACTTTCGTTTGGTTTTGCATGGTACCCATAGGTGAGCGAGTCTCCAAAGGCTAAGATGCTGTCGTTTTGGTTTAGAGTTTGGATGGGGGTTTCCTTTGGTTTAAGGGTAAAAAGTATCAATATAATAAGAATAATGACAGGTAGAAACTTCATAGTAACTCAATTTTTTAGATATATAGTAGCATTTTTGGACATAATATGTAACTTTTTGATACATGAAAAATTTAAAACCCTTGAAAAGGGCAAAAATAGTACTTTTGGTGTTACAAAAGTGAAGCTACTTTGTATAGGGATTTGTACATAGGTACAAATACATTACTAAGGATAGCCATGAGTGTACAAAATAGTATATTTACTTGCGATACTGACTGTGTTCTGGTGAAAAGAACTTGCATAAAATTAGACTATGAAGATGAAAATATTTCATATATTGAAGATGAGATAAATAGCATGATGAAGAAAAGTGTGGATGGGATTGATTTGTGTATTGAAGATGTTAAGACAATACTAGATAAATCATCTAAAATGACATATATGACCCATAGTGTTTTTTGTCATAAAAACTCTAGTAAAAAAGAGATGTTGGATGCCATAAATTTAATAGTGAGGGATGTCATATTGATTAGTTCAAAAAAGAGACTTGTAAATTATTTGGTGCATATAGAGATGCATGAGGGATTTGATTTTTCGATAGTTAAATATTTTATGGAATGTATATATGATTTATGTGATGATTCTTATGTGCTTATAGGTACGCATGAACGCAAGAGAAAAGAAGAACTTTATGGAGAATCTGAGGAGGTGAAACACCAGGTAATTGCTAAGGTTTTGATGGGTATTTGTTAAAGCGTATTAAGGATAGAATAAAAATTAAAAATAATATATAGGAGAATAATTATGAACAAGTTAGAGAGTATTAGCATAGGATGGGACGGACCATATACATTGGAAGAAATAGGTTTACAGGAGGATTCATTGAAGTATTCCCTTAAAAAAGATACACAATTAAATAATGAAGCTAAAGATTATGGTGTGTACCAAATTTATGGACATCATCCAATTTATGGTGCAAATGTTTTATTATATATAGGAAAAGCACAAGACCAAACTTTTGCAAAAAGAATATCTCAAGAGGGATGGGAATATAATGAGGATGCGTATAACATTCGTATTTATATTGGACGTATTTATAACAACACTAAAACAAATCGTACAGAGATATGGGATACTTATATCGATAGTGCAGAAAGAATGTTGATTTATGCACACGAACCTGCAAGAAATTCATCAAATATTTTAAATATCACAAAGAATGAAGATAAACTAAAAGAATTGGAAAATGTAAGAATATTTAATTATGGGAATTATAGAAGTTTAATGCCAGAAGTTTCGGGTGAAATGTGGATTAAGTCATCTGATGATGTTGATTTTTTTCATGCATAGATACAAAAATATTCTCATAAGTTTGTATTTTATCAATGCAAGTGCATCCGCACTTGAATATTCTAAACAATATGACCACTGTATAGATAACAGTAATGGTATCACATCTGTTATGCTTAATTGTGAGAGTGATGAAATGGAAAAACAAGAGAAATTACTTAATGCTAACTATAAAAAAGTGATGGTGACACTAAATCAAGAAAAGAAGCTTGAGTTAAAAAGGTCTCAACAGTTGTGGCTGAAGTATCGTGACGCAAAATGTGGTTTTTTCTATGGTTTATCAGGTGGAACTGTAGATCTTCTCAATAGCTCTAGCTGTTTTTTAGAAATGATAGCTATAAGAGCATATGAATTATCTAATTTAGTAGAGGAAGATTAGGTATGACCATCTTACATACAAGTGACTTACACTTTAATATACATTGGTTCGAGTGGATAGCTAAACAGCAAGACCTATATGATGTTTTTGTTATTAGTGGGGACTTTTTGGAGAGCAGTAAAGAAGAAACACTGCCTGAACAAATAGCATGGGTGACAGACTGGATAAAAGCATTTAAAAAACCTCTTTTTGTTTGTAGTGGTAACCATGACCTAGAAGAATTTGACAATGAAGATTGGTTAAATAGGATAGATACCACAAACTATTATGCAGATAATAGTAAAAGAACGATAGATGGTGTGAGGTTTGGCTGTTATCCGTTTATAGGTGCGGAGGGTTATTATGATTTTGATGATGTAGATATTTTAATTACACATGTGCCTCCAAGTAATACAGATGTTGCTATAGATAAGAGTACTGGAGCAGATTGGGGAGATAAGGAACTCTATGATGTCTTGGTAAGAAAAATTATAAAACCCAATATCATACTATGTGGACATATGCATACGCCTATAAAAAGAGAGTGTATCTTAGGAAAAACAAAGATTTACAATCCTGCCTATGCAAATACTACTGCACCTAAGTATCATTGCATCAGATACGAGAAGAAGTCTAACTCATAACGAAGCTCCAGCTTCGTTATGTTCTATCAGTATAAAAACTACCCAATAAAATAGGTATCGATAAAAAGTCAAAAAATCTGATAATGTTCATCATAAGCAAAATGACATTGCGTACTTTTAAGCTCAAAGGCTTTTATAATCAATGCCTTTGCGGTGACATCGTTTAAAATATTGTTGTTACAGTAGATGATAAAGGTTTGATTCTTAACATCAAAGACTACTCTGCCTCTTGGAATATCTTCATATTCAAAGAGATAGAATTTTGGATGTTTATGTTGTATCTCATTCCACACTTGATAGTGAGCCAAATTGCTGTCTTTAAAACCGTTGATAGGTTCTATGTCTGATAGAGCTTGTTTTTTTGTAAAAACCTGATTGTCATAGATCCAAAAAACACCTAGCATACTTCAATCCCCTTTGTCTGTGTTGTTGTCATTAAGGTATTATAGTATAATTCATGTAATTAACGACAGAGGAAAATTTTGGTGTCACCACAACAAACAAACGAAAAATCCATCATTCAAAAACTAGACCTTGACGGTTATGTCAAGCAGTTTCAAACTTTTTTAGCCAGAGAGAAACCTGTGGCGATGATGGGGGATATCAATCAGCATTATCGTTACATTAATGCACTCTCAAATGTACAATTTCCCACACCTAAACCTGTACCTAACTTAGATGGAGAGTTAGCACGCATCAAAAAACAAGCCATACTAGGACTTGATGAGATTTATGCTTTTGTGACGATGTTTTCTTACTTTGCTCGTTCCCACTGTCCTCAGTGGGCATGCATAGTCAAGTTTCAATTACAACAAAACTCCAATAAGCAAAGAATACTCTCGATATGTTCCCACCTCAGAGAGGAAGAACAAGGTTTTCTTGTATGGAAATACCCTGAAAAACTTTATGCTATAATAAACAAAAGAAATAAAGGAGTATCCATGTCATTAGATGAGATAAGAGCACTTGATGTAAGTGAGCGTATTTTATTGGTAGAAGAGATATGGGATACTATTGCAAAAGAGCAAAATAATGTACCTTTGTATGTAGAAGAAAAAGAGATACTGGATGCACGACTCAATGACTTAAAAGAAAACCCTCATGCGCAAAGTACTTGGGAAGAGATGAAAGAGAGAATACGAGCATAATGTACACGCTTGTTCTGCGAGATGATGTCTTTGATGACATTAAAAAAGCGTATGATTGGTACGAAGAACAGCGTAGTGGTTTAGGTGAAGATTTTTTACTTTCGCTTGAAGCATCGTATGCTACTATTACACGACATCCAAATATTTATCAAAATATACATAAACACATTAAACGCACTCTTGTTCGACGTTTTCCCTATGGGCTATTTTATATCATCAATGAAGATGTGAAGCAGGTGATAGTGCTCGCTGTATTGCATACAAGAAGTCATCCAACACAATGGATAGAAAGAACACAATAATTATAAGGACATTTAAACACGTGTCACAACAAACAAACGAAAAATCCATCATTCAAAAACTAGACCTTGACGGTTATGTCAAGCAGTTTCAAACTTTTTTAGCCAGAGAGAAACCTGTGGCGATGATGGGGGATATCAATCAGCATTATCGTTACATTAATGCACTCTCAAATGTACAATTTCCCACACCTAAACCTGTACCTAACTTAGATGGAGAGTTAGCACGCATCAAAAAACAAGCCATACTAGGACTTGATGAGATTTATGCTTTTGTGACGATGTTTTCTTACTTTAACACACTTTCTGCTGTGGGCTTTACAGAACCTCTCATATCATGGATACAAGGCATCGAGATACCTGATGAGATAGTGGAGATTATAGGGTATTTTACCCAAGAGGGAGACATCAACCCTGAGCGTGACCCTGAGCTGTATAAACTTGAACGTGCCATTAAACAAAACAAAAAAGACATTAAAGAGACACTCTATAAGTTGGCACACTCTAGCAAACTGAGAGACTACCTTGTAGACACACAAGTACATTTTAACGGTGGGGAAGAGACCTTGCTTGTACGAGGTGGCTTTAATAATGCCCTTAAGGCGACTGTGGTGGCAAGGTCTGCAGCAGGGTTTTTCTATATCTTGCCTCAGAGTATTTCGCATCTTAAAGAGAAAGAATCTGCGCTAATTTCCAGTAAAGAGGAGATAATTTTTCGTTACTGTAAAGAAATCTCAGCAGTTTTTTTTAAATGGGAGCGTTTTTTAGCATTTATCAACAAAGAGTATGACCGTTTTGACCACTATCAGGCACGTGTGCAGTTTGCTAGAGCCAAAGAGTATGAGTTTGTGTTGCCTTCTAAGAGCAAACGTATTAAACTAGAAGATTTTGCACACCCTGCCATAGAAAAACCTGTGCCTATCTCTATGGACTTTAACAAACAGATTATGTTGGTAACGGGAGTGAATGCAGGGGGTAAAACGATGTTGCTTAAGTCGATGCTCTCTGCGGTGTATATGTCTAAATATCTGTTACCTTTTAAATGTGATGCCTCTAAGACTGAAGTAGGGCATTATAAGAGCATAGAGGCTGTCATCGATGACCCTCAGTCGGTGAAAAATGACATTTCAACCTTTGCAGGGCGTATGCAGGAGTTTGCAAAACTCTTTAATAAAGAAGATGCCATCGTAGGGGTAGATGAGATAGAGCTGGGGACGGACTCCGATGAAGCAGCAAGTCTTTTTAGGGTGATGCTAGATGAACTGCGTAAAAAAGGCATAAGCTTCATCGTCACCACACACCATAAACGCTTGGCTTCACTCATGGCGAGTGATGATGAGGTAGAACTCATCGCAGCACTGTATGATGAAGAACGTCGTATGCCTACCTATACCTTTTTACAAGGCAGCATAGGTAAGTCTTATGCGTTTGAGACGGCACAGCGTTATGGTGTACCTGTAGCCATCGTCAATCAGGCAAAAAAAGTCTATGGTGAAGACAAAGACAACCTCAATGAACTCATAGAAAAATCTACCTCACTTGAACGTGAAATGCGTACCAAGATAGCCAAGATAGATGAAGAGTTAAATGCTGTGGAGAAGAAAAAAGTAAGACTTGAAGAAGAAGAGTTTAAACTTCAAGAGCAACACAGAAAAGCCATAGCCACATTGGAAAACCGTTACAATGCAGCGACCAAAAAGGCAAGAGAAGCCTTAAAAGTAAAAGAGTCAACAGAGGGAAGGCGTTTATTAAACGTAGCACATCAACGCAAAGATTTTAAGCAAAAAGCGTTAGCCAAAGAAGACGTTGCACCTTTACAAGAGGGCGACAAAGTGAAGTACCGTTCGCATAAAGGTGAGCTTGTCTCCTTACGTGGAAAAGATGCGACTATTATCGTAGATGGGCTTAAAATGCGTGTACCACTTTCTCAGCTTAAAAGAAGAGGGGAAGAGCCAAAAACCAAACTCAAACCAAAACCACGTAAACCTAAAGCAGATGTCAATGTAGAAAAATCAGGTGCCTCAGTGTCAGTAAAACTACTGGGCATGTATGCAGATGAAGCTTTAGATACGGTCGATAAATTTTTATCGGATGCACTCGTCAATAACCTCAGTGAAGTACAGATTATTCATGGAACAGGTGGGGGAGTATTGTCTAAATTGGTTGGTGAATACCTTAAAAAACATCCTAAAATTGGGAAGTTTTACAGAATGCCAGGGAACTTGGGTATTACGGTTGTGGAGCTATAGCTAATATTTAACTCCAAAGGGTATAATATATGCAATTAAAATGTCTAGGAGAATGCGGTGAATATTGCAGATGTAAAAAAAGAGTTAAGTGGTGATGAAAAAGTACTAGAGAGTGCGTTTAAGTTAGAGACACTCTATAAAAAACATAAGTTTAAACTTTGGGTTGTTGTTGTAGCGCTTGTTGTCTTTTTTGGTGGGAAAGCGATACAGACAAGTATGCATGCAGCACAACTGGCAAAAGCAAATGAAGCATTTTTAACCTTACAGAAAAAAAGTGATGATGCAGCAGCCTTAAAAACATTGAAAGAAAATAACCCAGTGTTAGCAGAACTTTTTAGCTATGTACAAGCCGTAAAAAAACAAGATGCCAAGACGCTAAAAGCACTCAGTACAAGTAAAAATGCTGTGATTGCTGATGCAAGTGCCTATACCGCAGGTGTAGTGGTGAAAAAACCAGTAGACTCTGTACTCTACAAAGAGATGGCACTGTTTGAAGAAGCATATGTAGCCATAGATGCTGGAGATACAAAAACAGCAAAAGAAAAACTTGAGCTCATTGATGAAAGATCTCCTTTAGCAGTAATAACAGGATTTTTAAAACATTCACTTATTAAGGCAAACTAGATGAAGCATTTGGCATTTATAGCATTTACTACTTTAGCACTTCTTTTTTCTGGATGTAGCTCAAAGAAGTATTTTGAACCAGAAACTTCATTTTCAGCATCTTCTGCATCTAAATCATATGATGCAAGTATCGTTGATTTAAGTCGTGATGGTGGTACATTGAGTAATGGACAGTACTTGGGTAAAAAAGGTATACAGTCTATTGAACTTGGTGAGGGCTATAGGTTTTTAAATGAAAATAATGCGTATGTGCTTACAGCAAATGCTGAAGGTATTTTAAAAATAATTGATAAAAAAACAAAAGAGCCATTAAGAGCAGTAGCACTTCATGTACCTGTTGTTTCTGCGACGATTAGAAATGGTGTCATCGCATATATCTTAAACAACAACACCTTCGGTATTTACCTTATGGCGCAAAACAGAAAAGTGGTCGAAAACCGTTCTGAGAGAACCTATGCTATTGACACAAGAGCGGCAAGTCCAATGTTTATCGATAACCTTGTTGTCATGCCAATGCTTGATGGGAAATTGATTATTGTAGATATCAACAATGCCGAAAATGCCAAAGTTGTATATATTTCTAGTGAAGCGGCATTTAATAATGTGATTTATCTATCTCGTATGGGCAATACAATGGTTGCTGCTACACCTAAAAAGCTTATCACTCTAGGGGGTGAAGGTAAGTTGGAGTATAAAGCCAATATCTCTGAAGTAGCCCTCGACAGTGGTAGCATGTATCTCTTTACAAAAGAAGGGAAAGTGCTTGCCCTAAATCGTCATCTTGAAGTCGTGGGTACATCGAAATTTAAATTTGCACACTTTTCTGCAGGGACAGCCTTTGATGGAAAAGTGTTTGCTTTAGACCAGCAAGGTTCACTCATCGT
>Ga0256840_1003465_pt1 | contig 12696 bp, 16 predicted proteins | sample 355202metaG_FD_185969 | JGI IMG/M metagenome (GOLD analysis project Ga0256840, IMG submission 185969) | Hydrothermal vent microbial communities from Mid Atlantic Ridge, Atlantic Ocean - 355-202 | ecosystem: Environmental > Aquatic > Marine > Hydrothermal vents | place: Atlantic Ocean: Mid...
TAAAAACAGGTGAAGGGCTTTCTAGTATAGAAGATTTTATAGTTGAAAAGGGGATGTTAGAAATCAACCTTTAAATATTTTGGAAGCAGCAACAATATTTTTATTGTTAAGTGTTTGAAAATACAAGCAGAGTATCTGTACTGCTAAACTAGGCAAAAAATCATTGCTAATGTGCGTGTAATAGCCATTTCCCCCCCCCGTATTTACCCATTGAACTTGGTTTAATTTTTGGCTTTGTAGTTTCACCTTTAAATTGGGTGTTTCTTGCTCTAACATATCAAACAGATCGTGTTGCCAAGTAAGCTATTTCCAATAGGACAGGCTCCTAGTGGTCTGTGCTCTTCTTCATTTATCGCTAGCAGTTTAGGCGAGTTCATAAAATATATTGTAAAGTAACTTTTTAATATTTGTCTGTGGATAATAAGAAGTTACTGCGCAACTCACTAATTTATTTATTCTTTTATATTTTTTAGGCTTCCTGCTTGATCATTTATGAGTGAATTTTTCTTTTTTAGCGTATCTGGCTAAGAATCTCTTTCACATTTATTAATTTTTTCAGAGGCTCTCTATATTGCAAATAAATTTAACTGGGGGGTATTAGGCAACCAGTATCCTGCTTCAAGCGACACTTGCACATCCATGTGCTTCGCGCCTCTTGAGATGGTTTGATCAGAAACAATAAATCTGCACAATCTGGGTGGGTTATTTATTGCCAGTTGCCTTAGTCTCTGTAGTCAGATATTCCTAATATTAGAGAAACACTTTATATGTCTATCCATTTGGGTGCCAATATAAAAGAAAATTCTTCATAACCCATGGGGTAATTGTTATCCCTGCTCTGTTTACTTCCATTTTAATTAAATAAGAAATAAAAGGCCTTTGGTGCTGTAGTTGTAAAATGGCATAATAGGCAATTACATACATCACAAAGAATATTTATGTTTCTCAATCTTGTTGCTTTAGTTGTTGGGTTGGTTGTCTTGGTTGTTGCTGCCGATAAATTTATTACTGGTACTGTCACTATTGCAAAAAAATTTGGTGTTTCACCTTTATTAATTGGGCTAACCATTGTTGGCTTAGGAACATCAGCACCCGAAATTTTGGTTTCTGCAATTGCATCATGGCAAGGTAATGCTGGGTTGGCTGTGGGTAATGCCTTGGGGTCTAATATTGCTAATATAGGGCTGATTTTAGGCTTTACAGCACTGGTTTCCCCTTTAGCTTTTAATTCAACTTTACTAAAGCGGGAGCTTCCCATTTTAATGGCGGTCAGTTTGATTTGCTATTTTATGGTGTTTGATGGTCTGGGTGAGGTCGACGGTATTTTAATGTTGTTGATGCTCGTTACCTTTTTAGTCTGGTTGGTTCGCTCAGCTAAAAAAGATAGCCGAAAAATAGAGTTGAATGATGCACTGGAAGAAGGGGTCATTGCTGAAATTCCAGAAGATGTTTCTGAAGGTAAAGCGTGGTTGTTTTTTGTTCTAGGTCTTATAGGGTTATTAGCCAGTTCTCGGTTATTGGTTTGGGCTGCTGTTAATATTGCGGTGTCGTTTGGTGTGAGTGATTTAGTGATTGGTTTGACAATTGTCGCTTTGGGCACAAGTCTACCAGAGTTGGCAGCATCTATTACCAGCGTATTAAAGAAAGAAGATGACTTGGCAGTAGGGAATATTATTGGTTCTAATATGTATAACCTTTTGGCAGTTTATTCATTACCAGGACTTATTGCTCCTGGTCCTGTTGCAGAAAGTGTTGTCTCACGCGATTTTCCTGTTTTACTGGCTTTGACAGCTGTTTTATTTATTTTAGGCTATGGTTTACGCAAGTCGGGTCACATTAATCGCCTAGAAGGGGCGGGGTTATTACTTGCTTATTTTGTTTATCAGTGGGTGGTCTATCAGAGTGCAATTGCTTAATCATGAGTAATTTACATGATCAAAATTTAAAAAAATTAGCTTTAGCGGTTATTAAGACAGAAACAGAGGCTGTTGCTGCTTTAGCTAGTCGAATTGATGATGACTTTGTACAAGCTTGTCATTTAATGCTCAATTGTAAAGGTCGAGTTGTCGTCACTGGTATGGGTAAATCAGGACATATTGCTGGAAAAATTGCGGCTACTTTAGCCAGTACAGGAACGCCTGCTTTTTTTGTACATCCAGGTGAGGCGAGTCACGGTGATTTAGGGATGATTACTCAGCAAGATGTTGTACTGGCCTTGTCTAATTCAGGCGAGACGGGAGAAGTGCTGACTATTTTACCTATCATTAAACGTATAGATGTTCCCTTTATTGCGATGACTGGCAACCCTGCATCATCTTTGGCAACATTTGCTACCGTTCATTTAAATGTTTCGGTTAAGCAAGAGGCTTGTCCTTTAGGTTTGGCTCCTACTGCCAGCACGACAGCAGCACTAGTGATGGGAGATGCTTTGGCTGTTTCTTTATTGGAAAGCAAAGGTTTTTCTAGGGATGATTTTGCATTATCACACCCAGGAGGAAGCTTAGGTAAGCGCTTGTTGCTCTTGGTAAGTGATATTATGCATTTGGGAGCTGAAGTTCCAGCTGTTATAGAAACTGCATTAGTGTCTGATGCCTTATTAGAGATGACAGAAAAAAAATTAGGCATGACTGCGATTGTTGATCAGGAAAATAAAGTGATTGGCGTTTTTACTGATGGTGATTTAAGGCGCATGTTGTCTAATAGTTCAGATGTGCAACATACACAAATATCAACAGTGATGACACCGTCTTGTACGGTTATAAGCGCTGATATATTGGCCGCAGAAGCAATGAATATTATGCAAGAAAACAAGATTAACGCTTTATTAGTTGTTGATAAGCATAATAAGTTGGCTGGAGCGTTAAATATGCATGACTTGGTGCGTGCAGGAATAGTTTAACTATCATTCAAAGGTGAAAAGTGGAACAAATAACCCAAAAAGCTAAGCAATTAAAATTACTCATTCTGGATGTTGATGGGGTGTTGACTGATGGGCGTTTATTTTTTGACGCCAATGGGAATGAATATAAAAGTTTTCATGCGCGTGATGGACATGGAATTAAACTTTTACGCCAAACAGGGGTCGAGGTAGCAGTGATTTCTGGACGTAAATCACAGTCAGTTGCTTTGAGGATGAAAGCTTTAGGGGTTGAGTATGTTTATCAAGGGCATGAGAACAAGGTTGCTGCCTTTAATGAAATAATACAGGCAATGGCTATTAAACCAGAGCAGGCAGCGCATATGGGGGATGATTTACTTGATTTACCGCTGATGGTGCGAGCTGGTTTGTCTATCGCTGTTAATGATGCAAATGAGTCTGTTAAAGAGTATGCTGACTGGTGTACCAAAACAGCTGGTGGGTTAGGCGCTGTAAGAGAAGTCTGTGATTTTGTTATGAAGGCTCAAGGTACTTTTGATAGTGTGTTAAAGAGTTATATGCAATGACTTTTAGTCAGTATAAAATTTATTTTGTTTTAGCTTTTTTAATGCTAAGTTCTTGGTTTTTAGCCGATCTTTTTGAACCTAAAGCTGTTATTAAGGCAAAAGTAACAGACCATAGCCCTGATTATTTTAGCAATGGATATTATAAAAAAGAAATGGATGTTGCTGGTTTACTCAAAAATGAATTACTGGCTGATAAAATGATCCACTATAGCGACGATGGCACGATCCATTTAGATAATCCAGTGATGACTTTATATAATCCTGATGATATTCCTCCTTGGGTTATAAAGTCAGAGCGAGCTATTGTTGAGGCGGATAAGGACAATATGCAGCTAATGGGAAAAGTATCTGTGAGTAGAGCTGGAACTAAAAGTATGAGACCTTTTCTGTTAAATACTTCAGAGTTGAAGGTCAAATTATCAACTAGTTATGCTCAAACAAATAAGTGGGCAGAGGTTATTGATGCTCAAAATAGAACGCAGGGTGTGGGTATGAAAATGACTTTTAAGGAACCCGTTAAAATAAAGTTTTTATCAAAGGTTAAAGGCCGGTATGTATTTAATTAAGATTATTTTTTTCACTTTTTTAATCAGTGTAAGCCCGTGGTGTTTTGCGCTTGAAAGTGATTCAGAGCAGCCTGTTCATATTGACTCGAATACTGCGAGCTATAATGATAAAACAGGAACAAGTATTTATACGGGGAATGTTGTTACGACTCAAGGGAGTTTGCGGATAAAATCAGATAAGTTGGTTGTTTATGTCAAAAACGGCACTATTGATAAGATGATTTTTACAGGTAAACCTGCTAAATTTAGGCAACTTCCAGGGAAAGGTAAAGAAGAGATTCGAGGGCAGGGCTTAACAGGAGAATACTACCCTGATAAAAGTAAGTTAATTTTGATTGAAGAGGCCGTGGTTTTTCAAGGAACAAGTCGTTCAGCGAGTCGCTTGATTGTTTATGATAGTAAAAATGCATTAATTCAGGCTGGAGAAAAAACTTCAGACTCTAAGCGTGTCCATTCAGTGTTTAAAGCGAACCCAAAGAAAAAGGCTACTGAATGACCCGACTCATTTCTAAAAACTTAGTCAAAAGCTATAATAAGCGTTGTGTGGTTGATGGGGTAACACTCCATGTTGATAGCGGTGAGGTTGTTGGTTTGCTTGGGCCCAATGGAGCCGGTAAAACAACTAGCTTTTATATGCTAGTGGGGTTGGTTAATGCGGATGAGGGGGAGATATTTCTAGATGATATGGATATCACCCATTTTCCTATGCATAGCCGCGCAAGGCTCGGGATCGGTTATTTAGCACAGGAACCTTCTGTTTTCCGTAAACTAACGGTGGCGGAGAACTTGCGAGCAGTGATACAAATTCGTGCTGATTTAACAAAAGGTCAGGCTGAACTATTAATTGAAGATTTATTAGAAGAGTTTAGTATTACTCATTTGCGAGATCAAGTCGCTTTAGGTTTGTCGGGTGGAGAACGGCGCAGAGTAGAGATAGCACGTGCCTTAGCAACGGATCCACAGTTTATTTTATTGGATGAGCCTTTTGCTGGAGTAGACCCTATTTCAGTGATTGATTTGCAGAAAATCATTGCGCATCTAAAGCAACGAGGCATTGGAGTATTAATAACTGAACATAAAGTGAGGGCAACACTGGAAATATGTGACAGAGCATATATACTTAATGAAGGGAAAGTTATTGCTGAAGGCAGTACCGCAGATATTGTGGCAAATGAACAGGTCAGAAAGGTTTATTTGGGTGATAATTTTAGTTTATAAGTGACTTGGGAACGTGCATGAAATAACTTACCGATTTCTAACTTGTCTTTTTGCTCCAGATAGAATGATCTCATTTCATCTGAAACAAAAATCCTACGTTATAATTTCGGGAAGTTATTTCATACACGTTCTTTGGAAAGGTCCCTTTGTGTATTTATGATAATAAAATTGGATAGAATTATTTAATGAAGCAATCGTTACAGCTACGCATCGGTCAAAGTTTAACTATGACGCCTCAATTGCAGCAGGCGATCAAGCTATTACAGCTATCAACGTTGGATTTACAACAAGAGATTCAGCAAGCACTTGAATCAAATATGATGCTGGAGGTTGATGAAGAAATTGTAACGACTCAGGATAATGCTGAAACGACTGGACAGAAAGAGAAAGTTCAAGAAGATATTGACAGCGAAGGCTCTCAAACAGATATGCCAGATGAATTACCTGTTGATTCGAGTTGGGATGACGTTTATGAAAATACCCAGCCTACGCTTGCGGCACAAGAAATAAACGACTTTGAAGCACAGCGAAGTAAACCAGTCTCTTTACATGGGCATTTGTTAGAGCAGTTAGACTTACTTTCTATTTCTGAGACAGATAGAGCTATTGCTATAGCCATTATTGACTCTATTAATATGGATGGTTATATCAGTGAGTCAATTGAAAGTATATATCAAAGTTTACAATCCCAGTTAGAGGATGTAGAGCTGGATGAGGTTGAGGCTGTTTTACATAGGGTGCAAAATTTTGATCCTCTTGGTGTTGCGGCAAAAAATTTAGGTGATTGTTTATTGATTCAGTTAAAACAATTAGCTGATACAGTCCCTTATAAAGAAGAAGCGATAGAGCTAGTACGACGGCACCTTGATTTGCTGGCAACTCAAGATCAAGCAAAACTAATGCGTAAGCTTGGGTTAAGTGAATTTCAGTTGTCAGAAGTGATTGTGTTGATTCGCACACTAGATCCAAAACCTGGGGCAAAAATTGAAACTGAGGATTCTGAATATATAGTCCCTGATGTTTTTGTTTCAAAGCGAAAAGGGGAGTGGTTTGTAGGGCTAAACCCTGATATAGCACCAAAACTGCGAGTTAACGCTGCCTATTCGGGGATGATAAAAAGAGCTGATAATAGTAAAGAAAATACCAGCATGAAGGAGCATTTGCAGGAAGCCCGCTGGTTTATAAAAAGCTTACATAGTCGAAATGATACTTTGTTGCGAGTTGCTAAAAGTATTGTTGAAAAACAAACAGGTTTTCTTGAAAATGGGTCGATTGCTATGAAACCCATGGTATTAAGGCATATTGCAGAAGAGTTGGAGTTGCATGAGTCAACAATCTCGCGGGTAACAACTCAGAAATATATGCATACACCTAATGGTATAGTAGAATTTAAATATTTTTTCTCCAGCCATGTCTCAACAGAGAGTGGGGGAGAGTGCTCTGCAACCGCTATTAGAGCAATTATAAAAGAAATGGTTGGAAATGAAAATCTGGCAAAACCATTAAGTGATAGTAAAATGTCAGATGTTTTGAAAGAGAAAGGGATAAATGTAGCGAGGCGAACGGTTGCTAAGTATCGAGAAGCCATGTCTATTCCTTCATCAAGTCAAAGAAAACGTCTTTTATGACGATTGATAGAAAGTTTTTTAATAAGGAGTTATTCCATGCAAGTAAGTGTAACGGGTCATCATGTAGATGTTACAGATTCATTAAGAACCCATGTAGAAGAAAAAATAAGTAAACTAAAGCGTCATTTTGATAATGTAACTGATGTGCATGTTATTTTAACAGTAGAGAAGCTTGAGCAAAAAGCTGAAGCTACAGTGCAAATTAGTGGAGCAAAATTATTTGCTGTTGATACACAAGCTGATATGTATCAAGCGATTGATGCTATGGTTGATAAGTTAGATCGTCAAATTATCAAACATAAAGAAAAGACAGGAAGTCATAGATAATTATTAAGGGCGAAAGACTTGATCTTTCGCCCTTTTTTTGAAAAAAATATGAAACTTATAATTGTTAGTGGACTTTCAGGCTCAGGTAAAAGTATTGTTTTAGATACTTTGGAAGATAGCGGGTATTATTGTATTGACAATTTGCCTATTACTTTGCTTCCCGGTTTTGTCAGTCAAGTTATACCTGCTGATCCCATGACATATGAGAAAACAGCGATAGGTATTGATGCCAGAAACCAGAGTAAAGGTTTATTATCTTTTTCAGATATTTTAAGTGTTATTCGTGCGCAAGGAATTGATTGCGAAATAATATTTTTACAGGCAGAAGAAAGTGTTTTGCTTAAAAGATACAGTGAAACTCGAAGAAAGCACCCTTTAACTAATTCTAATGTTGCTTTAAAAGAAGCATTGGCTATTGAAAAGGATGTGTTAAAAGCTGTATTAAAATATGCTGATATAGTATTAGATACCAGCCGAACAGCGGTTCAGCAATTACGAGAATTAGTAAAAAATCAAGTTGAAAAAGATCATGAACAGCATTTGTCATTACAATTTCAATCTTTTGGGTTTAAATATGGAGTCCCTCTTGATGTGGATTTTATGTTTGATGTGCGCTGTTTGCCTAATCCCTATTGGGATACTGCATTACGAGGGTTTACTGGGAAAGATAAACCTGTTATTGAGTTTTTAAATAACTCAGAAGATGCGCGCTTATTATTTCATGATATTTGTGTATTTCTTGATAAATGGGTGTCTCGATTTGATACAGATAACCGTAGTTATTTAACTGTTGGTATCGGCTGTACGGGTGGACAACACCGATCAGTTTATTTAGTTGAAATGTTAGTTAAATATTTTAAAGAAAGTGATTTTAATGTAATAGTTCGCCATAGAGAGTTACATTAAAAGTTGAGAATAATGATATTATTAAGAGCATATCTTTCAAAGTATGCTATTGAAGCATGCCAATTTGCTAAAAACCTTAACCCCTTTTACCTCTTAATCTTACCTTACCTATGCCATCATCAGTTCTAAACCAAGAAAAAAATGAAAGTCTATTAGTTCAAGCTTCTGAGTTGTTAGAAGAGGGCTCTCTGGTTGAGATTAGGGATTTTGTTCATTCTCTATACCCAGCAGAAACGGCTAATATTCTTGAAGCTCTAGATATTGAGCGGAGACTTATGATTTGGAGTGTAATTCCTCCCAGTGTAATGGGTGAGATTTTAGTAAGAGTGCATACTGAAGTAGGGCAGAGTTTACTAAAAGTTACCGATAGAAAGGATTTGATTAAGGCAACAGAAAATCTTGAGTCTGATGATATGGTGGACTTGTTACATGTATTGCCTGAGCCATTACTGTCAGAAGTTATGGAATCCATAGGTGTTCATGAAAGAAATCGACTGGAAGCGTCGCTTAACTATGATGAACATACTGCTGGTGGGCTTATGTCGCTGGATGTCTTGACCATAAGGCCTGATGTGACCCTTGAAGTTGTTATGCGTTATTTGCATAAACGAGGCGATATGCCCGCATCAACAGATAGTTTAATTGTTGTAGATCGTTCTGACCATTTGTTGGGAGTGTTGTTGTTATCGGATCTTCTTTCAAATGACCCTTCAACAAAAGTTAAAGATGCTATGGATAGCAAAAGAAAAGGTATTTCATATTTAATGCCTGCTCATGATGTGGCAATGTTGTTTGAACAAAGGCAAATGCTTTCAGCTCCTGTTGTTGGTGAAAATGGAAAGCTTATGGGGCGGGTAACTATCGATGATGTTGTTGGTATTATTCGGGAAGAAGCTGATCACTCCATTATGAGTATGGCTGGACTGGATGAAGAGCAGGATATGTTCGCACCCGTTATGACCAGTGCAAAACGTAGGGCGGTTTGGTTGGGTGTAAATTTGGTTACAGCCTTTTTAGCTTCATGGGTTATAGGGTTGTTTGAAGCAACTTTACAAGAAATTGTTGCCTTAGCTGTATTAATGCCAATTGTTGCTAGTATGGGGGGAATTGCAGGAAGTCAAACATTGACACTAGTTGTTAGAGGGTTGGCGTTAAGGCAGGTAAGCCACTCAAATGCAACACAGCTATTGCTGAAAGAATTATCTGTTGGTGTTGTTAATGGTGTTTTATGGGCTATCATTGTGGCGGCTATAGCGAGTATCTGGTTTCAGAGTATGGACTTAGGTCTGTTGCTGGGGGCGGCGATGGTGATTAACTTGGTATGTGCTGCATTGGCGGGTGCAAGTATTCCCATGACTTTAGATAAAATGGGAATTGATCCAGCTTTAGCGGGTGGAGTGTTACTAACAACGGTGACAGATTGTATTGGGTTCTTGGCTTTCTTAGGCTTGGCAACCGTCTTCTTGCTATAAATTAAAGTGCTGATTATAAGTGGTTGATGTAACCAAAGTGAGACGGGATTTGTAACCCCGTTTCAAACGTTTCAATTAACTCAATACAATTGAAAAACAGAGCTATATGGTTTTGTTTTTGTTATCCTAAAAAGCAAATATTATTCCCCTGATTATTAGCTACAAAATAAATAGAACCCATAGGATGTTCTGAGGAATGAAGTGCATCAATAGCCGTTGATGCGCCTCCTGTGTCGGTACACCCTATAAAATTGTTAGGAAAAAAAGGGTGTATAAAGCGGCTGATTTCGGCAGTATAGTTAAGTACCGCTGTTCAGTCATAGATTAAGCGGTTGATGAAATAAAAAAGGCTATGTTTGCGTTAATAGTTGATTTGAATTTTTTGACCTCTCCTAGTCTCTTTAAGTATAAAAAGAGCTGCTGTAGAGCGTTACGGACATTTTCAACTATTAACGCAAACATAGCCATAAAAAAGGGGGTATCCTTAATTACAAGGATACCCCCTTTTTTATTTTTAAAAGCTCCTGAATTATTTTAATGATAATAATTCAGTGCGCTTATCCATTTCAATGTTTAGTTTGCCTTCTTTGGCTAACCAGCCGATGGCTCTTTGAGCATCATTTTTGCTGATTCCTGTTTCTTTAGTTACTTTCGAAACGCTAGTTGCGCCATTTTTATCTAGGTATTCCCATATTTTGCCAGCAGCGGCACCGATAGTTTCAGACATAGTCTTTCTCTTTCTCTTTAGTAGTTAAAAATTAGTTAGTGTTATTGGTTTCATCAGGAAGGATGATATTTAGCTCAAGAACCTCTTGATTATCATCTTGCTCAAAGTTCATTGAAATAGCATCTTGTTCAACGTGAACGTATTTTCGAATAACAGCAAGTAACTCTTCTTGGAGTTTTGGTAAATAAGAGGGCTGGTTTCTCGATGAGCGCTCATGGGCAACAAGGATTTGTAAGCGCTCTTTTGCAACAGAGGCAGTGCTAGGTTTTGATGCTCTAAAATAGTCGAGTAAGCTCATTACTTTCTCCCAAATAATTTTCCAAACAAGCCTTTTTTCTCCTCATCAATAAAGCGATGTGGAACATCTTCCCCTAAATAGCGGGCAACAATATCTGAATATGACTGTCCTGCATTACTTTCTTCATCTAAAATAACAGGAATTCCAGAGTTTGATGCATTTAAAACTGATTTTGATTCAGGGATAACACCGAGTAAGTGTAGAGATAGAATATCTTGAACATCTTCAACACTGAGCATTTCGCCTAACTTAACTCTTTCAGGCGAGTAGCGAGAAAGAAGCAAATACTCCTTGATAGCTTCCTCTCCTTGTTCTGCTCTACGTGATTTGCTGGCTAAAATCCCTAGCATACGATCTGAATCGCGTACTGAAGAAACTTCCGGGTTAGTTACCACAAAAGCATCATCAGCAAAATACATGGCTAAATTGGCACCACGTTCAATGCCTGCAGGAGAGTCGCATACGATGTATTTAAATTCCTTAGAGAGTTCCTCTAAAATTTTACCTACACCTTCTTGGGTTAAGGCATCTTTGTCACGTGTTTGCGAGGCAGGTAAAATGAAAAGTTGATTACAGCGTTTATCTTTAATTAATGCTTGGCGTAAAGTTGCTTCACCATTAATAACGTTGACAAAATCATAGACAACACGGCGTTCACAGCCCATGATTAAGTCTAGGTTTCTAAGACCTACATCAAAATCAATAACGGCTGTTTTATGGCCTTTTTTAGCTAATCCCATGGCGATAGCTGCGCTAGTGGTAGTTTTACCAACTCCGCCTTTACCTGAAGTTACAACAATAATTCTAGCCAATTTTTTGTCCTCTATAATTGGGGGGTGCCAGCTATTTAATCTTTAAAGGTTATTAATGATTAATGCTTGGTCTTGTAAAGAAATTTGAGTGGGTTGGTGTTGCTCTAGTTTATCAAGGTCTTCACTTGTTTTATAGTGACCTGCAATAGAGACTAGTTCGGCCTGTAACGCTGAACAAAAAATTCGACTTTCAGGGTTACCTTGTACACCCGCTAATGCTCTGCCACGCAGAGCACCATAGACATGTATGTTACCTTCCGCCATGACTTCAGCGCCAGCACTAACATGTGAGAGTATGGTTAAATCGCCTTTAGCATAAATACGTTGCCCCGATCTCACTGGGTGAGAAATCAACATGTTTTCGATGGCATTTATAGTTCCATCCTTTGTTTTTTCAGTACCTTCTTGTGGCTTGTTTTGGGTTGAGACACTTTTTGTTGTACTGATATCTGAATGAGTGCCGCGGATAGTGTGCACTGGAATGTGATATTTTATTGCTATAAGCTTTTGATCTTCGTTAGCCGAGCTAATCCCAATAGGAAATAATTTTTCTGCATGAAGAGTTGTTATTAGTTGCCCTAAATCAATGGGATGTTCATCATCATTACAGTGCTGAAGATCTATTAGTACGGGGGAGTTTTTAAAGAATTCTGGTGCTTGAGCTATCTTTTCTTTTAATTGATGCGTTATTTGTTTTAGTTCTGTTGTGTGAATAACTAAAACGGGCGAACTAAAAGAAGAGCTTTTGAATTCTAAAGCTGATTTTGTGTAAATAGGGGCTTCAGTGTCAGTCGACATTAGATAAAAATTTCTGTTGGGCTAATTAAATAAATAATAACATTTCTATATAGAAAAATCATTTTTCAAGTGATAATAGTATAACTTTATCTAGTTGAAGTTTCCCAATTATTAGCGCCGTGACGTATAGAGAAAAACCATTTAAATGGGGGATGCTATATATTAGTTCAACCTCTACTAAAATAAAAACCTTTATACATAGATAGATCCGTTATTTTTGAAACTGGGAAACTTTAGTTTATAAGTATTCAAACCATAAAAGAGCATACTTAAAATGATAAAAACCTATCGCAAGCTATTTTTACTTACCCTTTTATCTATTAGTCAAATGAGCTGTAGTAACCGACACCCCGCCTCGTCTTTATCAACAGACTGGTCAATGTGGGGTGGTGATTATGCAGGGACGCGTTACAGCGCTTTAGATGAAATAAATACAAGCAATGTCAATAAATTAAAACTGGCCTGGGCTTTCCCCACTAAAGTACCAGGAGGCCATGAGG